>Ga0208917_1000148_pt1 | contig 34919 bp, 45 predicted proteins | sample DEB08_DNA_10_FD_185500 | JGI IMG/M metagenome (GOLD analysis project Ga0208917, IMG submission 185500) | Aqueous microbial communities from the Delaware River and Bay under freshwater to marine salinity gradient to study organic matter... | ecosystem: Environmental > Aquatic > Marine > Coastal ...
AACATTAGCTGTAAATAGGTCAGGTGCTACAGGATATTCTGGCTCACCTTCATCAGTAATGTTTTTAGAAATAGCTAAATAGGAGATAATCAATGGCAAGTATATTAGGCGTTGAAACGCTCCAACATACCAACGGCACTACAGCCGCTACGATTGATAGCAGTGGTAACATTACTGCTAGTGGAAATGTAATAGCAACAAACAGACCAGCCTTTCATCATAAAGCGGTTGGAAGTTCTTCTATGACAGGCGATTTAGTCTTTAACACAGAATTATTTGATGTAGGTAATGTGTTTGACAATACAGTTTTTACTGCTCCTGTAACTGGATTATACCAATTTAGTGCAATTATTTTTGCCACTAACTCATCAGGCGGTACTGTATCAGGTGGTGTCGGTGTTGATTTACAAAAGTCAACAGATGGCGGCTCTTCATATTCAACATATCTTAAAACTTATAATAATGTTGGTAGTGGTGGATATGTTATTTTGAATTTTACCAGCGTAGTACAGTTAAACTCAAATGATAAAATAAAGTTAAACACTGGCGATTATATTTATGTAGATAACAACGGTGTCTATACTCACTTTATGGGCTACTTAATAGGATAGGAGAACAGGATGACTTCAGTATTAAAAGTAGACAACATCCAGAACTCCTCTGGTGGCTTTGTCATTCCCCCTGCTGGTGGTATTATTCAGATACAGTATGACCAATTAACTACAGGCACTTCACAGTCTGTAACTACACAAACATGGAACAAGCTTACTAACTTTCCAAGTGTAACAATTACGCCTACTTCTACTACATCAAAGTTAAAGATTGATGTTATGTGGAATGGGGAGTTTAGTGGTCAATCAGATGCATTTAACTCTTTGTTTGCTTTATATAAAGACAATACTTTAATTGTAGGTAACACAGATACTGGATATACAATGACTGGGATGTGGTGTCCCAGCATGAGTTATACAGGAACAGACAATGACAGTACTCCTGAGACAATGACAGGTACATATTATGATGAGCCAAACACCACAAGTGCAATTACTTATTACTTAGCTTTTTGGCCAACTAACAGTAGTACTATTTATATTAACCGTGTTGTTAATAGTAATACAGGCGATGGCTATGAGCGAATGATTAGCAACATGACTGTAACAGAAATAGCAGGATAGGGAGGCTGACATGGCACTAACTCGCATAAACAATCATGCTCTTCCTAGCGGCTCTGTGTTGCAGGTTCAAAGCACAACTTTGACAACCACCACAACAATGTCAACTTCTAGCTACGCAGATGTAAGCGGTATGTCTGTTTCAATTACACCATCTTCTACATCAAGCAAAATACTTGTTCTCGTAGATGTACATATTAACCCTGCAAATTCTATGGGTGTTGTTTGGAAAGTAGTTAGAGATACTACAGACCTTGCTGTAAGTAACACAACCGCCGCTTCTTCAACAGGTGGTGCTTATTCTGAATCTGGGGCAAATGCAGGAAATACATGGAATGGTAATTCTATATCACACCTAGACAGCCCTAGCACTACATCAGCAATAACTTATAAAGTACAAGCACACGGAACTAGCACTACAAGTTTTGGTATTAACAGAAGAAGTAATTATTCTGGTGACTATGGTGGCGCATCATCAATCACAGTTATGGAGATTGCAGGGTGAACCAGAACGACTTAGCTATAGCCGTTGGGGGTGTATCCGCCCCTCTCTGGCTGCATGAACTGAACGAGTGGGTTGCTCTGGTAGTTGGGATTATGTCCATCATTTATCTTGGGTTCAAAATATACCAGATTTATAGGGACAAATAATTACATATCCAAGGCACACTTATAAAGGTAATTAGATGAGTGATAAACAGAAAAAGAAAGATAACAAGGGGCTTCTTACAGGTGTCCTGAAAGCACTAGGGATAGGCGCAAAGCAGAAACGCTACTTCCCTAGCCAACAGCCTCTAATTAAATACCCCAAGAAAAACTAGGAGAAGGCGATGCTGGCTGAGTTAGCTGCTGCCAATGCCGCTTTTGGAATTTTGAAACAAACCATAGCCAACGGCAAAGAACTCATGTCGGCTGGTCACGCCATCTCTGATTTTATTAACGCTGAAGAAGACCTAAGAAAAAAGGGTGAGAAAAAGAAGAAATCCTTTTGGAAAACCATAGGCGGTAATGAGGGCGAAGTACTAGAAGAATTCATGGCACTCGAGGCACTCAAGGCTAAACGAGCCGAGCTAGAGCAAGCCATGATTTACTATGGTCGCCCTGGTTTATACGGGGACTGGGTAAAGTTTCAAGCAGAAGCCAGAAAAAGGCGTCAGGCAGAAATACAAAGAATAAAGAAAAAAAGGCAAGAACTAATGGAAATAGGAGCGATAGCACTCCTCACAATACTAGGAGGAGCAGTAGTTATCTACGTTGCTGGTCTCTTTTATTTAACCTTCAGGAGATAACTAATGTTTAAAGCAATCGTATTCGCTTGCCTAATGAACAGCTCAGACCAGTGTTTAGAACTCTCAGACCTATGGGGACTTAGAGCCACCAAGGCAGAATGTGAGGTTCGCATATCTGAGATGAAGGTATCCGTAGAACAGGTGATGCCTCAATACACAATAGTAGGCACTAAGTGCGAGAAAATCGGAGACCTAATATGATTGGAGTAATCCTACAAGGCATCATGGGCGTCGCTAGTGAAGCTGTAGGTGGCTACATAGAGACCAAGAAAGCTAAGGCCAAGCAGAAGCTAGTACAGATAGAAGCTGAGACCACACTGATGGAGAAGCAGATATCTGGAGAGATAGACTGGGACATTGCAGCCCAGAAGAACTCTAGTGGCTCATGGAAAGACGAGTACCTTACCATTTTGTTCAGCATCCCCCTGTTGCTCTGCTTCTTGCCCTTCACTGTAGAATACGTCGAGCGAGGCTTTGAGGCTCTTGCTATGACCCCTGATTGGTACAAGTACACCCTCGGAGTAATCGTAAGCGCATCCTTCGGGATCAAAGGCGCAACTAAGATGTTTGGTAAGTAATGGAAGTAGCTCACATAGAAATGATTATCCATATCCTTGTCCTAATAGGGGTATGGATCAACACAGCAATCAACATTGTTCACAGGATAAACACTAAATGAATAAACTGGTCGAACAACTCAAACGCCATGAGGGCATGAAACTTAAACCTTATTTTTGCACACAGGGTAAATGTACTATCGGAATTGGAAGAAATCTGGACGACGTAGGTATAACCGAACAGGAAGCGGAGATGCTTCTGGAGAACGACATCAAAGAAGCAATACAACAGCTCAAGCGTCGCTTTCCGTGGACACTGGATTTAGACGAGGTACGTTTCGCAGCCCTTATCAACTTCACATTCAACGTAGGAATAGGAACAGTCTCCAAGTTCGTAAACGCAATGGGTCTGCTAAAGGACGGAAAGTACGATATGGCAGCCGATGAGTTCCTACGGTCTACCTGGGCTAAACAAGTAGGCCAGAGAGCAACCGAAGTAACAAATCAAATCCGAACAGGAGAATGGCAATGACCAAGAGAGCGTCGGAAGACCTCCTGTCTACCCTGCATGATGCAGTAGCTCAGGAGTTGCTAGGCCGAGTAAGGTCAGGGGAAGCATCCCCAGCAGAACTAAGCGCAGCCATCAAGTTCCTCAAGGACAACGGTATAGAAGCCTTACCTACCATAGATAATAACATCGGTAAGCTTATGGCATCACTACCAGACTTCGAGGAGGATACTGATGACCACCCTATCAATTAGAAAAGGTGAGAAGCTATCCACTGCTGCCGGAGCTGGTCTCACTGAAAAAGGCAGACGGAAGTACAACCGTGAGACCGGAAGTAACCTAAAGCCCCCTGCCCCTAATCCTAAGACTAAGAAGGATGCAGGGCGTAAGAAATCATTCTGCGCTCGAATGGGTGGAGTTGTTAAACGCTCTAAGAATGCTGAAAGAGCTAGAGCATCAATGCGAAGGTGGAATTGCTAATGTCACTATATGAACACATGAACAAACGTAAGAAGGCTGGCACTAGTCGGTCTAAGAAGAACTCAACAGTCGACCCTAAGACCTACGCTAAGATGAGAGCTAAGAAGGGTGGCTTTGCTATTAAGAAGAAGTCAGAGACAGCATAATGTCCAAGAAACGCTCTAGGAAGCCCATAGAGAGTCAAGAGGGTCTTTCTGGTGTAATCATACCCCAGACCCCTGAGATGACTCTCAGCGATCCTCTGAGGCCGATTAAACAGGACTTCAGGAAGTTTCTCTACCTAGTATGGAAAGAAATCAAGTTACCTGACCCTACCCCTGTCCAGTATGACATTGCACAGTTCCTACAGGACGGTCAGACAAAGATATGTATCCAAGCGTTCCGAGGTGTAGGTAAGTCGTTCATTACGTCTGCCTATGTCCTCTGGGAGCTGCTTAGAGACCCTCAGAAGAAGATACTGGTGGTATCAGCGTCAAAGAACAGAGCTGACAACTTCACCACCTTTACCCTGAACCTGGTCAATCAGATGGAGGTTCTGAAACATCTTATACCTAAAGATAACCAGAGGCAGTCTAAGATTGAATTTGACGTAGCCCCAGCAGAACCCGACCAGTCTCCCTCAGTTAAGTCTGTGGGTATCACTGGTCAGATCACTGGTACTCGTGCAGACATCGTTATTGCAGACGACGTAGAGGTGCTGAATAACTCAGCTACCTCAGATATGCGAGAGAAGCTCTTAGAGCGTACTAAAGAGTTCTCAGCTATCCTGAAGCCCAAGAGAGATGCTCGGGTTATATATCTGGGTACACCTCAGACAGAAGACAGTATCTATAATAAGCTGCCGGAAACCTTTACTACTAAAATCTGGCCAGCTCTGATGCCTACGTCTGAAGAGATGGACAAGTACGGCAACGACCTAGCCCCATACATAAAGAAGCTTGCAGTTGACGAAGGTACATCTACAGACCCCCTACGGTTCTCTGACATGGATTTGGCAGAGCGTAAGGCTGAATATGGGAAGGCTGGCTTCTCCCTACAGTTTATGCTGAACACCCAGCTCAGTGACCTTGAGAGATACCCCCTGAAGATACGAGACCTGATTGTCATGCATACACAGGCAGACAAAGCCCCTATGGATGTACACTGGATGCCTGACCCTGAGAAGCAGTGGAAAGACCTACCGAACCTAGCGATGGCTGGAGACCGCTTCTACCACCCTAGGAGTACCTCTAGTGACTTTGGGGAGTACACAGGCTCAGTCATGGCTATTGACCCTGCTGGGCGTGGTAAAGACGAAACAGGCTATGCTGTAGTCAAGATGATTAACGGCTTCCTATATGTCAGACGCTGCGGTGGCTTTCAGGGAGGGTACGACAACAATACCCTTACCAAGCTTGCAGAGATAGCTAAGAGCGAGAAGGTCAACGCTATTATCACTGAGGCTAACTTTGGTGACGGTATGTTTACCCAGCTCCTCAAGCCTGTCCTGAACAAGATACATCCCTGCCTCATAGAAGAGGTCAAGCATAGTACCCAGAAGGAACGTCGCATCATCGATACCATAGAACCTGTGATGGCTCGTCATAAGCTCATAGTGGACTCTAGTGTCATTGAGGATGACTATAAGACAGCTCAGGGATATGACGCTGACAATAAGTACACCAAGACGCTGGTCTGGCAGATGACTAGAGTGACAACCGACAGAGGTAGTCTGAAGCATGACGATAGGTTGGACGCCCTGGCTATTGCAGTGAACTATTGGACAGAACAGATGGCTCAGGATGAACTGAGAGGTATGGCTGATGTTCGCTCAAGGAAGCTGGATGACGAACTGGACAAGTTCATGAAGGCGGCTGTGGGGAAATCTAAGTGGACTAAGGGGAACAGTTGGATCGGTAGTTACACTTAGGTAAGCCTAAAAATTGCACAAAAATCTGAAACCCCTATATCGAGTGGGATGACAGACGAACCCCCCTCATGGGGGGTCTGGGGGCGTATTTGGCCGGCAAGCCCTGCCCCCTGTCTGCCCAGCTATGGCACAGGCTATGGCACGGGCAAGCCGGAAGCCCTTGCCCTGCCTAGAATTACAAGGGACTATGCATCCCTAGCCAATAGCCTGACCTGAAGGCAGCCGTTTGTATTCTGTCTGTCTGTTTTTTGTTCGGTATTTTTTTCTGGTTCAATAATCCATCCGAAAAACTGAATGAATAATATCTGCATTTATGTAAGTTTAAGCTTTATCGTAAATACTTTTTTATGGTATAAATAAGTATGGGGGTAATAGTACCGCCTGGAACAGAAAGGGAACAAAACCATGTTCAATTTTTTACTAAAAGCTTCGGCAATCCTGACTTATATGCTGGTCGGGTCTCATTTATTCTTTACAGAATGGGAGCAGCCTCGGTTCATCTTCGGGGGTCTTATGAATATTCCTGAAGCTATCGGTTTTCTTTTTATCCTGTCAGCTTGTTTCATGCTGGTTTTCTTTAGCACTCGGAAAGGGGCTTAATCATGAAGAAATCTGAATTCATAGAACAGTTAAATCTAGTCACCTCTTATCTATCCCATGCAATAGAAACCCTCGAAGTGCTAAGCGATGATTTATCTGAGGGCTTTCATGATGAAGAAATTATGGATGAAGTCGACCACCTAGCTAATGAGCTTCACAATTGCGAATACATAGCCGGAAAACTAATCAGAAAATGAAGGGACTGTTTACCATGACTAGATTTGATTTAGTACTTGAATGCATAGCAGGGGTTTTATTTATGATAACCCTGTTCGGGTCAGGCTGGTTTATTCTGGTCGCCTTTAGTTAACTATTACATATAGAAGGGAATTAAACAGATGAATGTTTTATCTTTATTCGACGGTATGTCATGCGGTCAGCTTGCCTTGCAAAGGTCAGGCCTGAAGGTCACTAAATACTTTGCTAGTGAAATAGACAAGTATGCGGTCAGTATCACCCAGAAGAATTTTCCGGATACTGTCCAGCTCGGGGATGTTCGGGGGGTATATGCAGAACAGGGTCAGCTATTAACTACAGGCGATAATCGCGCCTATAAAATTGACCTACTCATTGGGGGGTCGCCTTGTCAGGATTTGTCTATCGCATCCAGAAATAGAAAGGGGCTAGAGGGTGAAAGGTCTGGTCTGTTTTATGAATGGGTCAGGCTATGGAAAGCATTGCAGCCCCGTTATTTTTTGCTGGAAAACGTACAGATGAAGGCAGAAGACCAGCAGATAATCACTGACCTTCTAGGGGTCGAGCCTGTCTTTATAAATAGCAATCTAGTATCAGCCCAGAATAGGCCTAGATTGTACTGGACAAATATTCCTGTTGATGGATTACCAGAAGACAAAGGAATAAAGCTTGCCGATATCTTGGAAGACGGGGCGACCGATAGGGACAAAGCCCATTGCATCGACGCCAATTATTTTAAGGGTGGCAATCTTAAATCCTACTTTCAGAAGAATAGAAGACAGCTGGTCTTTTCACCCGACGGCCTTTGCCATGTAGCAGATGCAGACCTGAAGGGTCATGACCTATTGCGTCGGGTCTATCATCCAGCAGGGAAAGCCCCTTGCCTTAACACTATGAACGGGGGCAATCGCGAACCAAAAACCCTTTGGGGTGATAAGGCATGGCGCAAGCTTACCCCTTTAGAATGTGAAAGATTGCAGACAGTCCCCGATAATTATTCAGCAGGGGTTAGCAATACCCAGCGATATAGAATGCTGGGCAATGGCTGGACTGTCGACGTTATCTGTCACTTGTTCAAAAACTTACAAATAGAAGGGGCTTAAAGATATGGAATATTCAGCTTACCCAGCACGGGCATATGATGAACAAGAAAGCTTAATGATACAGGGGCTGGAACAGCTTCTGGATTTATGGGGGGTCGACCCGACTAAAGACCTAGACCCAGACCAGCCTATTGATGAAGTAATGAAAGGGGACAAATAATGTCTAATGGATTTGTTATATATGAAGGGGCTTCCAGCCTAGACCCTCAAATTGAAATAGCTGTTATTGCAATTCTCAAATCAGCTAATGGAAAAACAGGCAATATGATACAGACCTATATTCTGGTCAAAGATACCGACCCTAGATATGCCAATAAATCAGGGCTAGACTTTGCCATATGCGGGGACTGTATCCATAGGGGCAGACCGTCAAATAATCCAGATAAAAAACTGGCTGAGGGTCGTACTTGCTATGTAAACATAGGGCAAGGGGTTTTGATTGTTTGGAAACAATATCAGAAAGGGGCTTATCCCTATCTGTCAGGACATGAAGATATAGCCCAGCTCGGGGCAGGACAAATAGTCAGGCTTGGAACATATGGCGACCCGTCGGCTGCCCCCTCTTTTATTTGGGAAAGCTTACTATCATTAGCAAAAGGCCGGACTGGATACACCCATCAGCTCGGGGTATCTGGGGCAGATGTAAGACCAGACCTTTGCATGATATCAGCCGATACATATGAACAGGCTTTATATGCATGGGGTCAGGGATATAGGACTTTCAGGACTGTTCCAATTTTGGAAAGTAAAGAAAAGACCCTTGCCCAGATAGACCGTAAAAATGAAACCCTTTGCCCAGCTAGTGAAGAGGCAGGCTATAGAACGACCTGTAAAGATTGCAAGCTATGTTCAGGGTCAGGGATAAAGGCAAAAAATATTGTGATACCTATGCATGATACAAAATCTGTATCTGCAAAACGCCGGCAAAACTTACAGATGATGGGGGCTTAAATGTCTAAAACTACCTTTCAAATTACTTTCAAAATGACCCGAGATAATGACCATAAGCTAGAAGATTATAGCTGGTTCGACCCTGAACATATAGAAACGGAAATTAAAAACTGGCTGGAAGATTTAGAATATAAAATTCCAGAGGGTATAAAAATCCAGATAGATGAAGGGGCTTAATCATGGGCGATATTGTTGAATTAAACCGCGACTATATAAAGGGAATTCATAGCGCAAAAATGCAAATTGCAATGGGTGATATTTATGACCTAGAGGGGGCTTTATATATGTTCCAACTAGACCCAGCAGATACAGAATTCCAGAGGGGTTTTCATGCTGGACTAATTCAGGTCTATAGGCAGAAGGGGGGTCTGAATGCGCGACCTTCTGAATGATATCATTACTTGGATTATCCTGATTATAATATATCTAATAATCTGGGCATCCAGACAGACCCAACAATAAAATCAGAAAGCCCCCGAGATTTTCGGGGGTTTTCTTTTGCCCCCAATTCCTGGTTTTTGCGAATGATTATCAATTTCATCTGGAAAATTTTTTGATTTTTTTCCGGGGCCCAGGCTATTTCACTATCATTGTTACCGCTACGTTTTATATGGATTTTACTTTCTTTTCCGTAAGCCCTTGACATTTACACCCTCCGTCCCCATATTGACTAAGTAGAGTGAACGCATTACGTTCTTGCTTTGTTCTAGCTTAATAGGAGTGCATTAATGAACGAAGAAGTCTTTGTACTTAGAGTGGGCAGCTCTTTCTGCCTTGAGGTTCTTACATATGGTATATATATTCGTATAGGGAAGTATGATAAAATGTTACCATACAGTAAAGAATAGCTAGTCGCCTACCTGACTATAAACGAGGGAAAAAAAAGTATGACAAAATCCGCCGAACTTAAGGGGGTTCTTGAGCAGTTTTATACACTATACCCTGCGATGCCACTGACATACATTTTAAGCTTCATCTGGGTAGCAGAAAACGAGGGACGACACCAATACGACCTCGAGCAATACTTAGGACTATCCAATGCAACAGCGTCAAGATGTATAAAATGGTGGGGCAGATGGAAGGACAAGAAAAAGCAAAATGCTGGCTTGGAATTCATCGAGTCCTACCCTGACCCAGTCGATGAGCGTTACAGGGTTGTTAAGTTAACTAAATCAGGAAAGGCTTTCTATGAGAGAGTATTCAAAAGCGAATAAGTATGGTCTGAATTACCCAGAAGCGAGGAGCTTCCTGCTCTTCGCAGCAGGGGAGGCAGAGTGGGAAGGTGATGATTTGTTGGCTGAACGCTTACGGATACAAGCGGCTCACTATGTTGCAACCTATCCGGAAGCGGATGGAGAATATGCAGTGCAATGCACATCACCTCATTTTGATAATAAGTATTGGCAAGAGTGGAGACACAAGAATGGCGAGACAGCGTGGGAATACATGGCAAGGCGACGTAAAAACATCAACAAAGCGTTACAGAAAGAGTTTTACCAGCAAGCAGGATGCTGAACTCTGGGAAGCTTCAGTTAAGCTTGCAATCGCCCGTGGTGAGCCTATCAGCTCCGAGGGTGTATTACCTGGTACTGAGACCTTCACACAGTACTACAGGAGAGTACACAGCGTTCTATGGGGCGATACCCAGCACGGCATGAAGGTTATCAGTCAGCTCGACGAGATTGCCTCTATCATCAAGGACTGTCCTGTATCTCAGATTACAGACCAGCATATAGAGGACATTGTTACCGCCCTAAAACAGCGTCGTAATGCTGATGCCACCATCAATCGTAAAATGGCGTCCTTGTCCAAAGTACTGTCACAAGCCAAGAAGACAAAGGTGCTGGCAGATAAGCCTGACATCCCTCGTCTGAAGGAAGGTCGGGGACGACTTCGCTTCTTATCTAAAGAGGAAGAGACCCGACTGCTGGACAAGCTTGGATACCTGAGACCGGAGTTTGCAGACTTTACTGCATTCCTAATTGATACAGGCTTCCGGTTTGGCGAGGCACTCAAGTTCACTTGGAGTGACTACCACGATGGCAAGGTGACCCTCTGGCACACCAAGAGCAACACACCTCGCACCGTACCGCTTACCCAGCGTTGCCGTGAGATACTTGAGCGTTGCCCTAGGGATAACCAGCAGCCCTTCAGCCACATCAATCGGAACACCTACCGCACAGTCTTTGAGAAGGCCAGAGCAATGGCTGGGCTGGGTGAGGATGTCATACCCCATGTGATGCGTCATACCTGTGCATCAAGGCTGGTTCAGTCGGGGGTAGACATCAGGCGTGTCCAGGTTTGGCTTGGACACAGCACTATCGCAATGACCATGAGATATAGCCATCTAGCACCTGATGATCTGGATGTATGTCTTGAAGCTTTAGAAGGTTAATGATACTGTGACACAACGTGTGACATCTTGTGCCATATGTGGCACAGCTCGTCGGGGGCATGGTGAAATTGGTAAACACACAAGACTTAAAATCTTGCGGCTGAACAAGCCTTCCCGGTTCAAGTCCGGGTGTCCCCACCATTTTACACAAGAGTCTTAAAATCCCTATAGACTCCCTTACATATCCAAAAACAACCTCTAGCCCTTGTATATTCTACAGGGGCTGGACGATATACTATTACTTACACATACACAGGAGACTTGTATGAAGAGGCACACTGTATCGAAACTTATCACACGTACTAGAAGAGAAGAGGAGTATCCAAAGATGAACCAAGAGTATAACTATAAGTTAAACTGTAGTGATGACTTTAGTAATAGCGTCTTACAGGATAAATTAGAAGAAGATATCTATACTAGTGCTAATACTAGAATGACTAAAGATAACTTAGAGTCTAACTCTAGGGGGGCTTGGTCTGAAAGTAAGATAGGCAGTAGGTATGTCTCTTCAGCCCAGCGAAAGTTCACTGAAGCTTTAATCTCGTTCCTGTCTAGGAAGAGTGGTGGTAGGGGTGCTAGAGCTGCTGAGTATCTAAGACAGACTGGTCTCAATCCAGAGGTTATCTCATACCTCTATGTCAAACAGGTATTTAATTTAATACCCTTGTTTTCGTCTAAACCAATCAAGCGTACCAGCTTCTGTATTAAATCTGTTGATGCTATCCATACAGAGTGGCGTTTAGATTTCTTTGGGTCTGTCAAGGAACGTAAGAACCTATTGGATAAGATTACGAAAGACATGGACAAGCGTACCTACCCTACGTCTTGGCGTATGCGTACCTACCGGATGTACTTCGATGCTGAACAGGTAGAGTGGCGTGGATGGTCTCAAAGAGAGTGTCTGTTGATTGGATATGCTCTGATGAACCTCTTCAGGGAAGCTACAGCCTTAATTCAGTATGACCACACGGAGACCTACATAATACCTACCCCTGAACTGGTAGACCATGTAGAGGAAACCTGTAAGCGGTCTGTATTAGACTTTACGCTGTACCTACCGATGGTCGTTAAGCCTCGCCCGTGGTCTGCTGAATATAATCTGTTCAAGGGTGGATACCTTAACAAAGGCCGTGTGAAAAAATACAGCATCATCAAAGGTGCTGGTAAAAGAGATGTCGAGCGTATGCTACGGATGGACTGGGAGCGTATCCTGCCACCCATCAATGCCATACAGGAGACACCTTGGAGAGTAAAGCGTCGCATGGTTGACGCACTAGATTACGTCTTCAATGAGCTGGGCGGTAACCGTGGGGGTTTACCAACTGTAGATGCCCGTGAGTTACCACCCAAACCACCAGCCTACGATACAGACGAACAAGTACGCAAAGCCCACAACAGGGAAGTATTTCTTGTTCGTGACCAGAACCGTCAGGATATCTCAAAGAGACTGTCAGTTGTCTTTACGTTGTCCATAGCTCGTAAGTTTCAGCAGTTCCATCAGATATTCTTTCCGCACAATCTGGATGTACGGGGTCGGGCATATCCACTACCAGCCTTCCTGAACCCACAGGCAGCCGACTTCGGTAAATCAATGCTGGAGTTTGCTGAGGGTCAACCTATCCAGAACATGGAGCAAGCTGCATGGCTTGCGGTGGCTGGAGCTAATGCTTGGGGTAACGATAAAGTATCCCTGCAAGACCGAGCTGACTGGGTGATTGCCAATGAGGACTGGATTGTAGAGTGTGGCAAAGACTGGCGTAATAACCAGCAGTGGCTGGACGCTGACGAACCTTTCATGTTCTTGTCCTTCTGTATGGAATGGGCAGACCTGTTGGAGACAGATAAGCGTGGCGAGGTATTCTATTCGCACTTCCCGTGCCATGTAGATGCCACCTGTTCCGGCTTACAGCACTACTCAGCGATGCTCAGAGATGAGGTCGGGGGTAAATCAGTAAACCTAATTCCAGGATTAGACCGTCAGGACATCTATGCTGATGTGGCAGAGGTGACCAAACGTATGCTGATTGCCGAGGGTTCACCGGAGGCCATGTTATGGGTCAACTTTGGAATAGACCGTAAGATGACCAAGCGTCAGACAATGGTGATACCTTATGCTGGTAAGTTCTCGAGCTGTATGGAGTACACCCGAGAGGCTTACATGGACAAGCTGAAGGCTGGACATAAGCGGATGTGGGATGACAAGCAGGATCAAGCGATGGTCGTACTACTTGCCAAGCACATTTGGGCAGCTATAAATGAGGTGGTTGTGAAGGGTAAGGTGGCTATGGACTGGCTGTCTTCAGTAGCCAGAGAGTGGACTAAATACCAAAACAAGCTGGAATGTTCAGGGTACGATAAACGTATGACATGGACAACACCCGATGGTTTTCAGGTGGTACAGTACAGAGCAGCACAAAAACAAATGCGACATGATACTTACATGAACGGAAGGGTTAGCCTTACATATTATGAAGATGCACCAAAACTTGATGGAAAAGATATGGCACTATCTGTTGCGCCTAACTTTGTTCACAGCCTCGATGCTACTCATTTGCGTATGGCTGTCCTTGATGGTCTCAGAGTTGGGATTGGTAGCTTTGCCATGATCCATGACAGCTTCGGGGTTCATGCTGCACATATGCCTGTGTTTATCGAGCAGTGTGTAAAGCCTAGCTTTATACAAATGTATGTACACTCAGACCCTTTGGCTGAATTACATAATTCTTTGCCTTTTGAACATGACCTTCCCCCGTCTAAAGGTAACTTGGACATTCAAGGTGTCTCTGAAAGTGAGTTTTTCTTTTCTTAACCCTTACATATACGAGACTCTTAAACTTATCACACGTACTAGAAGGAAACCTTCGGAAATGACTCAAATGTTTGACCAACTACATCCCGTCGTTGAGATTATACGCACTGCGTACAACTCACGAGAAACTTTGAACGGTATCAAACGGGATACCTTCGAGCGTCTGTACTTAGCACTAGCAATGTCAGACCCCTACGGTTGTGAAAACTTCCTACAGAGATTGTATGATGACATCTAATGTAATTGACCTAAAGGACTACTGCAAAAAGCAAGTAGACGAAGCAGATATCACTATCGCAAATCTGTATGAAGTTCACGATGACACCCATGACGACTGCATCCCAACAATGATGGGTTACATGATTGAGGATGACAAGTTCATGCTCATGCAAATCAGAGAGGCAACTAAAGAGGACATCGATGCAGGAGAAGTTCCTGATGAAGATGGACATATTGCTCAAACAGTCGTCCTAACCCAGCGTCAGCTACATTTTATCTCTAGCTACGCTACAACTTTCTTTTTAATTGAGGATTTAGATGAAATATCTGAATGAGAAATCAGGAAAGTATTCAGGCGTTACAATGCTTGGAAAAGCTTTCTACCCACGCCTTGTAAGACCAGATGTTAAATATAACAAACTAGGTCAATACAAAGCTGATTTACGTGTTCCTGTTGAGGAAGCGAAAGAGCTAATGGAGGAGCTGGCTACAGTCTACAAAGAGTGGACAGGTAAAGCTCCTAGCAAAAACGAAAACACCATGTGGAAAATGGATGAAGATAAAGATGGCACTCCAACAGGGGATGTTATCTTTAAAATTCGAGTTGCCAACAAAATGAATAAAGAAGGTCAACTTTGGAATCGTCGTCCCAGAGTTTTCTTCCGAAATGCTGATGAGCAAACCGATAGAATAGGTGGTGGCTCAACCATGAAAGTAGAGTTTGATGTCTACTTTTGGCAGTCGGAGAAAAAAGGCGTATCGCTCCAGCCTCTCAGCGTATTGATTGAGGAAGTAAAGGAACTAGAAAACGATAAAGTTAATCCTTTCGGAGTAGGCGAAGAAGCTGTCTTTGAGACAGAAGAAATAAAAGTAAACGAGGAAACTGATGCCAACACTACGCAGGAAGAAGCGTCTGACTTCTTCTAATGCTGGTGGATGGGCAAATAAAACAGGTAACGGGTATCGTTCAGGTCTTGAGGAACGTATAGCTCAAGAACTGCTCGAGCGTGGTATCGAGTTTGAATATGAGCAGATGAAGATTGATTATCTTCGTCCTGCAAAAAAGGCTCGATACACCCCCGACTTTGTTTTGCCCAATGGCATCATCATAGAGACCAAAGGCCGTTTCCTAACGGCTGACCGTCAAAAGATGCTGTTAGTCAAAGACCAGCACCCTGATTTAGACATCAGGTTTATCTTTTCAAACGCTAATCAAAAAATATCCAAGCAAAGCAAGACCACCTACGGGATGTGGGCAGAGCGTAATGGCTTCCCATACTCGAACAGTGACTTGCCTTTGGACTGGCTAAAGGAGTGATATGGAAGAGTCTCAGTTTCTTCAACATGAACCGTGTCCGAGCTGTGGCTCTAAAGACAACCTAGCCAGATATGACGATGGACACGGATATTGTTTTGGGTGTGACTACTATGAGCAAAAAGAATCCAATGGCGAAACGTCTTGGGTCGCCCCTTTATCGACAACGGGTAGTTCAGAACAAAAAGAAGTACTCAAGGTCGAAGGCGAAACAAGAGCTATATCATCAAGGCGTATCACGGAAGAAACCTCTTCTAAATGGGGATACCGCCTTGGTGAATATAATGGTAGTCCAGCCCACCTAGCCTATTACTACGACAAGAACCGAAGACCTATCGCTGCAAAGGTTCGCTATCCAGATAAGACATTCCACTGGATTGGTGACCATAAGAATGTAGGATTATATGGCGACTGGCTCTGGCGTGACTCAGGTAAAATGATAGTGGTTACCGAGGGTGAGATTGATGCACTCTCTGTATCCCAATTACAAAACAATAAATATCCTGTGGTGTCTGTGCCAAATGGCGCACAAGGGGCATCACGGGCTATACGCAAGAGCATTACCTTCTTAGAGAAGTTTGAGAAGGTTGTGTTCCTCTTCGATATGGATGATGTAGGTAAGGATGCAGCACTAGAATGTGCAAAGCTTATCTCGCCAGGCAAAGCCCATATCGCACACATTGACCTCAAAGACCCTAACGAAATGCTAGTAGCAGGGCGTGGGGCTGATGTCATTGATGCTATCTGGGGTGCTAAACAGTATCGTCCCGATGGCATCATTAACGCTGCCGACCTCTGGGATACAGTAAGAGGCAGCAACGATAGCTTTCGTGTTCCTTATCCCTTCTCAGGTCTTAACACACCTACCTATGGAGTAGGGCTTCGGGAGCTAACAACTATAACTGCTGGGACGGGCGTTGGTAAATCAGCGTTTGTCCGAGAGATAGCCTACGACCTACTGATGAATAAAGACATGACTGTGGGCATGATGATGCTCGAGGAAGGTCTGCGTCGCACGATGCAGGGTATGCTCGGTATCCATATGAACAAAGTCCTTCATGTTGACTCAACGGTAGACGAAGGCGAACTGCGTAAATCGTTTGATGCGGTGACTAAAGGTAACAGGTTGCACCTATACGACAGCTTTGGGTCTACTGACCCCGATGTGCTTATAGAGAAGCTCAGATATATGGCTGTGGGTTTAGGATGTGACTTTATTATCTTTGACCACATCTCGATTGCTATCGCAGGACTAGATGTCGATGACCGGAAGGCACTCGATATCATGGTCACAAAACTACGCTCACTTGTCGAAGAGACAGGCGTAGGTCTTCTCATGGTAGCGCATCTGCGTCGCCTTGAGGGTAACAAAGGCCACGAGAATGGAGTTACGACTAGCCTTAGTCATCTCCGTGGCTCTCAATCAATAGCTCAAACTTCTGATGTGGTCATTGGTCTTGAAAGAGACCAGCAAGGTGAGAACCGTAACATAACTACAGTTCGCATTTTGAAGAACCGCTTCAGTGGTATCACTGGTGAGTGCTGTCAGCTCAGATATGACGAGCAAACAGGCAGATTGACAGAAGTGACAACGGAGGCATTCCAAGATGGAGATATCTACTGATGATGAAATCTTTGAGATGGCTGAAATGACAGCCTTGATAGCAGTAAAAAATCCAGCTTGGGAAGAGCTTCACCACTTCTTCAATACACAAGCCCAGTCACTAGAGCATAACGGATGGAAGAAAAGGAACGGTATGACACAACACGATAAAATCCTAAAACATATGCGTACAGCAGGGTCAATTTCAGTACGGGAAGCTATGAACGATTATAGCATCCATAAGCTTGCTACTCGCATTTCAGAGCTTCGCAGTGCTGGTCATAATATTGAGCATAAGGTTCAGTACCACCCAGTAACTGGTCAGAAATATTACCGTTACAACCTTGCAAGCTAATTGACGTAGGAGAAGTGGATGCGATTAGTATTCGACCTTGAAAGCAATGGACTACTGGACGAGCTGGATCGTATCCACTGCCTCTGCCTAAAAGATATAGACACCGAACAGACTTATAGTTTTGCACCTTCTGAGGTGGAAACTGGTGTCAAGATGCTGATGGAAGCTGACCTTATTGTAGGCCACAACGTCATCAGCTTTGATATACCAGCAATCAAGAAGGTGTATCCGTGGTTTCGAATCCGAAAATCACAGGTTAGAGACACTCTAGTTATGTCCCTGTTACTCTACCCTGATCTCAGTGACCGAGATTATCGTTTAGTAGCCACTGATGAGAGCTTTCCAAAAAAGTTGATTGGTAAGCACCGTCTAGAGGCATGGGGGCATAGGCTCAAGTGTTTCAAAGGTGACTATGATGGCGGTTGGTCAGAATGGTCTCAGGTTATGCAGGATTACTGCGAACAGGATGTGGAGGTCACCGACAGGCTGTGGAAGCTTATCGAGTCTAAAGATGTATCTCCTGTCGCTACCGAACTTGAACATCAGGTCAAGTGGGTTATTGCAGAGCAGGAGCGTTGTGGTTTTCCTTTCGACGAGGACGCAGCGTTACATCTCAAGAAGACGTTGGATAAACGTCGTGCAGAACTCGAGGCAGAACTACAGGACACATTCCCTCCGTGGGAAGAAGAGCTGGGTCTCTTTACACCCAAGGTAAACAATAAGTCCCGTGGTTACGTCAAAGGCGTACCCATCATGAAGAAGAAGACTGTGGTGTTCAATCCTGGTTCTAGGATGCACATCGAGTCTAGGCTCAAGGCTATCCACGGATGGAAGCCCAAGGAGTTCACTGAAGACGGACGAGCAAAGGTAGATGAACGTGTATTGTCTAGCTTACCTTATCCTGAAGCGAAGCTCCTGAGCGAATACCTAATGGTGCAAAAGCGTATCGGTCAAGTGGCTGAGGGTGCTAACGGCTGGCTCAAGAGAGTTAAGTCCGGACGTATCTACGGTCAGGTCATCACCAATGGTGCTGTCACAGGTCGAGCTACGCATCGGTCACCCAATGTAGCCCAGACCCCTGCTGTCTATGTCCCTTATGGCAAAGAGTGTAGGTCATGCTGGACTGCATCCAAACACCGTGTACTCATCGGTGCTGACGTATCTGGCCTCGAGCTGCGAATGTTGGCAAACGAGATGTGGCGGTTTGACAATGGTGCATATGCAAAGGAGGTAGTGGATGGAGATATTCACACCGCTAACCAGACCGCAGCCGAACTGCCAACAAGGAATGATGCAAAGACTTTTATCTATGCGTTTCTCTACGGTGCTGGCGACGCTAAGATTGGCTCTATTATCGGCAAGGGTGCGACGGCTGGCCGCGAAATCAAGAAGAAGTTCTTCGAGAAAGTCCCAGCGTTAGAGCGTCTGGTAAAACAAGTAAAGGCACAAGCTGGTGATAAAGGTTATCTGCTTGGTCTCGATGGTAGACAGTTACACATACGGTCTACTCACGCTGCTCTCAACACTTTATTACAGTCGGCTGGTGCGCTGGTCTGTAAGCAGTGGCTTGTGGAGGTAGACAAAGAACTACGCTCCAGAGGGTGGCAAGACAGATGTCAGCAAGTGGCATGGATACATGATGAATTACAATTCGACTGTGATGCAATGATTGCAGAAGAATGTGGTCAGCTCATCGTGGACTGCATTGCCAAAGCTGGTCAACACTTCAACGTCCAAGTCCCATTAACTGGTGAATATAACATCGGTGCTAACTGGGCTGAGACACACTAGGAGAAGATATGGCTAAAAATACGCTCCTGATTGATGGAGATATTGTAGCCTTTCAAGCATCTGCTTCTCTGGAACACCCTACAAAGTACGACGAAGACACTTGGATACTCTGGGCGTCTGAGTCAGACACTAAAGCTAAATTCAATGACATGATGTCTACCCTGCATGAGAAGTCAGGGTGTGCAGATGTCGTTGTAGCTTTCTCTGATAAGGTGAACTTCCGTAAAGAGCTAGATGCTAATTATAAGGCTAATAGAGCTAAGACCAGAAAGCCTATGCTTCTGCCTTTGCTCAAAGACTACTGCCAACAGAAATACAGGACACTTATCTACCCTCGGCTAGAGGCTGATGATGTACTGGGTCTGTGTGGTACATACGAACCTCTTTTTGAAGAGTGTGTCATCTATAGTATCGACAAGGATTTAATGCAAATTCCAGGTCGGCATCTTATTGATGATGAAATCGTCGAAGTAACGCCTGAAGAGGCTGACTACTTCTTTCTTAAACAAGTCCTCACTGGCGACCAAGCCGATAACTACCCTGGTTGTAAGGGTATCGGTGAGAAGAGAGCTACTGCTATTCTTGACGAAGACCCTACATGGGAAGCTGTCGTCAAGACTTACGAAAAAGCAGGGCTGTCAGAAGGGGATGCCGTACACCAAGCGCAACTTGCCCGTATCCTTAGATATGGTGAGTACGACTTGGAGGCACAAAAGGTAAAACTCTGGAGACCCAATGGAAGATAAAGTAAACAGCCCTAGTCATTACACAAACGGCTCAATCGAAACATGGGACTATATACTCGATGTGCAAGGCGATTTTATAGCTATGCACACTGCCCATGCTCAAATTCTGAAATACACAGGCTCACGGCTTTGGAACAAGAATAACCCCATTGAAGACGCTGAAAAAGCGCAATGGTATCTGGCAGAGATGATACGTCTGATGAAAAAGACTAAGGGGGTTAATTGGTAATGAGAGATGTTAGCCGTGAAAATAAAGTAGCCTCGTTTCATAAGGCTATGGAAATGAAACGTCAGGTAAGCTTCAACACCAAGGAGCTTACCGCAAAAGAACTAATCGATTTCATTCATATGCGAATGACATTGATACAAGAGGAAGTACTCGAATTAAAAGAGGCATCCGATCATATATGTATGCGACTAAATAATAATGAGACAGTCGCTACATCTGAGAAAGCCCACTTACTGAAAGAACTAGCTGATGTGCAGTACGTTGTTTCGGGCTTTGCTGATGCCTTTGACCTTCCTATACAGCCAGCATTCAACCGAGTCCATGACAGTAATATGTCCAAACTTGAGGATGGGAAACCAGTGAAGCGTGAGGATGGCAAAGTCCTCAAAGGCAAGAACTATAAACCCCCATACTTAGAAGACTTGGTAGAATAATGGCATTCAAATCTAATAACAATCCGATGTTCCGATCTAAATTCAGTGAGGACATCTTCAATCACAAATACGCACACGACGGTTGTGAGACATGGGCAGACCTAGCTAAGACGCTAGTGAAGGACGTATGTTCCGATCATATGTCTGTGACCGATATGTCGCAACTTCAACAATACATCACAGAACTCAAGTTCATACCTGGTGGTAGATATCTATATTACGCTGGGCGTCCTAACAAGTTCTTCAATAACTGCTATCTATTGAAAGCAGAAGAGGATACCCGTGAGGACTGGGCTAACCTGTCATGGAAAGCTGAAAGCTGCCTTATGACTGGTGGTGGCATTGGTGTCGATTACAGTGTGTACCGTCCGGCAGGAGCAACCATCAGTAGGACTGGTGGGCAAGCTTCTGGCTCTGTTACCAAGATGAACATGATCAATGAGATTGGTCGTCGGGTAATGCAGGGCGGTAGCCGTCGGTCAGCTATCTATGCATCCCTTAATTGGAAGCATGGTGACATTCAGGACTTCCTGAAAGCAAAAGACTGGCAATCAATGCCTGTGGGTAGCACAGGTAAATCCCTATGGGATATTAAGCAAGAAGACTTCAACTTCCCTGCCCCGTTGGATATGACCAACATCAGTGTAAACTATGACACTGACTGGTTATTGGGCTATTGGGAAACTGGTGATGTTGGTGACGTATTCAAAGAAAACGTGCGTCAAGCCTTAAAATCAGCAGAGCCAGGTTTCAGTTTCAACTTCTTTGATAAAGAAAACGAAACTCTCAGGAACGCCTGTACAGAGGTTACTTCAGCCGATGACTCAGATGTATGTAATCTTGGAAGCATCAACTTAGGTCGCGTCGATGATATTAAAGAATTTAGAAGTATCGTAGACCTTGCAACCAAGTTTCTGATTTGTGGGACACTGCAAGCTAAACTCCCGTACCGTGCTGTCTATGAGACAAGGGAAAAGAACCGTCGTCTAGGCTTAGGCTTGATGGGTATGCATGAATGGTTAATCAAGAAAGGTTACAGATATGAAGTTACCCCCGAGCTTCACCAATGGCTATCTATATATAAAGGACAGTCTGATAAAACTAGTAGACAATTTGCAGATCATCTATCTGTATCCCGTCCAGTTGCAAACAGGGCGATTGCTCCTACTGGTTCTATTGGTATTCTTGCTGGGACTTCTACAGGCGTAGAACCTATCTTTGCTGTCGCCTATAAACGTAGATATCTAAAAGGGCAAAATCGCTGGCACTACCAGTATGTTGTAGACTCGGCTGCTCAGGAGCTGATTGATATGTATGGAGCTGACCCACATAAGATTGAGTCATCTCTAGACTTAGCTGAGGATTACGAGCGTCGTATGATGTTCCAAGCTGACGTACAAGACTATGTCGATATGTCTATCTCTTCAACAATCAATCTCCCCTCTTGGGGCAGTAAACTAAACAACGAGGATACAGTAGATGATTTTGCTAACACTCTGGCATCCTATGCCCACAGGCTCAGAGGCTTCACAGTCTATCCCGATGGTGCGAGAGGAGGCCAACCCTTGGTCTCTGTCCCGTACAGCGAAGCAGTGGATAAGCTTGGTACTGAGTTTGAAGAAGGTATTGAGACCCACGACATCTGTGACATAAGTGGCACAGGAGGCTCATGTGGTGTCTAAGTTACCAGTAGTAGACGAACCTCTGCTCGATTATGTCGAACGGATGTTTCCAGACCGCTGCCCAACACTTGAAGATGATGAAAAGACAGTTTGGTTCAAAGCTGGGGCTGCTTCGGTAGCCCGTCATCTCAGGGCGGTTCACAATCAACAAAATGAAAATATTCTGGAGAATATGTGATGTGTATGTCTAACAAAGCACCAGCTCCTCCACCACCTCCACCTCCTCCACCACCTCCTCCTCCAGTATTGGATCAGGGCGCACCCACAGAGGCAGTTACTGCTGATGAGGAACGGGCAAAGCGTAATAAGAGTGGTAAAAAAGGTGGCACTAAACCTTATCGCAGTTCTGGCTTGTCAATCACTGGCGGTCAAAGCGGTAGCTCAACAGGTGGCGTAGGAGTCTAAAATTATGCACAACGGTAAGACCTGTGCAGGACGGTACGAGCAGCTTGCCGTTGAGCGAGAAATGTTTCTTAACCGAGCTAGAGATTGCTCTGAGGTAACTATACCAACTTTAGTTCCTCCTAGCGGTCATAGCTCGGCTACAGAATACAGAACTCCTTATCAAGGTATTGGGGCTAGGGGTGTAAATAACCTAGCCTCAAAACTTCTGCTCTCCCTCCTGCCCCCGAATTCCCCTTTCTTTCGTCTTCAAGTAGACGACCAGACACTAGTAGAACTTACTGGGCAAGATAATGCCCGTGCTAAAGTTGAAGAAGCACTGAACCAGATTGAACGGTCAGTAATGACTGAGATTGAAACATCAGGTCTACGCTCTCCCATCTTTGAGGCACTGAAGCACCTTATTGTTGCTGGTAATGTCCTAGTTTATCTCCCTAAGTCTGGTGGCATCCGTGTATTCCGACTAGATAGCTATGTCGTGAAACGTGATCCCTACGGTAATGTTCTAGAAATCATTACCAAAGAAGAAATCTCCCCTGCTGTATTAGAAGAAAAAGAACTAGAGCTTTTAGGTAGTGACCTGAATAGCGATGTTAAAGAAAGCTACAAAGACAAAGTAGCTCTCTATACCCATTTTTATCTAGATGGTAATAGATGGCGTCTGTACCAAGAACTCAAGGGACAAGTAATTCCAGGTTCTGCTGGTAGCTGGCCTCTTGATAAGTCACCTATGTTACCCCTCCGGTGGACTAGGATCGACGGTGAGGACTACGGACGTTCCTATGTTGAAGAGTACCTCGGAGACCTTATCAGCCTTGAGGGGCTTTCTAAGGCGATTGTAGAGGCATCTGCCGCATCAGCTAAAGTACTATTCATGGTTAACCCTAATGGTACTACTAGGATGCGTGACATTGCTCAGGCCGAGAACTGCGCTATTGTTGCTGGTAACTCTAATGAGGTGTCTGTACTACAAACTCAGAAGTATGCAGACATGAGGGTAGCCTACGATACTGTACGCTCAATCACTGAGCGTCTATCTTATGCCTTCCTAATGAATAGTGCTGTCCAGCGTTCAGGTGAACGTGTGACTGCCGAAGAAGTACGCTTCATGGCTAAGGAACTAGAAGATGCCCTTGGTGGTGTCTATTCTATTTTATCGCAAGAGTTTCAGCTCCCATTAGTAAACCGTCTAATGGACAGGATGACAAAGGCCAAGAGATTACCTGAATTACCGAAGGGTATCGTAAGGCCAGCTATTGTTACTGGATTGGAAGCTCTAGGTCGTGGTCATGACCTCAACAAATATAATGCATTTTTACAGGCTCTACAGCCCATCGGGGCAGAGGCCGTAGCACAATATATGAATGTTGGGGATTACATCACCCGTATTGGTACAGCCTTGGGCATTGATATGGATGGTCTGGTCAAGACAGAAGAAGATATCATGGCAGAGCAACAGGCACAGGCCGAAGCTCAACAGCAAATGATGATGAATGAAACGATGGGACGTATGGCTGAGAAAGCCACTCCCGAAGCTATGAAAATGGCACAACAAGGATTAAATGATGGCAACGGAAACGGTTAATATTGACCCCCAAGAAAATAATCCATCATTGGAAGAACAGGCTGCGCTTCAAGACGAGGCGCAGTCACCTTCTTCTGGTGAAGAAAAAATATTAGGTAAATTTGATTCATACGAGGAACTAGAAAAAGCCTATGCTGAATTACAGTCAGAATACACAAAATCACGCCAATCAACTGAGAGCGAGAGTGTTCCGGATAGTAATGCAGAGGCATCTGAAGAGGTCGCTCGTGAAGCTGTGGAACAAGCTGGCTTAGATTTTGAAGCACTCAGTCAAGAGTTTTGGAATAATGACGGACTGGCTGATGCATCTTATGAACAGCTCGAGAAAGCTGGTATCCCAAGAAATTTAGTAGATAGCTATATTGAGGGACAGCAAGCTTTATTATCCACAACTACAAATCAAGTTTATGACTCTGTTGGCGGTCAGGATAGCTATGAAGCTATGACTGGTTGGGCTGGCGATAATCTATCCGAAGGACAGATTGATGCCTTTAACAGAGCAGTAAATAGCGGTGACATGGAAGAAACCATGTTTGCCGTTCAGGGTCTCAGATCAATGTATGAGGCTCAAAGAGGTGTTGAACCAGCACGAAACTTAGCTGGTCAATCACGCCCATCTGCCGATGCTTACTCGAGCCTAGCTCAAATGAAAGCAGATATGGCAGACCCACGATACAGTTCTGATCCTGCGTTCCGTGATCAAGTCGCAGCCAAACTGTCTCGCTCAAACATTATGTAAAGGATATTAGAATGGCTAGGGATTATGAAGCAGAATACGCTGATTATCATTCCAAGCCCGAGCAGAAGAAGCGACGGGCAGGACGAAATGCAGCTCGTCGTTTAATGATTAGGAAGGGACTGGCTCGGAAGGGTGACGGCAAAGACGTACACCACAAAGACCGTAACACTCTTAATAATGCATCTAGTAATCTTTCAGTCATGTCTCGGAGTGAAAACCGAGGCATGAAGACCTAAAGAAAACAGACCATTTGTACTTTTTGGCTCTCTGCGGAGAACAACCTCGAAGGAAAGGTGGCGAGTAATCTGAGGTTAACCCCTTAATTTTAACTCGTACAATAGAGGTACAACAAAAATGGCTAATGCTACTCCTTCGCGCTTAGGCGCAAATAATGGCGGTTCAGATAAGGACGCCTTGTTTCTCAAGGTATTCTCAGGCGAAGTCCTGACCGCTTTCGAACAGCAGACCATCATGATGGACAAACATCAGGTTCGCACTATCGCTAACGGTAAGTCTGCTCAATTCCCAGTGATGGGTCGTACATCTGCTGATTACCATACTCCTGGTGATGAAATCACTGGTGACAGCATCAACCACTCAGAGAAGGTTATCACTATTAACGACCTCCTGCTGGCTTCTACCTTCATTGCTAACATCGATGAAGCTAAGAACCACTACGATGTTCGTTCAGTGTACTCTCGTGAGATGGGTATTGCGCTGGCTAACCAGATGGACAAGCACATCTTGCAGACCATCATTCAGGCAGCTAACGAAACCACTGCTACAGTGACTGGTGAAGCTGACATGGTTGGTGAGGTTATCACTTCAGCCAACTCTGGTACAGACGGTGATACCTTGATTGCCGCTATCTTCGATGCCGCACAGGCTCTCGATGAGAAGAACGTACCTGAAGATAACCGTTATGTTGTTGTGAAGCCTGAGCAGTACTATCTGCTGGCTAACAGCTCAAAGGTTATCAATGTTGACTTCGGCAACGCAGGAAACGGCTCAACCGCTACTGGTAAGGTCATGCAAGTTGCTGGCATCAATGTCCTGAAGTCAAACAACCTACCTACTACCAACATCACAACTGGTGTTGACGCTGGTACTTCAACCCGTCAGGCCGTTGACGCTTCTAACACCACAGCATTGGTATTCCACCCATCTGCTGCTGGTACTGTGAAGCTGATGGACTTGGCTACAGAGTCTGAGTACGACATCCGTCGTCAGGGTACTCTGATGGTTGCTAAGTATGCAGTAGGTCATGGCGTACTGCGTAACGAAGCTGCTGTGCAGATTCAGTCTGCCTAAGCTAACAATTAGAGAGGCACTTTCGGGTGTCTCTCTTTTTTACTAAGAGGTTAATATGGCACTTGTCCCAACTACTAAGCTGGAAGCTGTGAATGCCTGTCTATCTAATATAGGCGAAGCTCCAGTGGCATCTCTAACAGGACTTCAGGTTGACGCTCAGGTTGCCTCCTCGATTATCGATGAGGTGTCCCGTGAGGTACAGACCCACGGCTGGCACTGGAACTCCGAAGTTCATACATTAAAACCAGATATCAATAGTGAAATTAAGCTCCCAGCTAATGCATTCCGTGTAGACACTGTACAAGAAGATGTATCTACCGATGTTATTCAGCGTGGTATGAAGCTGTATGACCGTAAGGAAAACAGTTATAAATTCACTAAAGCCTTAAAACTAAGACTTACTGTAGGTCTCGACTTTGATGACCTACCGGAAGCAGCCCGTAGGTATATCACTGTTCGCTCTATTCGGGTATTCCAAGAGCGTACTCTAGGGTCTGACTCTCTGTCTAAATTTAACAGAGCAGACGAGCAACAGGCTTGGGGTCTCCTTCAGCATGAAGAAGCAGAGACAGCAGACTACAATGTACTTACAGATAGCTACTCCACATATTCTATGGTGGGCAGATATGCCCCAGTCAGGAGGACTTACTAATGGCTCTCGTTGCTGGCACAATGCCTAATATGTTCAACGGTGTCAGTCAGCAGCCCCCAGCACTCCGATTGCAAAACTCTTGTACTGAGATGGAGAACGGTTGGGCTTCGCTTGTTGCTGGCCTACAAAAACGTCCAGGTTCTGAGATTGTTGCAAGACTAGGTAACAATATCTCAGGTAACATCAAAGGACACTTCTTCCAGAGATTTGATGGCAAGAAGTTCTTTATTAACGTACAAGATAATGACATCAAGGTATATGATGAGACTGGTAGCTCTAAGACAGTCAATGGTACACTTTCTGGCTCATACCTAGATTTTAATTCGAACCCCCGTGAAAACTGTAAGATGATTACGGTGGGTGATACTACATTTATTCTAAACAGAACGGTTAATGCTGCCGCCTCTACAATAGCAGAGTCCAGTATTACGCCAGCTCGTCTAGACCCAGACCGCTACTGGTCTATCTTTATTAAAGGGTCATTGAGCAACTCTAATTATGCTATCTATGTAAATAATGTCCTAAAGGCTAACTTTACCACAGGGGCTAACACAGAGGCTTCTAATGCTGTCGAGCGTACAGAAGAGATTGCACAAGAGCTGGTAAACGATTTATCTGCTGCTGGTTACACTGTAGCTAGATACAACTCAACAATCTCTCTATATCTCGCATCTACAGATGTAGTGACAATCGATGAAGGCAATGGCGGTAATGCCATGACAGCTTTCAAAGATGAACTAACAAGCTTTGAAGACCTCCCTGCACAGGATAAAGATGGTCGTCTGGTTCGCATTATTGGTGAACCTGGGTTTGATGGTGATGACTACTATGTTGTTTATCAGGATGGATTATGGATAGAGACACATGGCTACGGTAAGAAGAGACAGCTAACTGCCTCAACCCTGCCTCATACATTATCCTACGATGCCTCTACAGACTCGTTCACATTCGATGAGCATACTTGGGCTAAGATGCTTGTAGGTGATGATACAACAAATGCTGACCCTACCTTTGTAGGCAAGCCTATTAACGATATCTTTATCCATCAAGGACGCATGGGCTTTCTCGCTGATGAGAACGTGATTATGTCTGAAGCTGATTACTTTGAGAATTTCTTCAGAACCACTGTCGCCCAACTAGTAGATGCTGATCCAATCGATATCGCTGCGGTAACTGGTCAAGTTACACTGCTAAACTTTGCTGTCCCGTTTAACAAGAAACTGCTCGTCTTCTCAGACAGAACGCAATACATTCTTGAAACGCTGGACTTACTCTCCCCAAAAACTGCACAACTGAACTTTGCTTCAGCTTTTAACTGCTCCAAGACACAGACCCCTGTACAAGTCGGTGCTTACATTTACTTTGCCGATGACACTGGGACAAACTCTAAGCTCATGGAGTACTTCGTAGATAACGACTTAAACACAGAGAACGCTGATGAGGTATCAGCACAGATACCAGAATATATCAAATCTCCTGTACAATACATCGGGGGTTCTAGTCGTCTTTCTAGCGTATTTCTACTAGGCAGCAATCCAAACGAACTCTACTGCTATAAATACTTCCAAGGGACTCAAGGTAAAATCCAGTCATCTTGGGGTAAGTGGGTATTCGAGGGTGATGTCAAATACTTTACGCTAGTCGATAATGATATGTTCCTGCTGGTGGATTATGATAGTGACGGGCTGTATATGGAGAAGATAAACATCGAGGAAGACTCGGTGCGCTCCAGTACATCCTTTCCTATTCACCTAGACCACAGCTTTAAGTTCTCGGACACTACAAGGACGTATGATGCCGCTACAGGCCTAACTACGTTCACACTGCCCCATCCTACCCCAGCAACCGCTGTGTTCGTTCAGAGCGACGCTGACGCCCCTAGAGGGATAACTATAGGCACTACTAGAACCAACAGCACAACATTTACTGCTATCGGTGATTATACTGGATCAGATTACGATAATGCGATTATCGGAAGAAACTATACCTTCCGCTATGAGTATTCTCCATTCTTCCTAAAAGAAGACAAGGGTCAGGGTCAGGTAGCCATACAGGATGGTAGGCTGTCGGTCAGGTATGTGTCAGTACAATACGAAGATACAGCTCAGTTCACTGCTAGAGTAACCAACCGTGGTCGAACCCCTTATGAATATACTTTCTCAGGGCGCAACCTCGGGTCTGGTAATAATACACTAGGCGGTCTGTCGTTGGACGATGGTGAATTCAAGTTCCCAGTTATGGGTGAAAATCTTTACACAAAGATTGAACTCCTAAACGACACTCCGTTCCATTGTACGTTTACTGGTACAGAATGGAACGCACAGTGGACAGCGAAGGCTGTAAGAAGGGTCTAATGTTACATACAGAAGTTACTGAGGCTTGGCACATCTCGTCGCTGGCCTCACGGCTTCGGGACGCTGACAAGCAAGAAATAAAAGCCTCCTCCGATCTTGAAGCCCTAGAGGGTCTCTCGAGGTCGGTGGAGTATTCCCCCATATGCTACACAATCATGGAAGACGAACTACCAGTCGGTATCTTTGGTACTGCTCCAGACGACGCTAACTCAGCTCTAGTATGGATGCTTGCCAGTGAAGACTTGAAGCGTCATTCCAGGCAGTTCCTACGAGAAAGTAGGGATTATATAAAACAACTCCACGAGGAATCTAAAGCAGACCTTCTGTGGAACTTAACAGATAAAAGAAACACAGTTCACCATAAGTGGCTGAAGTGGTGTGGGTTCTCATTCATCCGTGAGGTGAACTGGGGCGCACATAATTTGCCGTTTTACGAATTTGGAAGGTTTGAAAATGTGTGACGTTACAGCAGCCGTCCAAGGCGGTCAGGCGGTAATGCAGTATCAGGCAGAGCGTGAGAAAGTTAATGCCGCCAATGCTGCCGCCAACGCCAGTATTACAAGTGGACGAAAAGATTATAATTATAAGTCTGGTGTTGCCCAAGGTAATTATCAATTAGACGCTAGGGCGCAAAACCAAACAGAATTTGACACAATATTAGCAAACAGAGCCGCACGGTCTACAGCCATTGCGTCTGCCGCATCCCAAGGTGTCACAGGTAAATCTGTTGATGCCACCATCAACGCTATTATTCAGCAGGGTGCAAGAAACACAACCAGAGTTAAAGACCAAGAGATTGTTCTGGATAGAGCATATGAGGCTGAGGCCTACGGTATGCAGAAGAACATGGAACAGGTTATTGCCAGTAATCCGCTACAAGCCGCCCCCAATCCATTGGGTGTTGCCTTGGGTATTGGTGGAGCAACTGCTGGTGCAAACGATAGAGCTATAGACGCTGGAGGTAAGGGTTTCCTACCTTCCATGTTTGGATAAGGAATTAAGAAATGGCACGGACTACAGTTGATTTAACACCTGTGTCTCCCACTGCGAGGGGAATAGGACGACAGGGGTCAGGTGCAGTACAATATAGAGCTAACCCAAACGCTGGCAGTTCTGCGGAACTTCTGGCAAATAGCTTGAATGTTGTATTGGACGCATCTCAACGCAATGACCGAAGAAAGATTGATGAGGCTAACAAGAAGTTTGAGCTAGAGTTTGATGGGTATGTATCTAAGGCACTGCAAGGTGACAATACTACAGGCATCGAAGAGCTAGACACACTGTATCCAGACATGAGTATGACAAGGAAGCTCATGATCCTGAAGGCGGCTGGTAAGGCCACTATGGAACGGGACGATGACTTTCAGAGCTTAGTGGCATCTATTGGTGCGCCTAGCACTGACGAGTTTGGTAACTCTACAGGCTTTGCAAATACCCTAGACGGTATCAATTCCGGCTATGCATCGGCAGAGCAATACATCCGTGATAAGTACGGTGAATCAAATGGTGCATATGTATCAGGGATGCTCGGCTACCTAGATGGTCAGCGTTCAGCTCAGGTACAGCAGTATGTCGCTGGAAAACGAGCAGACGAGCTACAGGCCACTGCTAATGACTTTTCAACTACAGATAAAGCTTTAGCGGCATCTGGTGACTGGAAAACTCTACAGCAACGGGACGATATCTGGCGTTCTGCCGGAGGAAACGATTTTATTCAAGGTAAGACCCGTAACGCTGAAATTTTGAACGCAGCCCGTGACCAAGCTTTATTAAATAGAGACATAGGTGTCTTAAAGGATGCTCCAGAAGTTTACAAAGGCATCATGAAAGATAAGCCCCAGCTATGGGACACTTATATGTCTAATGTACAGCGTGAGATTGACAGACTGAATGCTGTCGATGCTGCGGCTACGCTCAAGAAAAAAGAAGATGAACAAAAGCTTCGTAAGGACACCCTACTAGATAAGATGATCAAAGGTGACCCACCCCTTACTGAATCTGAAGTCCGTGAAGTAGAAGGCTACTCAGACCTCAGCTCTGCTCGTGAGCGACTACGGGCTAACACTGGTGTCGATAAGACAGTCTCTAAGAACAACCTAGTAACACTACAAGGTCAGTTAAAAGAAGCTGATACTGTAGAGGAACTAGAGGAACTAGGGCTTACTGAGGCAGCATTAGGTAACCCAGAAGCAATCATCAGGTGGGCATCTACACAGCCTGATATTCATCCTGACGATGTCCCTGCTCTTATCGAGGCTACACAGTCAGCTTACTATATTACTGATGTTAAAAACTCTAATGAACATAAGCGGTTCGAAACCCAAGTAGAAGGTGCGCTTGCTGAAATTAGAAACGTAGCTTTACTGGACGGTCAATATGGTATGGCTGGTGGGCTATTAAACCAAGATAGCACATTCTATGCACGAGGTAAGACATTAGCAAAAGACGAGTTTTCTGAGCTTGTAGAGATTTACAGGGAAGAAAACGGAAATGAAAAGCTTACTAAAAGACAGCTAAAGGAAATCCGTGAGCTTGTTGTTGCAAAAGTCGAAAAATATGTCGAGAGCTTTAGAAACCAGACTACAGCATCTGCTGCTTACCAACTGAAAGAGCAAACAGAAAAACTACGAAACACTAGTAATGAGTATAGAGACCCTGAATCAGGGGTTATCTACCCTGTCATTAGCCCTGCTGAAGCGGCTGAAGTCGAGGCTATCAATCCTGATGCAGAGTTCAAGGAAATCACTCCAAATAGACTTATTCAAACGAGGTAAAACATGGGCGTCGATGATCTACCCACTTGGAATCCGTCTAGTGATGAGCTGGAGGAGATTCGTAAGAAGCAAGAAAAGATAAAGGCTGACCGAGAAGCTGCACAAAGGTTAAACGCTCCTCAGTCTACCACTTCTCCAACAACACCGAACACAACAGCATCTTCCACAACCCCAGCCCCAACCAATGTCTCTCAAGCGATTGCTGGAGGACAAGAAGCATTCACTGCACGGTTTGAGGCTGGCGAAGAAGATACCACCGAGGATACCCTTGTAGAAGACGATGACTTCTTGATGGCAGCTCGTAACGTATATCGGTTCAATCACAATGGTCGAGACTTTGATGGGTCAGATCAAGAGCTGGCAGACTACGCCTTAGATACTATGGGCTGGTTTAACTACAACCTACCTAAGATGACTGTAGATGCCTCTATTATCTCTCGAGCAGACGATAATACAAGAGCATCCTTCCTATACCTAATGGAAGCCTATGATGATAAAAATATCTCATGGGACGGGACTTGGCGTTTTGTGAAAGGCGTAGCTACCGATCCTACAACTTACGCTGGACTAGCGTCTTTTGGTATTGGTACTGGAGCAAGCTTTGCTGGTAAACAGCTTGGTAAGGAAGGTCTCAAAGCTCTACTGAAGGGCGGTATGCGTAACACTGTTATTGCCGCCACTGAGGGGGCTATCTATGGTGCTGTTGATGATATCAACCGTCAGGTCATTGAGACCTCTGTAACAGGTGAGGATATCGACTTAGGACGTACACTGAAGTCTTCTGCCCTTAGCGCAGCGACTGCTGGTACGATTGGTCTAGCCGCTACCCCTGCTATAAATCAGGCACAAAAGCTTCTAGGAGCTAAACCTAAGAAACGTAAGACTTCTAAAGGTGCAGCTAAGACAGCAGACGACGCTACACCAGCCGACGGGGCAACTAAAGATATCAACGAGGCTGGCGCAAAGCTAGTAACTCGGGTTGAGCAGGAAGGTGCATCAGAGCCTAAGCTAGGTGTCACTTCAGCTATCCTAAAAATCCGTGAGGCTGTAGAAAAGACAACTAAGGATGGATTTGTTGCTGTAGACCCTGAGACTGGCGTACAGAAGCGTAAGTTAATCAAAGACGCTACAGATATGCTAACAAGTGTCTTAGGTAAGGTAGTCCATAATACTGATGGTAGTCTGGATACAAACTCACTGACTCAACAGATACTGGGTATGCAACTTACTCAGGCTGAGTTTAATGCTCTAGGTATTTCTGTACAGCGTACCATGTCAGACCTTGTAGAAGAGCTGGATGATGTTATACGTCGCCAAGAGGGTGACCTGTCAGAGGACGCTGCGGTTGAACTAGGTGCAGCCCGAGAGGAGCTTGAAGACCTCTTCCGTAAGCTTAATATACTCGATGAGGGCTTTCGTTCTACTAACGCCCGATCACAAGGTGCAAGACGGGAAAACATCTATCGTGGTGAACTGCTAAACCTGTTACCTGAAGATATCAAAGTAAGGGATAATGTCACACAGGAAGTAGCTGACCGTGAATGGCTGGCTATGGTTGATAAGCAACGTGAACTGTTGTCAAAGGATACAGACATCAAACGTCTGAACGGTGAAATTGAACGGGCTTTGAAAAAGAACCGTATCGAGAAAGCCGCTAAGTTGTCAGCAGAACGTCGTGAACTGTTGAAGCAGAAGATGGACGCACAAAACCCAGGTATTGGGTACAAGGCAAAAGCATCATTCCGTCGCACTGTCGAAGGTGTGAATGAGTTTGTTATTGGCACTGTGTTTACGACTTCTACGATTGTGGTTAACACACTTCCCTCTCTTGTTAAGACTGCATATAAGCCATTCTTGAATTTCGTAGTTGAGGGCGATTACGCCAGTTCAGGTTTTCGTAAGATGACTGGTACATACTCGGCTATGTGGAGGATGCGTGAGGGTGCGGCAAAAGCTGCCATTGCTGCTTATAAATATGAGCGTGGGATGCTAACAGGCGACTACAGTAGGTTTATGGAAAACCACAATGTTATCCCTCAGCGTTTCAAAAAGTATGTACCAGTAGGGTCAGTCATTCGCCTTTTTCCTAATATTCTCAATATGACCGATGAGTTTTTCCAACAGATTAACTATCGTGGATATGTAGAAGGCCAAGCGATTGCTAACGCTATTCTACATAATAAAAGCCTAAAACGTCCTAAGAAAGGAAAAGCCTTAGAAGATTACATCCAAGAGGAAGTAGATAAGGTTATCCTAAACGCCTACGAAAATCTTGATGAAGTTCAGATCAAGCAAAACCTTTTAGAACAGGCCGAAGCTCGGGGGATGAACCCTAAGCAAGCTAAGAAGTTTGTAGCTGATGAGTTCAAGAAGGATAAGGACAGACAAGCTAAGGGTAAGGATAGCATCTTCAGGAACGCTAAGAACAAAGAAGGAAGGTCATACACAGAAGACCTCCTGTTCAAGCGTCAGTTCTCTGGAGACGGTACAGCATCACAGACAGCTCAGAAGTATGAGCAGTTTGTCCGTGATAACCCGTGGATGAAGATTATAGGTCAGCTCTTCTTCCGTACACCAGTCCGTGTATTTGAAGAAGGTATCAGGATGACACCTGGTATTCAGTTGATTGCTCCTAAGTATATCCAAGACTTGCGTGGTGCAAACGGTACAGCTCGTCAGGTACGGGCGCAAGGTGAGGCCTTGCTGTCATATGGTATCGCTGGGTACGTCATGATGCAGTATGCTCAGGGTAGCATTACT
>Ga0208917_1000152_pt1 | contig 34505 bp, 57 predicted proteins | sample DEB08_DNA_10_FD_185500 | JGI IMG/M metagenome (GOLD analysis project Ga0208917, IMG submission 185500) | Aqueous microbial communities from the Delaware River and Bay under freshwater to marine salinity gradient to study organic matter... | ecosystem: Environmental > Aquatic > Marine > Coastal ...
TGTAAGGCCCCCCTTAGACTGTGAAGATTTACCCCACCCCGTTAGGTACTACGTGGGGGTGTAGGGCGTTGTGAGCGCTTCTGAGAGACTTTTTCGGTGTGTTTGTGTGGTTGTGTGAATCACGTTTTTCTAGGGCGTTAGAGAGGCGTCTGTGTTTTGGTCGCCGATCTCAGGGCGTTTCCCGGGATTTCTGCAGCGCGTTGATCACGAGCTCGCGCGTGTCTGTTTTTGGGCACAAAAAAACCCCGACGATTGGCTACCGTCGGGGTTCTTTCGTTTGTTGTCGGTTACGGGTTCCGGTGCTCACCGTGTCGGCGATACCGGGGGGCGTTCTCAATTCGCAATGTTGCGAACAACCACAACCACGCAATGAGCGCGACCGTGGCGAGAACGAGGAGAGGCACGTCCCAGAGTGTCAGCATCACCGCGACGACGACCAGTACCAGGCTCACCCGGTCTCGTCTTTTCTTCATCGTGGCGTGTGCCATGTTGGGGACGTTCAGTCGTGACAATGTGTCGGACATTCCGTGCACCTTTCGTTCTTTTCTTTTCCGTGTTCGGTTCCGTGTGTGGCGACCCGCCCATCGCGGGCCCACGTGTTCCAACCGTGCGACGCTAGGTACGCGTTACCAATGGCGAGCGCTTCTTCCCGTGTCTCGGCTTCCGCGAATAGTTGTTCGCAAAAGTCAATGTTGGAAAGTGCAATAGCTAGTTGCATTCGGTCGTGGATAGTTTTGTCAATCATCCATTCCATGTCTTCCCACCCGTCGAACTCCGACGGTTCGGGACAATTCATGGCGACCCATTCGCGCCGTATCTCGTGGTAGTAAACAGGGGTGAGACTGTCCGCATACTCGCGCATATCGTCTCGAAAGTCTCTCGCTACATCGTGCGAGAAACATTCGGTGACGTAGTACACAAGGTCGAGACGTTGCGTCCGCGTGAGCTCGTAGGCTTTCAACTCATACATACCAATAGCCCCCGTTCTCGTGAGCTTCAGCGATTCGGTCCCAGTCAATCCGGGGATAGCGCTCCCGGTCGTCGGGGAACCAATCACATCGGCTCGCGTAGCTGTGCGCCTCATCCCAATAGGGCTTAGGGTCGCCCAGGTAGGGACTGTGACTCTCGACATATTCGGCTAGCCGGATGATTTCGTCGAGCGTCGCGGACAACATGAGTTCCATTGCGTCGTCGGTGTCTATTGCCGACCACCATGAGTTCAATAACTCAAAAGCAATGTCTACCCAGTCACCCTTCACCAGGTCCGGTCCCAGTCTCGCCAAGTCGTCACGGTGCTCGGTGTGCTCTTTCGACCACGTGAGGGAGTTGCCGCCGAGCGCGTAATACGTCGTCCCGTGAACAATGAGGGTTGCCATTTCGTGGCGTACCACCTCACCATCACAGAGCTCAGTCCACGCCGGGTGCGTTCCTGCCCACACTCCGAGCGACGTTTCCGTGTCGCCGGTGTTCTCACACATGTCGTTTATTGCGTGCACCATTCGCACGCAGTCCTCAATGGTGAAGTAGGGAACCTCCCAACCGTTCCAGGTCTCGCCGTCTCGGGTGTAACCCCAAGCGCCGATATTCCAGAAACCGTCCGTCGGCGTGAAGTAGCCACGCGTCAGGTTGTCAGGTGTTTTCGTTTCCATAATGTTTTCTCCAAACATGATTAGGACACCCCCGGGTTGGGGGTGTCTGGCTTTTCGGTGTTTCGTTGTCAGGGTGCGAGCCCGTGTCCGCTGGTTCGGTGTCCGGTTCACCCGGACTCGCCCGCGGTGGGCAAGACCAGTATTCCAAGATCCATCGCTGCCGTGCGTCACATCGCCGATTTTTTAGGTAACGATTGGCAAAGAAATTCCCTAACGATTTCTATGTGATTCCTATGAATTGTCTGAACGTTTGCTATGCTCGCAAACCTAAGCGTTTCCTATGAGAAACCTATGAGACGCCTAAGAAACCGAAACCCCCGGACAATCGCCGGGGGTTCGGGTTCCGAGGGGCAAAATCACTTTTTTACCCCCTTTTTCTGAGACTTTAGATTACTACCGAGTTAATTGACTTCGGTCGACAATCCTCGATCTCATCACTTGCCGTGAACAGCATGTCTCCTTTCCACAGCATCAGCCCACAGCGGGTACTGCAACAACTCCAAAGTGTTCCGTAGGGCCGTGAACTCAGAGCACCGTTGCGGTTCGCTAGCCGTCGCATACGAGTAACAAGCGGCCTCGGCTACGTTGTCAAACAGCGCAGCAGGATCAAGGTCATACTCACGACCCAGTTGGTGTATCTTCACCCAGTTCTTAGCGTTGATAGCTTCGATAAAGCGCTTGATACGTTTGTCGTCCTCATCAAGGCCTCTGTTTTGCACAAACTCCTCGATCTTCTGCATCAGTCCCATCGTTATCTCTTTTCCTTCCATGGCATCGTGAACACTTGCAGCACCATCGAAAGCCCCAGCCAAACTAGGGCCAACGTGATTCCCAATATGTAGAGAACGGTTGTCAGTCCAGCCTTGAACTGTGCAACCAAATCGGCACGGTCCTCGGGGCTTAGCGTGGCGCTAGAGCCACCTTCGGTGAATTTCTTATCGAGTGGCACGAGTATCCCCCCCCCTTATTTTTTTTATCGTCTCGGGCAACTCAGCTAGGCAGCCCCATGAGCACTCATGTCCATCAGCATCGTGCGCGAAATATAGGTTCGAGCATTCCAGGCACATACCTAGTTCCTCGGCGTGCACATCGGCCGACATCAAATCACCGCACACATCGCACGGTGTCAGTTCGATCATCATCATTTCGTTTCCTTCAATCCTCCAAGTAGTCATACTGTCAGAACCAACTCACCACAGTTGCCACACGTTTCAGCAGCGCCTTCGGGATCACAATCTCCGCAACCGCACGGCACGGCTATAGGGTCATCGCAGCAGGTCATCATTTCGTTTCCTTTCTAATGTCTGTCACTAACAGGTCGTAATCGTGAGCGCCACCAAAGTCACCCATGAGATCAGCCCTCCACATAGCTACCGCTAGGTCAGGGTCAGGGGCCTCAATCGTGGCGTTATGTGAGTGCCGGTCCGGGCACTTCCAGCAGGCGTAGGTGTAGTCAATCTTCCACGTCGTCATCAGACAACCTCCCAGCGATTACGTCCTCCACCGACCTACCGTGTATGGCAGCGAGCAACTGTTGAGTAAAAACTGCACTCATTTCACCAACACCTCACCCTCCCAATGACAGTCAGGGCATAGGACGTGGCGTGCGGGGCGCGTAACAAACACCGGCCGCTCCAACCGACTATTGCAGTTAGCACAGGCATATTGAATCGGGTAGCACGGCAGACATTCATAATCGCCACATCCAAAACTGGATTGACGATCCTGAATGAATTTTAGGGTCGCCGTATTCGGATACACAGCCATCACCAAACCTCCCTCATTCTCTCCATACCCTCAAGCGGGCGGTACGTGTGCAACACTTCGAGACCCAGCTTCGCGTGGCCCCTCATATAGAGATCAGTGCATACGGCAGCGACCGCCGCAGCACCGTCGATACAAGTGCCACACCAGTCGTTAGCTTGAGAGCACGTTTCGCACTCCATACTCAACGTGAACAACATCATCTCCATAACGGTGTCGTTGTACTCCTCGGCGCGAGACATGATGGTACTCATGAGCTCACCGCCTCGGACGAGACGTGGTCAATCAGGGCGAAAGCGGCCTGACGGGCCACCTCAAGGGCGTCGTTCGGGTACTCACCGAAAGCGCCACTTGCATAGATACGACCGAAAGCAATTTGGACACCGTGCAGTCGGGCATCGCGTTGCGTCAATCGCTCATAGTCCCAGTTATCTGGGCTACTGAAATACGTCATATCGATCTCCAATCAATACAGCCCACGACTGTCGTGAGCCTTACCAATCTATAGAGCAGCGCCGACGTGTCAAGGATCATTTCGACCGTTGTTACCAAACCGTTACCATCGAACATCTATTCGAACAGAGACCGTGAACAAACGTTCGACTATGTTTTTTGACCCCTTTTTTCCAGGGGAGTAAATCGAACCGAGTTAACTGACTTTCACCGAATCATCAAACCCTGTTGCCTCTGGAAGCGTTGCAGCTACGGTGCGCTGGAAGCAACGGCGAATAAGGATCACCAGGGACAACGTGGTCGGCCTGCCAAGGATCGTTCCGCCTCGGGCCCTCACCACACAACCAACACCGTTCCGCAGCCTCCCGAACCTCACGGGCCCTCTTCTGGTAATCGCCAGAGTATTGACCGGTCAGCTTCTTCCTGGCGTTCCTCACAGCGTCACGTTCACCATCGATCTTCCGCTGATGCTTCTCGCATCGTGAACCGTTCCGGCTGAGCTCACCACACTCGACACAGGGCTGACGGAATTTGTACTTAGGCATACCTAACCTTACGTTTTTTATACCCTTTTTTTTCACGGACCTTTTTTCTGACCGAGTTAAGTGACTTTGGGGATTGGAGAGTCATTGATGCTGTGGAGGCGCAGGGAATCGAACCCTGCTCCTATCTGCTCCACAAGTGGTTTTCAGACAGTCGAAACCAGAACGCCCCCGAAATCCAAAAAAGAGGGGGACCTCACCTACCCGAGACCCCCCCTATATTTTTTGCGACGCTATTGAATTGTGATGTGGGTTGCTAGTCAAGGGAGACTAACTGTTATCCGCTTTATCCTCCGTGAGGATGTCGGAAACCTGCTTGTAGTAGTTCCGCATTGATGTGGCGATACGATCACGAGATTCGTTACTGTAACGCTTATCAAATGGCGGGTGCTTCTTCAGCGTGCCCAGCTTCTCTGAATAGTTGTTCGCTACCTGAAGTAGCTCTTGTTCCCTTGTCATTGTCACTCCTTAGAGACGTTTTATCTCTCCCTGATAGTAAACACCCTTTTGTAGGGTGAAGCAAGTAATTGCGGGTTGCGAGTCCTCCTGGGCACCACGGCGGAACCAGTCAGAACCGTTGTCCATTGTGCTGGCTTGAACCCACCACCTACTCCCCCCCCTATTTGAATTTCCGAGCTCTTGAACGATCGTGTGATGGAAATGCCCTGTCACGAGAGTCGTTACAGCAGCAAGGTACTGTGACCCAAACAAAGCTTTCTTCCAGAAGTCAGGGATACCGTTCGGGTTCCTTACCTGGTGTCCGTGAATCGCACCGAGCACATGGAAGCCATCGCCGAACACGTCAACCGCGAAACCTTCTTCTTCGGGTTGTGGAATGTAAAACTTCACATCGAGACCGACCTCATGGGCGAGACGGCGAAGCTGTTGCAAGATGACAACACCCCAGTCGTCTTTACCTGGCCTGCCTACAGTTTGACCGTGGTGACGCCATTGACAATGGTTAGATGCAACCGAACCGTACTCGACGGGGGCATACTTAGTGCAACGCTTGATAAGGTCCCACATAATCGATGCAGCCATATCGACCTGTTGCATCGGTGACAAATCATTTGACTCAAGTTGTATCTGATCACCCTTGTTTGAGACAGACTCAATAATGTCACCAGCGTCAATGATGACAATCTTCTCTGGCTTCTCCTGCTTGATTGCATCCTCGATGCGATCGAACGAATCGAACACACGCTCCAACAATTCCTTAGTCCCACCACGGCTACCAGTCTTACCGACCTGAAAGTCCGACGGCACAACAACAAACGCTTTATCCTTACCGCGCTTCACCTGCTTCGGTGCTTTGGTTTTCTTAGCCTCAGCGAACAGTGTCGGCAAGTCAACGTCAGAAACTTTCTTGCGGAAATGGAAGCGATAGGCCGTGAGCCATTCCCCGTCCCAGCGTTGCCATTGAGAAGTACGAGGTGTCCCTACTACCTCATACTCCTCCGGGGGGTAGCCACGTTCCGCAAGAAACTCATCAAAGTTAGGGGCGTCAGGCAAACCCTCAGTCGTTGCGACACCCTCATTGCCGTCAAACTCTACAGCCGGACGGAAACCAGACGGAGCCTCTACTTTCTTCGCTGGCTGAAGATCGTCAAGCATCAGCGAAAACACCCACAAGACTTATTGCGGTGCAAACCAAGAGGACCCTCAGTAATCGACAACCCACGCATTGTGAGCTCACGAGCGAGAGTCTTAGCAGCCCACACTTCCGGGTTATCCAAAGCCTTCTGCAAAATGCCCTGATCCTTGTCATCCAAGGATTCCATAATGCGACCCATCTTGCACTTACGGGTACGGTCAGGCGGAATCAAATCTTCTAACATAATGCACCTCCAAGAGTGACACTAAATCAGGTTATCGGCAAGCCTAGGCATCGACACGCCGATGTCCATCAGTGACCGAATAACAACATGTGCTCCCGCGTCACGCGAATCGTCATACATTTTGTGTGCGCTCAGTTTGCAGATAAGCGAGTCGTCTTCCCAAACTCCCGCAGTTGTGCAACTATCACCGACGGCGCGGACGAGCTTATCGATGTCCGGGGGGACCGTCGGTAACGGTCTCTTGGAAGGGGGTACAGACCTTGGACGAGGGAGAAAGAACACGACACTGAGTTCGACCGGCCCAGAAAGCTCAACCCAGTCAACAAGTGCCATAGCATCGATCGCCGATTCTTCGACCCTTTTACGCCACGCAGGTAGTTTCTTAGAAGCCTCCACGAAGCGGCCATTGCCGATAGATTTTTTAGAGCCTTGTGGTGCCGGAATCCCGTAAACATCGAATGAAAGCTCCACACTCTATTTTAGAACGGTGCTTGATCGTCAATACCCTTGAGGGTGTCACCGAACACATCCGCCAAAGCAGAGTCCGCTGACTGCTGCGGAGCAGAACCAGGCTTCACAACCTTCATCTCCTCAGCGCGAACGTTCAACGAAACACCCTTACTGCCATCCTTTTTGTCAAACAGTTTGGTTTTCATGCGACCACGAACAAACACGCGATCACCCTCATTGATACCAGCCGGACCAGTGACAGAGAAATAATCCTTACCGGCAACTTTCCAGTCACCCTGATCATCCTTCATCATCTGGTTGTGGGCAACGTCATACACGACGCCCCAGTCGAACTGACGGATTCCATTCACGAAACCCTCGAACTCAATGTTTACAGCCATTAGCTTCCCTTTCCAAGATGGTCAGTGTTGACACAATCTTTCCTACCGCAAATCCGGGCCCCAGGCAACACCGGCATGCCGTCATCATCCACTGGGGTGACAGCATCCCTAGCGAACATTCCATGCCACGGAATGCACTTCCCAGAAACCGAATTCACTGTTTTCATTTTCCTTGCCCTACAAGAACTACACAAGAGAACGTTCTTCCGTGCAGCACTCGTCTCCCAACGTACACCGCACCGACGACATTCACTTATAGGCATCACCCTATTCTACGAAACTGTCTCTATAAAACCGATATTGGTATTAGCCCAGCGATGTCTTTGATCGATCGACATACCCTCCGTGTGCTTCACTAGCAAAGCAATACACGGTTTGCAATCAATAATCTGAGTCTCATGCGGAATACACACCGGCACAGGATCAGAACGCCAACCACGCTCCTCATCAGTACGAGAATTAGTCACAGCATCCAAAGCGATACGAGCATCCCGAGCCCGAGCAATAATGTGCTTCGGCTCTAAATAGTCAACCTTCTCATCCTGGCGTGCCAACACCAAAGCCTTCTGCGCCACACGCAAAGACAAATGCCCCAACACAGCATGCCAAGCCACCACCGTTTCCTCGCTCACGCGACGGTTATCAATAGCAGCAACATCCGCCAACAACAACTTCACTTCAGATTTATTCATTACCTTCCCTTTCCAACTCAGCCAACGCTTCGGCCCTCAAAGTAGCAGAGGTCGTGTTGCGACCCGAACGCTTCTGCGCCCGACCCATCCAATTCTGAAACGTCATATCCCAGTCAACCTTAGTCTTACCCGTAGACCACCAATAAGTACAAAACTGTTCGATTTCATAATCACGGTCAATGTCAGGCCACTTCGAATCAAACATTGCACGGAGACGATCAGAAGGCTTCCAATCATTAGGGAGCTTTATAGCTCTCTTATTGTTTTCTCTCTTGTTGTTTTCTCTTAGTTGTTTTCTTAAGAGAGTGCCCTGCGCCACTGTGCCCGACGCCACTGTGCCGTGCACCACTGTGCCCGAGGGGTCTCTGGATGGATTCAACTCATAACGGTAACAACCGAGTGTCCCATCACCGTTCTTAGCCCTGGATACCGATATCCACCCATCAGCCTCCAATTCGCGCAAAGCAGACCTGAAACCCTTAGCACCAAGCCCTGTTTCAGCCACAATCTGACGCACCCTAATCTCATAACCAACCTCATGCGACAACAAATAAATCAGCAAAAAGTTAGCGTTGACAGTCAAACCAGTCTTACGAATCCACGCATTCGGGACGATCGTAAAGTTCTCATCGACCGGCAAACTATTCCTGTAAACTCCACTCTCCATCAAAACCCACCTTTCCATCATCATCGCCCCAAAGCCTCGCCAACTGTGCTTTCTGCCAGTACAGCTCAGACTTCGCAAGCATTATTTTCTTATTCTTTAGTTGCTGAGGATGCCCAGGATGCTCCCTCCACAACCTACGCACTTCCAAACCGAGCTCAGCAGCCCAGTCCACCTGATCCTCCATTGCTCTCCTAAATGAAAGGGCTTATGTCATCAATGACAATCTTCTCTCCCTGTGGCGTCAAAACATACCAGGCAAAGTCCACACAATCAAAAACGGGCATTTCAGTGCCGTCCCACTGACTGAGTTTGTGACCCCAACCGCGAGCACGCGCAGCAACCTTAGCGTTCGATTCCATCTGAAAGTTGTAATCCGCGCACACCATCAAAAGATTGGCGGGTCCATTAGCTCCCGTATTGTTTTCTCGCGCAGTTCGGCTCTTAGCACCGCCCATACCACGATTCCTTCGATGATGCACGACAAGGCCAGTGTCAGTGCCGCAATGCCAACAATGATCATCTCGCCCCTCTACAAGCTTCCTAATCGACGCCTTTACTTGTCCTGCCATAATCATCCTCAAATCTGATTACATCATCATCATCGATCTTCCCAGATTGCACCTCAAAGATTCTCATGTCACCCACCATTGCGGTGAGTCGGTGAATCTGCTCACGATCAATATAAATTGAGTCACCAGGACCAATCAGGTACGTCTGCTCCTCCAGAGTCAGCTCACCGTTACCGGCTTCGACAAACCAGAAAGAACCCATGTTCTCGTGCAGATGCAATGACGTGCGATTGCTCTCATTCAAAATAAACTGGCGGACAACAAAATTTTCCCCACGAAACCAATCCACGGATACCCCCCAGGGGGTATGTGTTTTTTTCACAATTTCATCTCCGCCTGAGCCATCTTCGCCCGAGTAGCCAACGCCATAATCTCAGACTCTATAACCCTGAGTTTCGTTTTGACGCGATTTACTTTGGCGCGTGCCAAATCACGTTCAAAGCGAGCGTCAGCAGCCTCTAACTTAGCTAAGGCTTGACGGTCTGCGACGGTGCCTTGCGCCTCCAGAAACGCTTTGGACTCGGTAAGGTCAAGCTCGTGTTCTTTTTCAGCCAACTCTGATTCAGCCTCGAAGAGAGCATCTACACCCTTACGGTTCGTCTGTGTTAGCTCCGCTAACTCCTTGACTATGTTTGACGGCATCATTTAGCATCGACATCCGTTCCAACAAGCAACCCCGCCAGAAGAGGATACGTTCGAGATCATTTTTTTGCACGCTTTCCAGGTACGCTTGCAGGACCTCCTGGACGCTCGCCCTCAGAATCCTGTAATCGTTGTGCATGATTCTTGACCTCTTCTAATACTTCGTCACTTGCTCCGGCCGCTTTTGCTTCCGTCCACAACAACCGTAGCTCATCAGCCGACGTACACTTGGAAGCTTCGGCGATATAATTTCTATTCGCCTGCGGGACTTTCCGCATCTCCTCACGAGAAGCACGCTTATTACCGTGCATCCCAAGGTTTGCAAGGCAACGACCGATCGACGAGGTTTCCGTATTCTCGGCAGCGAACTGACTAGAGCTCTTCTTTTCCGTGGCGTAACCAACCGCTTTCGCTAACCCAAGCGTTTGATCCTCAGCATTCAAGTAGATACACGTTTTGAATATCCACTCCTGCTCATCCGGCACAAGCTCCGTAATAATGCGCCCATCGTTATGAGCGTCATAGAACTTGCGGATTCTAACTTCGACCATTTCATAGTCATCGGGATTCCAACCCATTACTTACCCCTTCCAATCGTAAAGACGTGACCACACTCAGTACACGTTTGGTTCGCGCTACGATCTGCAGCACTGAAGAAACGTGTGCACTTCGGACAACGAATCTGAATCATTTTTTCACCACCAACCATGGAGTACCGGAGCCCCGCGCTTGACGTTGCGCGACAACCCACTTCTTACCGTCTTTCATAACGTAACCATACTTCGCTTTGCCCATCGCATCCAACACCACACTCTTGCACTGATTCAAATGCTCCTCAGATGCGTAAAAGTTAGCTTGCGCTTTTGTCAATGCAAACCCGAGCTCACCAAGATTAACCTCAGCGTCCTCTATATAAGGGTTTATATAACGCACAGCCTCATACGTGGCTTTGCTTCCATCCCACCCAGGCTTATCCAGACTGTCTAAATGATTCCAAAAACGTGTCGCAGCAGTAATCTGACTGACCGCTTGAAACGAATCATAGTCAATCCAACGCTCCTCGTAATTCCAACCAGCTACAGCAACAATTACAGCCTTTTCCAACTGCAACACCTCCATGTAGTGTTGCACCTGAGCAACATAAGCAGGCGGAGTCTCACCCCATGTACCGCGAGATGTTTTGATCTCCACAACAATCCACTCGCCAGTTTCTTTATGGCGTGCCAAAGCATCAGGATTAGCAACAATGTACTCGTGCTCGCGGTGACGCCAAGTGCCCGTCAAGAACACTTCGTAGTCGGGATGCTCCTCAGCCCACAATTCAAGCATCGGTAGCTCGAAAGCACGACCGAACCGAATCGACCAATTCTCTGGCGGATTATCCGGTATCTGACCTGTACGTTTAGCCCACAAAGCAAACGCTGACTCCCACGGGTTCAACCCCATAATCGTTCCGATCTCAGAGCCACCAATACCCGAATGCCGGGCCTCATGCCACTCCTCACTACCAGACTCAAAAACACCTAACAACTGAGCTCCATTGAACTCACTAGGCGCATATGTTTCAAACATGCTGTCCTTTCCTTTACGATGAATATATGCGGAACAGCCGACACGAACCCGATCCAAGAATGGAGTTCCAAGCGGCCCTCAATACGGCAGAAGAAATACCCTGCCAAGACATGCCGGAACTGTTTTTCCCTGACGACTTCATTGACAGGAAAACCCGCGAATCCGTCATCAGCACAGCCAAAGCATTATGCTCACAGTGCCCCATCCAAATGGAGTGCCTCTTGTACGCCATCAGAGCTCGTGAACATTACGGCATCTGGGGTGGCACACTACCGAACGAACGCTAACCGTCCTCCGGATCAGGCACACTGCTAGATGTAAGAATCATCTCGAATGATCCCGGCAGGGTAGCCTCCATAAGCTTCTCTGTGAGCTCACGAGCCTCCTTTACCGTTACAACCAACGTGCCCACACCGCCACGGTGCACACAATCAAAACCGTGCTCAGACGTAATAACGATCTCGTCGTGATGTCTTTCAACCTCAAACATTAGAACCCTCCGATAGTAAATAGCTAACCCATATTGTCAAAAGAAAAGTGGTTGTAGCGAAAAACGCTGCACCACCTAGCAGGAGCCAAAATTCACGCACCTGGACCACCATGGTTTTCCTACGCTTGTAGGTTTCCCTTTTTCTCATAATCGGAGTAAATCACAAACCTCTGACAATCACAAGGATTGACACATTCAACCGTTACTATAAAGTTATGCAAGAAATGACAAAAGTGCACATCGCGCAGCACTCACTAGAAATGGTGGCCGACATGCGCGACTGGGAGCTGTCCCGTCTGCAACTTGTCACAGACGTGCTCAGAGACAAAGTACGTGAAGGATACGCCTCCGGTCTCGGTATTAGTGAGCTCGCAAAAAAAGCTGGTGTCACACGACGCACAATCCAACAATGGATTGACTGATCGCTATACTTGTATAGCAGTCCCTCCGGCACGCATGTAAAAGCCCTCCGCGAGGGACTCACCCTTTTCCGGGCAAAGTAAAACCCCCGAATCGGTGGTGGGTGATTCGGGGGCTTACTCGATTGGAGAGTTCCATTATGGAAGTAATAGAACTATATCATTGGCAGCTATCACACTGCAACAACTCCATCGGATCGGTTGGGCAGACATAACCGTCAACAACATCATCCATATTTACTCCACTGGTTTGCGATCGTACTGAAGAACCGAAGTCAACAGCGACATGATTCCAGCAAGTGCGCTGATTGACAAGACGGATACCCAGTTTACATCCATCACACCAAGCGCTGTCCCACCAATGGTTGCAAGCGCGGTCTGGGCGATTGTTTTCACGGCTCTTTCCGTGGCGTAATCAAAATAACGACGAACCTTATCCATCACCATTCTCCTCTTTCCTATACAGTGATTTGTCCTCCCACACAGCACCGAAAATATAACTGGTGAGTATGAGCGTAATCAACGCTACACCACCAGTAACTAAATCTGAAACATCAGACATATTCCCCGTCAACGCAACAACAGTGCTGCCGAGTAGCATGATCGCGCCAATCACGAACGAGGCCAGTATGTACCTGCGACGATTCCTCCAAGATGGTTTCTGCAAAATGTACCTCACTCCCTTCAACAAATTGGTGACAAAAAATTTTATAGTGTTTTTCACGACATCAGGTTGAGAAGAATTGGTGTGACCGCCGCAATCGCGCTCACCAACGCCATGCCTTGCCAAATCCGCATTTCGACCCTGCGGATACGTTGCTCATGATCAGAGAGCTTCCGATTCATGTCACGTTCTAAATCATCAAGCTGTTCTTTCATGCCAGGTAAAGAATTAGCGATTTTCTCTACACTTGACCTGAGTTGTTGCAATTCCAGGTAAACCTCCTTGACACTGATGCGAGCCGAACCGTTAGTTTCTTCCGGCATTACCAACCTCCTTCATTCAAGAAGGTTTGCAAAGACCGAATCAAAGCTCGATCTCGTCTACCAGTGATAGCGCCCTTGTAATAACCTTTAGCGGTCAACATTCTTGCCACGGCAGCCCAAGTGTTTTTCCCGAGTATGCCGTCTGTTACAAGTTTGTGCGGGGCTTCCGCTTTACTAAAAAAAGGCATCGGGTCCACCGTGTTACCCCAACGACGTGATTTACGCACCTCGAAATGCAGGTGAGGCCCTGTGGAACGACCTGTGTTGCCCGATAAAGCCACTTTCTCGCCTTCGACAACCCGAGTGCCCTTATTCAAATGTGAAGGCTTCTGAAGGTGATAGTAAACAGTGAACAGATCGGGGGCGTGCTGAATAATCAACGTGTACCCGCCGGAACCGCCTGCGCCTTTGTGTACGATTGTGCCGTTCGCGGGCGCAGTCAACGGTGTACCCACAGGCAATGCCACGTCAATACCGTGATGGAACTTGCGTTTCCGTGTAATCGGATCAGTCCGGTAACCGAATGGAGAGTTCTTGTTGACCGTGTACCCCTCAGGCCAAGGTTGTGACAGCTTCATCAGACCACCACTTCAGCGCAGAAATGCTCGCTACAGGCTGGTCCGCACGCGGGTGTGTCACATTCGTGTGTTTGTCGGCAAGAAGTCCAAGGGCAGGTGCGCTCAGTCATGAGTTACGCCTCTACAGGGTCAGAAACAGGTGCAACGAACTCATCAAGCTCAGAATCGTAAGTGAAATCATAACCAGGATAGCGACCCCTGAAGTTGCCATTGTAGGAGCATTGCAACCAGGTTCCATCCATGCCAAGAGAAGAAATGAAAGCCTGCCCCAGCGCTTCCTGCTCCTCACCGTTCTCATCAGTGATTACATCGTTGTTGACAACAATGATTTCCTGCACTTTGTTATCAGAATCTATCCGCGCAAAATGAGCCATTAGACAGCCACCCTCACAATCACAATACCTGAGCCTCCAGCGCCAGGGCCCAATGTATCTGACCCTCCTCCACCGCCTCCGGTGTTTGCCGTTCCGCTTGTTCCGCTTCCGCCTGATGAAGCTCCTGCTCCACCACCGCCTGAGCCTCCAGCGCCTCCCGTTGAACCGCCGCGACCTCCTCCTCCTCCAGCGTAAGTGACTGAAGCGCCTGTTATTGATGAAGCTGAACCGTTACCACCAGCACCGCCCGTTGTGGATGATGATGTGCCAGCGCCTACAGCGCTTGCCCCACCCCCACCGGATCCTGAACTAGCTGTGGAAGTAGTACCACCGTTGTTTCCCAGTGGAGAAAACCCTAAACCTCCAGCCGGATTAGTGCCAGTGTTGCGACCACCTCCGCCTCCACCAGACGCACCGTTTTGACCAGCCGCCCCATAAACTGAACCAGAGCTGTTGAACGCTAACGCCCCTCCTCCACCACCGCCAGGGGAATAGAAGTCACCGATCCGGCTTGCGTTTCCGTTGCTCCCTAATTTTCCTTCGTTGCTGTCTTTCACTGGTGCAGCACCACCAGCACCAACAGTTACCGTGAGAGATCCGGCAGGAAGATAAGCGGAGGTAATAGGAACGAAACCTCCGGCTCCACCACCACCTCCCCAACCATGTCCACCGGAAGCCCCAGCGCCAATAACGAGCAATTCAGCAAACCCAGCCGTACCCACCGTAATCGACCCAGAACCCGTAAACTGATAAATATCATATGTAGTCCCGGCAATCACGGTCCCAGAAGTAACGGTAGGCGAACCCGTTGTTCCAGAAATGACAGCAGCACCAGGGGTAGGCGCACCCCAAGCAGCCCCATCCCACGTTTGCAACGCACCACCACTAAACCGGGCAACATTAGTCCCATCAGCAGCCTGCCAAGTATCAAACTTTGCAACACTCGCCATCAGTTACCCTCCGAAATCTGTTTGAGCCGTGTCCTTATCAGTAACAGGTGCACCGTCACTGTTCTGCCAGTCATCGAAACGCATGGTGGACATTAGCCAGCCACCTCCATAAGAGTAATACTAGAAATGCCGCGCTGGTCACTCGACCCAGTATTCACAGATACCGTGCCAACAGTTGTGTAAGTAGCTACCTGATAAATAACAGCAGAAGTGCTGCTAGGGCTGTCTAAATAATTTGCCGAAACAACATTTCTATCAGCAGAATCTACTTGATTGGCGTTAATCGTTGCTTGACTACTACCGCCACTACCCTGTGCAGCAGTAATAATTGCACCATCCCTTTTGATATTGAATCTTTTGACTGTTGTGTTACCACAAGAAATAGACATCATAATCAAAATTTTGCTAGAAGTAGATGTAGGAGTAATTGTGGCGCTTAGTCCAGTAACATCAACATCGCTAGTGCTAGAAGTGCTAAAAGTGTCTGTCTTAGTGGTGGACACAACCTGTAAAATTGACCCAGCAGGCAACGCCCCAGAATCAATCACACCATTAGTGACAACCGCATCCGCCCCCAAGTCAGTGAGGTTATTGACTTTCAGAGTAGACACTTACGCCTCCAAACCGAAAGCGACAGACACTTCCTCAACAGTCAAACCCAGTGCCTCAAGTTTCGCCACAGCCGAAGCCTTAGCATCAATGCGAGCCTGAGCCTCATCCGCGATCTCCTGTTGCACAGTAGGCCACAGTTTCTCCAGCTCAGCCTTAGTGGGTGCTTTACCGTCACTGTGCCACACCAGACCAGAGTAGTCATCCCCATTCAGGGTCCACTCTTTCCCAGGGTACTTACGGGTCAGTATTGTTGTGATATCCATTAGTTGTTCTCCTTAGATAAGTTTACGGTAAGCATTAGCCAGCGACCTCCATCAAAGTAATAGTCGAATATGCGCGAAAAGAGTCCGCAGTATCGCCATCAGTACCAGACCTGTTCACATAAACAGTAGCGGCCCCAGCGGTAGCGTTCACCGCCTCGACAGAATAAGTAATTGAACTCGTAGTACTTGGAGAGTCTAATTGTTCTAAGGTTATGCTTCCAATGGAAACACCATAAGTTGTTTGTTGAACGTTGGCCGTCGTCACGCCTGGTCTATTGCTGACATCGGCAGGAGCGAGTCTTGTGGCACCACGCATCACCCTAAACGCAAGACTTCCATATATATTGGAGTTGCTTGTAGCGCCCGTAACAGTAACATTCACAAGGATTTTGCTACTGGTGGAACTAGGTGTTATTGACGCTGACAGCCCCGTAATTGGAACAGAGTCACCACCAGACGCGAGAGCTGAGCTGAAAGTATCTGTCTTTGTTGTGGATACAACCTGCAACACCATCCCAGGCTGAGTAAGTTGCGACCCAGACGCCACGTCAATCACATAAGAATTAGCAGCCAACCCACTAAGAGAACCGACACTCAACTCACTCATACAATACTCCAAGCACTCGCAGTACCCACCGTCACAGTCGCACCGGCAGAAATCGTAATCGGCCCAGCACTAACACCATTGTAATTATCATCAAACGTGTAATTATTCGTGATCGTGTTGAAATTAGGCTGAATAGAATCATCCGCAACATTCCCACCGCCACCACCGGAGATCGTCGTCCAACCAGCAGTACCGGCATAAACCTCGACAGTTCCACCACCAACATAGGAAAGCATGCCCTCCACGGCTGTACCAATCGCAGTCGCACGAGCAGCGGTCCCAGCAAACGACAAAATCGTCTGATTACCGATGTACGTATTCATATCCGCAGCGGTCAAAATCTCATTGACTTGCCAAACTTTATAGGGCATAGAAAATCCTTACCAGCTCAGAGTGCCTACATCTAGTTTACCGAACACCGCGTCATCCAAAACAATCGGCGCGTACCGAGTTTCCTGGAAACCAAGCGTCACAAGATGCGCCAAAGTATCCACCTGATGCTCAATGCGAATAACCTCCACATATCGCACGATCGCAGGACCGATATTGTTCGGGGTGAAAGAAACTTTACAAACATCACCAATTTCTAACCCGAGTACCTGATTTTGCACCGCAACACTCTTGTTCTGCAAAGACAGGTTTATCGCCTCAAAACGATATTCCGGTTGGGAGAACTGTGACGCGAAACCGAGCGCAATATCCACAAGATCAGCGTCATTAGCCATTTGCATGTTCGTAATCGTCAAAGCACGTGCACCATACTCATTGATAGATGCTGTATCTAACGCGATAACAGTGCTTCCGTCTTTACGGCTCAAAGTAATATCGTTGTAGAGCTCCTCCGAACCGTACACAACCTGTACCGAATCAATAGGAATCCCACCAGTACCAAACTCCACAAGAGTGCTAGTCGTTGGTGCTTTACGGCGGTCACGGAAAGCAAACTTCCCATCCCGAGTAATAAACACGTAACCAGGATCAGACTGGGCAATGTTCTGCAAATAATTCAACGCGTTAGTTTCAGCAGCAACCGTGGCAGTACCCATATTGATAGTTCCAGGGTCAATGTCACGAGAAACAGCCGGCCAACCAATCTCCGCACGATCGAGAACCGAATTGATACGCGCACCAGTCAGCTCTTCACTTGGCGTGTGCTCCGCAAGAATCTGGTTAGCGAACAGGTAAGACGTGTCATAAGCTTTCGCCACCGCAACCGAATCTCCATCCGGCTGATAATCCAAATCCCAGTCCTCAATCCAACCCAGGAATGTCACCGTACCGTTTGAGGAAACACGAATCTCACGTCTTGGAACAATGTTGCCCGCATAGGGTGACAAATCGTAAAGCGGATCAAAAGTACGCAAATGGTTATTCAACCCAACATCGCATTGACCGGCGGGGAAAGTAGTAAATTGTGACGTTTTACCGCGACTAATATCAATAGTTTTTACAAAATCTGTTACATCAATGAAGAGCACACCACCCAAGGTGTATTCGGTGTTGTCGAGGCGACCCTGTGTGGCGCTATCTAATGTAAAAAAAGGCGAAAAAGGTGCTTCGGTAAGATCGAAACCAATTTCAACTTTAGGCGTAGGTATGGGCATTAGCCAAGATTCCTATTATTGGAAGCAGCAAGCACGCCAGCCAAAGTATTCGTGTTTACGTAACGGCGAACAGCATTCGCGGTAGTTGATGCATTAGCACCGGTACTGATATTTATATTCGTGGTGTTGCCAGCAAAAATACCCGTTCCGGTTGCCGGAATGCCCGGTCGGGTTGACCCAAACATTTCACGAGCAGCCGACAAACCAGCAAAACCAGTGCCGGAGAAACTGACATTACTGCCCGCTGAAAGACCAACGTTCAAAGCGGTCGGGGCCAACGGAATTGGCACATTTACTGGGGAGGTCGGTCCCGGTCTGGGACCCTCATCAGGTCCAGGTCCGGGTCCAGGTCCAGGTCCGGGTCCTGGTTGGAAATCAAACCCTGGCACCTGAGGCATACGAGCCAAAGCGGCCTCGGCAGCAGCAATAGCACGCTCAATACCAGCAATCAGCACTTCCTCAAAGGAGGTAGTAAACGCTTCAGCAAGGGCGTTAGCAGTTGACTCCAGTTCGGCAGCCTGAGACTCCAAACCAGCAACAATACCGTCAACAAACAACTCACCCTGCCCGTACATGACCTGGGCGGTGTTCTCGCCAAGTTCCATACCGAGCTCGTCAAGCTCACGGAACAAGTTGTTTACTTCGTTTACAGTGTCAGAGCCACCCTCGACAAGAGCGCGGGCAGTCTCCGATCCTGCCTCCACACCGGCTTCCACAAGCTGGTTGAACAACATCGGGTCCAACCCAAGCGCACGAAGAGCCTTCAGGTCCTCGACAAACGCCCGAGTACGGTCAATAACACCACGGAAACCCTCTACAAGAAGGTCGGCTTTACTCCTGGCCTCCTCAATCGGTTCCGTAAAGTTCGTGATAAGCGCTGTCGAGAACTCACGAAGCTCATCACCAGCCATAACCGTCTTACGAGCAAACTCCACAACATCGATACGTTCAGTCTCAGTATCAATGTCCCGCAGAATATCCGTAATCTTGGCGCTGGCACGGATGCTCTCACCGACCGAATCAATGAGTTGCATAGCTGCGTCACGGCGGGCAATAATCTCGTCACGTTGACGCTCAATATCACGGAGCACCGCGATTTCATCACGGGCATACTGCAACAAGTTCCGGTAGGACTCATCTAACAGATAACCGTTATCAAAAGCGTCACCGAGTTTCTCCTCAATACTTCCGAGGAGATTTACAGCGCTACGCTCAAACTGACCAAGCTCAGTCTCAATCGATGGCAGAACCTCAAACTCGTCAAGGAAGTCAACAAAGGCATCCCGAGCGCTTTCCGCTTCCCGAGTGAACTCCTTGAACGGTTCGAGAACATTTTTCTCCCACTCCGCCATAGCAGCTTCGTAACCGGTCGTCGTGGCGTTGAAAAGGTCCTGTACGGCTTGCACAGAAGCAATACCGTTCTCCACAACCGAATTGAATACTTCGCGCCACTGATCACCCGAACCAAGAACAGCACTAATCAGCTCAGGTGTTGCACCTAGTTGCTCAAGCTTCAGTTTCGCTTTCTGCTTTTGCACCTCATCCGCAAGATTTGTGTAGAAATCACGCACACCATCACGGGCCGCCCCGCCCACAGCATCCGGTCCAGCCCCATCCAAAAGATCAGAACCAGTGAACTGAGCCGCATTGACAAGCTCTTTCAGCTCTTCCCGTGAAGCGCGACTATATTCCTCTACGCGTCCCGCATCTAGCGACTCAAGGAATGCCTCTTGCTCCTTGACAGCCTTTTCCAAATCCTTAGCAGTCTCTTCGGTACCGTCATTGAAAGCACCAAGTTTGGTCAACGCGAAGTCAACCGCAAAACCAAGACCAACAATCAACGCACCAATACCGGTCGTAATCATTGCAGCACGGACACTCTTTAGAGCAAAGACGGTGCCAGCAAGATTGATATTTAGCAGTTTGACCGCACCCGCAGCAAGCTGATTAGCGGTCTTATACGCCAGAACAATGTTTGTTCCGATCGCAAGAACCTTATGCGCAGCGCCAAAAGCTAGAAGCACACCAATAACGGTTGTTATTACTCGTGCATTATCTAAGAAAAACTCTGTCATTCGGACAACAATGCCCATAATTAGTCCAGCAATTTCGCCAAAGGCTTTCAGCCGACTAATCAAAACATCTTTGTTCTCGACAAGACCACGAATAACATAAATAAGGCTTGTAAACGCCTCAGTAAGAAGAGGCGCTAGCTCATCAATAAGCGGTCGGAAAACCTGAATTAGCCTACCTAATTGATTTACAAGGGTTCCACCGACATCAGCAGCCAAATTCTTGATTTGCGCTTGCAACAACTCTTGTTCAACATATAGCGTGCCCTGTTGATCACGGAAAGCACCTACAGCATCCGCAGAACGCTCAAACAGCAAAATAAGACGAATTTGCTGATCGAGGAATCGTTCTTGAGCACCGGTAAGATTCTCCAGTTGTAGTTTGGCTTTTTCGGTCTCGATTTCGTTCTGCTTCATGCCGACACCGAACTTCTCGATCGGGTCATACTCACCACGGAACAAAGCCGTCATTGCGAGCAAAGCTTCAGAAACGTCGTAGCCGTACACAGTTGCGAGGTCGGTACCGAGCGCTACAAGCTCTTTCGTAAGCTCCGCAGTGGTCTGCATGTCGAAACCGGACTGCTTGATAACCGAACCCAAGAACACGCTCGCCTGGGCCGCTTCAGCCTGAGACAAACCAAACATCTCAGCGTCTTTGGTGAACTGCACCATTTGAGGTGTAACTTCGTCAAAGACACGACCCAAACCATCCAAGTTACGAGTCAAATCACGAGCTTGCTCAATAGCTGTGCCCGCAAAGTTCACAAGAGCTCGACCGGCACCAAAAGCAGCGAAAGCAGCACCAGCCTTCAGTGCAGCACCACCAAGGTTATTTACAGTGCCACTAAGCTGACGAATCTGCTTTTGAGCCTTGACGATACCCTTGTCGTCGAACATCGACGCAAGAGTAACCTTTAGACTACTTCTCGCCATTACAGTCTCGCAATCTGATCAAGCGCGTCTTGTACGCGCACCTGTGTAACAATCAAAACGCCTTCGATCTTGTCCTGTACCTCATCCATGTGTTGCTCAGCAGCCGGGTACACGGCACGAGAAGCACCACGGTACTTATTCAATTTGTCAACCATGTGTCGTCCCTGACCATTGATGGCGTGAGAACGCAGAATCTCTTTCGGTCCATCTTTCGTGTTCACTGTGTACGGGTACGGAAGAGTGCGGGATCGAGTATCAATATAGGTTCCCTTACGCCCCGCCATGTCCTGAATAATCGTCGCAGGAGAACGCACAATGAGACGAGCAATCGGCACAGCCTCGCCCTGACCGAATCTACGAGCTCCACCAAAACTCTTCGGCATATTGAACAACACCTGATTAGCTTTACGCCCCGTGTTGTACGTCAAACGACCCGGAATGCGAGCAGGTTGCATACCGTACCGGTAGCCATACCGTGCAGAACCCCGCAGAACAACACCCATCCGGTCAATGCTCTTCTTGATACCAAGCCGAGCAGGTGCAGCAATCTCACGAGCGTTCCGAGTAAAGTCTTTCCAAATCTCACGATCAAGCTTATTGATTTCACGCAACATGTCACGGTAATCAGACAACACAATCTCAGACGTGCCCGGACCCCGACTGGCCGCGAAACGGTTGGCAGCATTCACCTTCGCCAACTGAAACGCTGGCTCAGAAAGAGATACCATTACACACCGCCGATCGTCTCTACTATTCTACCGATAGAAAAACCGCCCCACTCGGGGGCGGTTCTCCTATGATCTCGGAAGATTCTTTGCTATCAACCATCTTTGCATGGTCCATAGCATGCGATCCTCCAACTGCATCAACTCTCTAGGACTAATCCCAGTCTCCACAGCTAGACCAGCGATATACCAGTGTGCTGAGCTATCGCCCAACCCAGTTATTTTGGGTCGTCATCAGACTCCCCGATAGTCGCAACCGTCTCACACCACTTGTCATATTCAAGTTTTGTAGCGCCGGTACGCTTCTCGCTGTGCCATGCCAGGTACAGTAGCCAACCGATTCTCGTGTCCTCCGCGAGCTTCGCAACACTAATGTTGTAGTTGTTCTCGAAAGCCACGAGATCGGCCGCGCCACATGTAATGTCCTTAGAACTGCCGTCCTCGAACTGAATGTGTAGGTTTATTTTCATGTCGCTAGCTTACAACAATTACGCGGTTGCGTAAGCAACGGCACCCGTGGTCGGAAAGGTCACACTAAACGTGGCCAAATCGCCGACTGCACCAGGCGTCGCGGTGAAGCTGTTGACAAGGACCGTAGCGGTGTATGCGGGCGTAGTTGCCGAAGCAGCAGTTCCGTTCGCAATCACAACAGCGGTTCCGATAGTTCCAACGAGGTCCTGGAACAGGGCAGAAACCCCACCAGCACCGTAATCAGCGTGGAAGTCGAGGGTAAGCTGACCTGACTTCAGGCCTCCAATAACCTCGGTCCACCCGCTGGAGGAAAAGTCAGTAGTCTCGACCTCGGCAGCGCTCAACACGAGCTCCGCACGCGCAACCGCGTCCGAAATCTCGGTGCCATTGAAGGTTACTTTCTGTGAAGTAACAACATACTTAGCCAATTTATTTTCTCCTTAGCAGTACGCAGTTGCCGTAAATTCAGCAACTAGGTAATCAGTGTCATTCAGTTGCAGAGTGCCGATGCTAGTCATACTTGAGACGCGAACGTCTGCCGCATTACCATCAAGACTCCTATCCGATTCTACCGCAGTCTTGATACTCGATGCCCCGCTCTGACTTGCGTAACCGTTCAAAGAACGCTGTGCTACACGGTCAGATTGGCGACCAACGATTACCATGATGCTGAAGGTAAACACGGTGAGGCCATTGTTGAAAGCCTGATCATAATCAATGCTTTCCAGTGACACCACTGCAATAGGCGGGTTTGGGTTATCTGGCAAATCCGCTGAAGAGCGAAGTCCAGAAATCGTTGCGAGATTAGTGGCGATTGCTTCCCGCAATGCACTAATGTCGGTCATTACGCCATCCTCACGCGCATAAACGGATCGCAGAGGGTAGCAATGTCAGGGTCGATACGCGCCAACCGAATCACCCCGAGGGCATCGAATCCGGCCACCCCCATCGGGGCATCCGCACGCTTATAGTATCTGGCGGATTGGAGCACGGCAGCCTGACGGATTACAGTGGGGATAGCACTCCAGCCCCACACTCCAGTGACCTGTACCGTGGCTTCGTGACCGCCTGTGGGGAACCAGTAGTCACCGATCGCACGAATCTGTGTGTAGGGCACGCCGGCCATTCCACCGGACACACCATTGAGGGGTTCTAGTTGGTAGTCGTTTGCGCCCCAGGTGACATCGTAAGTACCGTTTAGGTTCTGTGACGTTTTCAAAGTGGTCAAAGATTGCAGATCATCGATTTGCACCAGGAAATTGTCATCGGGTGCGAAAACTCGGGTTGCGGTAGATGCGGTGAAAATCCGCTCAGTGTGTTGCTCAATCTGACGTGAAGCAGCTTCGATAACGAGCTCCAACAAAGTGTCGTCAACTGAATCATTGATGTCCAGTGATCTTTTTACGTCCTCAAGTGAGCACAAAGCGTTAGTGATAGCCATGAAAAACCTCCACCATCTAGTCTATCGTCACTTACCCCAGTCGTTTAAGCGACGAACATCCAAAGACCATTGACCGGCGCTGTAATCCTGTCTCGCTACTTTGTCGTGAAAATATGCGGAGTTGCGACGGAATGACTGATCATTCATGGCGTTGTAACGAGCATCACTACGAATAGTCGAAGAGTTGTCATGCTCGGTCGGGATATTGATTCGCCTAACCGTCACGTCACAATACTCGGCGCGACGCATGTAATCGTTATCCTCAAAGTAAGCGGGGAAGAAACCGCACTCATCGAACAAACCTATACGGCTGACAGCCTCATCACCGAGAGAAAACGTGTGCCAATGAGGAAACATATCGGAAAGCGTTATCTCGTCTCTACGAGCCTCACAGAGGCTCTCATAAGCACCTGGTAAGAAAACCATGTCATTAGAGGCAAAAAACCACCGGTCATCGTTCGGAAACGACTTAATACCAAGATTCCAAGAGCCACCCACCCCCAGATTCGCTGGTATGTTCAAAATACGAATGTTGTCAATGTATTCAGAATGTAGAACATCGTAGAACTCGCCACCATTATCAATAATGAGAAGATCGCGTATCGGAAAATTGATACTTGCCAACATGCGACGCAACAAGTCATACCGATTCAACACCGGGACAATCAGGTTAGGTAACATCACACGCCCTGAAACTTGTGACCCTCAAGATTGAAATTGACAAACGGGTTCAACGAATACACCTCAACCGAGTAGTTCTCTTTCAGCCAAGCCTTCATCCGCATCAAATGACGGTTATACAAATCCCACGGCTGATGACCAGGAGGATACTCGTCCACACGATGCTCACCATCAATGCTTCCACAATCAGCACCCACCAACACAATGTTGCTTGCACCCATCCACGCAGCCAAGTGCATTGACCCGTGAATCGACGATGAGCCAAACACAATCTCATCCTTCTTGGCGTGCTTGTACGGATCGAAACCGTCACCCTTCGGTGTTGGGTCAGTCAAAGTGTTATAGATAAGCCTCGACTCGTTCTGCACACACCCCTCACCGGGGATAGACCCCGGATTTGGGTGCCAACGCGAAGAACACACGTCATGTGTCACAGCAGCCAACATTCCAGGGTTAGCTAAATTTTGCAACACACAGTAGTGGTAATGAGTGAACAAATAGTATGCGCGAAGGTCAAAGTAATCGGCGATGAGATTCGTTGCGACACATATCTTGTCATCAAAGAACCGAGGCGACAGATACCCTACTGACGCACCAGAACCGAACACCCAGATAGTAGAACCCGAGTGCTTATCCTTCAGCGTGTCAAGACGTTTCACTAAACTCACCCCTCAGCAACGGCATCCAGTAATCGCGCCACACAGTCTCCACATCAAACTGCAAAGCAAACTCCCGAGCCACCTTCGACTCGCCCTTGCCTTGCTGGTAAGCGTCCTCCAAAGCATCCACGATCGACGGAATCTTCGGGGTCTGCCACCAAGAGCTCTGACCGGCATCCCACAAAGGCACACCATCCACAAGCCAACCATCCTCGGCAACTAAATCTTGCGAAGCGGCCCAACTAGAGGCAATCGCTCTCGTTCCACACGCTTGCGCCTCAATAGTCGGCACACCAAAACCCTCACCCATGCTAGGCGCTAACAAAACATCCATGGCGCTGTAATAAGCAGCCAAGTCTGCCTGTGGCGACCCATAACGATACTCAAGCGGGTTGACAAGCAAAATGCTTTCCGCTGGCACATCCAAAGCCTTCAGGAGCTCCAGCAAATTCCAACCAATACCCGATCCTGTCGCATCCGTGTGCAAATACAGTTTTGTGTCCGGGTGCTTCTTGTGGAAAATGCTAAACGCTGTCAGATTCTCGCTAAACGCTTTCCTGTGAATCAGACCGGACGCTTTGTTAGCAGCAACCATCCCAACAATGAAACTGTCACGACTCTTCCAATAATCGCGAACATCCATCCCGTTAGTCAGGTTATAGCTCGGACGGAGTACCTTCGTGTCAATACCGTGCGGAACATAAGCATGCTCTATTTCATGGTTTTGCATTTCCCGCTGACCAAATGGTGACATTGCAATCGGCAACACATTCGGTTTCACCAACCACTCTTTCACCTTCGGTGGCATCGTTATGTGATCAAGAGGCGTCCAGGACCAAATCTGACGCATCTTCTCCAAATGCGGTGAATCCAAAACCCACACGTCATACAGCGTGAACAGGACATCTTTCTTACCAGTCGAGTTCGCCCAGGTCATAAAGTCAGGTACAAGAACATCCATCGAGTAACCATGACCAAAGCTACGCGGAAAATGCTTCACCGGTCCATGCGGTGTCTGAATCGTATCGATCTTGCCCTCAAGACCAAAGTTAGAGAAGTTTGCCACATCCAGACCGTGACGTTTCAAACGGTCAATCATGTACTTCACTTGCTGACCGTAGCCAGTAGGTGCGTCGTAAGAGTTAGACCAAACCCCTACAGCGCCAGACAGTTGTTGCTTAGCAATCGGATTCCCACTTTTTCCCATGCCGGAATCCTAGCAAACAGAAGGGCCGGGGCAACCCACAAACCCCGGCCCTTCAGCGTGTCGTCTCGTACTAGGAAGCAGCTCCCGCGAAGTACTTGACGTGACCAGCGTGAGTCAGGTCGGAGTCCACGCGAATCAGGAAGCGGTAGTACACCAAGTCCTGGTTGAATGCGTAGTCCGCGCTGGATGCGACCTGAAGGCCACCAGCCTGACGCACAACAAACGAAGGCATGTGACCGAACAACACGCTCTTCGCAGAGGTGCCAGTAGCGGCCATTGCCGGGTTCTCGATTACTGGGAAACCAGCGAACGAGTCGGGCTGTCCTACACCGACCTGGTATAGGTATTGTCCCGAATTATCTTTCAATTTCCGCATTGCACCAAGCGAAGAGGTGTTTGCCATGAATGCAACACCGGGCAGGGTGCGGGCAGCTCCATCGAGCGAGTAAATCAGGTCGATGAGGTTGTCAGCGGTGAAAGCACCGGAAACAGCAGTTCCACCAGTGATACCAGAACCGGCAGCGGTAACAAGACCCTGGGGCTTGTTTGATCCGTCACCAGTGGTAAGCACTGAGTTGATTGCGTAACCGATAGCGTTACCAGCAGCGTCAGCGATCACGGACTCGATGTTCACACCGGAGTCGCTGAGAAGCTCAGACGAAATCGGCACGAGGAAGCCATACTTGTAGGCTCCGAGTGTGATGTTGCTGAAGGTGGGGTCGGACTCGCTGATTGCCGAACCTTCAGGCGTAAGCGCAGCAGTGCTGTACGCGGTCAGAGTCGGAATAGTGATGTCCTCACCGGATGCGGTGTTGATGTTGCGACCCACTTCGAGCATGGGACCAACCTGGCGGGCAACAGCGAAAACCTCGTCGAAGAAGCTCTTGGGAACCAGGTTGTCAGACTTGGTAACAGTGCGCTTCTCGAACGTGTGTGAACGCATTTCGCCCATACCAATGGAGCGAAGGATGTCCGCAGCGGAACGGTCCTCGTTGGCAGGAACAAAGTTGCTTGCAGATTCCTGCACTTCGGCGCGACGCTCTTCCTGACGCTGTGCTACCGAGATCGCCTCGTCAGCGGCACGGATGTCAGACTCAAGAGCGTCCACCTTTGCTTTGGTCTCAGCGTCAAGACCGCCACGCTCCTCAGCAACATCCAGGGATTCCTGAATCTGTGCAACGAGGTTAGCGCGGAGCTCTTGCTGAGACTTGATGAACTCAGACATTATTCTCCTTGTGAATGTGATTACTTGTCGTGGTCGCGCTGACGCAAACCAATGGAACAGCGGTGCTGACACTCAACTGTCTGTAACCAATTCTACCCGAGTTATGCACAGGTAGTACTAAAAGACCCTCCCAGGGAAAGGGGGAAACTGGGAGGGGAAACCCGCTACCTCTTCTCCGAGGACCGAATCACGCGAGTTTCTTTGACCGGTTCCTCATCCTCACGCACAATCTTGGGCGCGGGTGCGGTAGCATCCAAGGCAACAATCGCGTCAACCCACTGATCAGCCAGGTTCTTCACCGGACCGGACTCAGGGTTGCCCGCAATGTCCATGATTACTTTTTTGATATCAGCTTTGCTAGCCACGATTAGATGCCTTTCAGGAGGGTTTCTAGTTTCTTCTTCTTGATTTCCAAAAGCTCAGCACTGAGTTCCTCGTTAGCTTCGACTTCCTCGGTGTTCTCAGGCTCTTCGGCTTTCGGACCAAGAGTATCAATTACCTTACTGAGAATGCCCGCTTCTTCCTCGGTCAAGTCTTGACCTTGTTCGATCTTCAGCATGGCGTCAGCAAGCGCGTCAGGGTCAACAGATGCTCTCTCGCAAATCTTGTCGATAGCGCGAACACTGGTGTGACCGGCAGTACCTGGGTAAGCAGGCATGGCCACGATACTTGCCTCGAAAAGTCTGACCGACTTCAGGACACGCTCGTTGGGGGAAACCCATTCGTCACCACCGGGGGGCACAGAAAATCCGAAGCTCATTGAATCGATATCGCCTCTTTTGAGCAAGATGGATGCGTTTTTTCCGTCAGAAGTCGGTGGTAAATCAGCTTCCACGCGCAAACCGATTTCGTCCTCATGCAAACGCAAAGTGCCAGCACGCGTAGAACCGAGCACCGTACCCGAATCGTGATTCCAGAGAAGCTTGATGTCGTTACGGCTCTGCAAGGACTTGCTGAAAGCACCACGTTGAATCGTCTCGGTAAATGGCAACGGGAGTGAAGGACTGTCCCAAACAGCAGCATAACCAGTGAAAGTCATGCCGTCTCCGCCGTCGCTGTCACGCAACTCAAACTGAGTGCTGTTGACGCGTGTTTCGATCTTTGCCATGTCTCTTGCCTCCACACTTACAAGTGCCCGATTTTCTTCTTCTAGTCTAGCGACTACCCGTTGTGCATAACGCAATGCCCGGTTAGCAGCGCGTTTTGACGGACCCGAACCCCACAACAAGTGAGCGACCACGCCAGCGGACGGATAATCTTCATTGCCGGGTTTGGCAGCGGGAGAATCCAGGTCTCCTAAGTGGCGTGCAATCCACGCTGCTATCCGTACCCATTTGTCTGCCGTGACGTTACCGGCAGCCATAGCGCGAGCTTCACGAACCGTTGCCGGACGCAAACCATCACCCGAGTAACCCTCTTCGTGATATTTCAAACCTTGTCGGGCAGCGGCCCTCATGAAAGCAGGCGCACTAAGATCAACTTCGCGTTGCTCAATCGAATAACTAGCGTCATTAGTTTGATCGCTAGAATCATCCATGTTTGGTTCGTCATAACTGAATTCAGGCATCGTGTCATCAATAAGAGCAGTAACTCTTGACAGTTGCGAGAATTTCAAACCAAGGAATGTTGACGCCTCTTGCCACTGTCCATCAACTTGCTCATACATTTGCACCAGGGCAGCAGGGTCAAAATAAGTTGCTTCGATTTGCACACCTGAGCCTGGAACATCTACAAAACCAGAAGTAACAACTTCCCGAATGCGACCTTGGAATGTTTCTCCGTGATCCTTCCAAGAAACAAAGTCACCTGGCTTGAGTGTTCCCGGCATGGCACGCTCACCCAAGAACTCGGAACCTTCTTGGGCAGCGATAGCAAGCGCCTGATCGATAGCGTCGTCTTTTGTTTCGTGGCAACCCATAACTTCGCCATCCTCTTTAATGGTCGCCCACCCTGAGCAACCCTCCGCTGAATCAGTAATGTAATAAGGCATTAGTTAAACTCTATTCGTATCCAAGAAATGTTGTGCGCTCCCCCGTCACTCACCATGTAAAGATCATTCAACGGAGGCAGGTCAAATTCCTCTGTGCCAAGCCCGGTAATTTTGTAACCATTGTTTATAGTGACGGTTGGTCCACCAATGTAAAGTTCTTTGGTGTTGTCATCGTTGTGAATGTATAAGCGGCTATACACGTTGCTACGCCCATCAATCTTGACGGGACTAGCACCTACCGACTGGCGACCATTCGTAATCATTATTCGACGACGTACTCCGAGTTCGGGTCTGCCTCGTCAATCTGTGAGATAGGTTGCAACTGGACTGAGGGCAAACCAGTGTGTGCGATCTCGGGCAGACCGAGCGCCTCAAGAACCTGTGCAGGATCAAAACCAACCTGCACAAGTTGTGAAGCCATCTGCACCTTCTCGGTTTCTTCCTTCAGGTTTGCAGCGGACACATTGACATTCGCCAACGGAACCCTGACCGTGCGTGCCGAATCATCATCGACATCTGGGAGGTCCTCAAGCCTGCGAACATCATTGATGGTGAGGAACCCAGCCATAAGACCGGTGCTATAAGCGCTCATGCGGTTGTTTATGTCGGCGCGAAGCAGGCCGTCAAGGTTGAACTTGATGAAAGCTGTTTCCCCACCGGGGTAACGTGCCATGAGGGGCGAGAAAGCTCCCTCCATCTTCTGCACAATAGGTCGCAGACAGTGAGTAACCCAAGCAAGGTTGTTTTGCTCCACCGAAGCGTAAGTGTTGGTGCCAGGGAGACCGAGTAGGTGTGGTGGCACATTGAATGCGCGAGCCACATCCTCTACAGCCATACGGCGTGAGTCAATAAACTGCGCCTGATCGTTACCAATGCTTGTGGGCTTGTAGGCAGCACCGTTTGAGAGAATGCCGGTGCGGTGTGCCCTCTTCCAACCCTTGTGGCGTGAGTCGAAGCTTTCCTGCAAGTTCTTAGCTTGCTCAGCGGTCAACTTGCCGGGGTATTCAATGATGCCCTGAGTGGTGGCACCTTCTCCGAAGAATTTGGCAGCATAGTTCTCAAGAGCAAGCGCCAAACCAAAGTTCTCTTTGAGGGCCTCGATGCGAGAAACACCTCGCATGTGACCGGGGCGAACAACGTCGGGGATGTGAATCATCGTGTCCGAGTTCAACATCTTGTCCTCGTTCTCGACCTCGTACATGACGCGACCGAGACCATTGCGGTGAATTTGGACATCCGCAGGGTTGATTACAGTGAGGTTAGTTACCTCGCCACGTCGGTTCGAGAAAACGCGAATGAAAGCGTTGCCATCAAGGAGCAGAGACACAATCACTGAGCCATAGAAGGCTTCTTTGGTTGTGTCGATGTCTGGGCGTTGCACCCATTCGGGTCGTGGGCGGAAAGCTGTGCGCTGACCATTCAACCGAATGTAAGAGTCCACTGGGAGTGTGGAGATAGTGTCGCTGATAAGGCTGACTGCCGAAAAGATTGCGTTGACAGAGAAAGCTGTCTGATCGTTGACTACAGTGGCAGAGTTTGTGCCAGCTTGCAGGAAATCGCCTGAGCCCCAGACTGTTTGGAACGATACTGCGCGTTCCTCGCTTTCGCCGAACAGATTACCGAGCATTACCTACGCTCCAAACTCATACCAAAAAGAATCGCGAATGCGCCAGCCACGATAAGACCGGCGGGAGGGAAAACCAAAGCCGCACCCGCGGCTACGAGAACTGCGCCACTAATTTGCAAAATGTTTACCAGCATATTGTCCTTAGAAGAAAAACTCCGGCACTCCCTCATCTATTCTACTTGCTGTTGCACGATCGTAGGCGATAATGAAGGCTATCGCAGCGTCAATCTTCTTCCTTGACGCCGATGACTCCTTCGTAACCCTCTGACCACGGTGATCCATCTTGATAACACAGTTATCTATGTGGCGTGACAGCACAGGGTTGCCATCATGCACTAAACGCTCTTCAGTGACCGCCTCAAACACCTTTTGAGTCGCTGGAATCATCAAATTGAGCAAATTTGTCTTGTATTCGACGATTGGGAAGTCCATTTCGTCCAAATCTTGCATCATTGACGCCCAACGGTACGGGTCACACGCGATTTCGCGACACTGAGGGTACTTTTGGACAAAATCGATGATTGTTTGCTTCACATCTTCGATATTTACGCGCCAAGTGTCATCATCTTGCTCAAAATCCTTCTCCCAGACCTTCACAAGCTTCACTTTTGGCTTTTCGCCGTCTTTTGGGAGAGTTACAGCGCAAATTGCGGTGCTGTCGTTCGCGTAAGACCCGTCAAAGCCCAAAACATAGTCATCGTCCTCGGAAATGTCGAATTCTTCCGCTAATTTGTCCCAAGAACCGGTCGGAAGCCATGCCTGTTGGCTAGAAACCCACTGATTGCACCGTTTTGTGCGAAATTCAGCTTCGGGTGTACGTTTTACCGCCGATTCAAAGTCACTAGCAGCCACAATGTCATCAAAACCCGGGTTTGCGGACCTCCAAGTGTCCTCTAAGCGGTGATCAGCCTCCGCAGGTGCCTCCCACCAGGCCATAAAGAAAGTTTCGTCCTCATATTCGCCTTTACATATCTTGCGACCATAGTTGTAAAGGCTGTAAGCGATCGAGTCACGCCCGGTGGTATCAGTTTTCACACCAGCGGTCGTAATCGCTATCAAAGTCGCCATTTTTCCACGTGCACCCTGAGCCAACGACATAACATCGAACAAGTTACGGTTCGGCTGGGCGTGAAGCTCGTCAAAGATAACGAGTGTTGGTGACAGACCTTCGTGTCGTGGTGCGTCAGCGGACAGTACACGGTAAACATTGTTTGTGGCAGGTACGAGAATGTGGTCGCGGTAAATCTTGACGTGCTCATTGAGCTCCGAGTTAGCGATCATACGTTTCGTGTCCTCAAACACAAGACGCGCCTGGTTACGGTCGGCAGCTACCGAGTAAATCTCTGCACCCTGAGTTTTCACATCCATTAGCGCAAAAGAGGCAATGACAGAAGCCAACGAAGTTTTACCATTCTTTCTCGGCTGACCCACCAGGGAGACGCGGTGACGGAGTTGCCCATCCTCATCCTTGGCGAACAAGTAACCCATGAGCGTACGTTGCCAATCACGCAACACAAGTGGCGAACCCGACGCACCCGCAACTGAGTCTTTTGTAATCGTGGCAAAGGCGTCAGAAAACCGGCAGATGAAATCACCGTCACCGCGCTCGACAGCTTCGGGCGGTACGGGCGTCAACCACGCCGGTTTAGTCATTCAAGCTCCAACAGTTCCCTCAAAGCCAACTCCGCCTGCTGCGGAACAACACCATTCCCGCAAGCGCGAAGCTCCTCCTTACGCCCAACATCAGCACCAGTGATGAAACCTTCCGGCAAACCCATCATCCATTCTGTGAACGATGACGAAAGCCGGTGAGTCTCCTCCTTGCCATCTGGCTTAGTCGGGTTAGGCGCAGAACGCCCTATAACATTTTCCCACCGCTCGATCGCCTCAGTGAAGCGACCCCAATCAATATCTGTTTTATGCACCAAGCGAGACAAAGAAACCGAGTGCATAGACCCTTCAGAAGTTTGCGACGACTTCATATTGTCGTTATACGAATCAGTAGCCAAAGGTGTCGGTAAAACAGCCTCACGCTTTTTCGGTACAAGTTCCCGTACCACTGTTTCGCGCACGTTCGCATAACCACCCTTGCTCCGATCAATCTTGCTCTCGTCACGAGCAGGCAAGTGGTCCATTGTGTTCGGTGTTGGGAACAAAGACTCCTGAACACTCTTGGTCACTTTCAAACCATTCATGTGCGCCAACTGAGCAATCTGATCACGCACCATCACCTGATGATTCCTGGCACGAGTTTTCTTCTCAGCCATGGCACCACCAGCGCCCTCAGATGCGGATGGCGTTCTGAACAGACTCTCCTCTGGGATAGGCCGTGATAAAAACACGGAACCTTCTGTGGGGAGCTCCAGCATCAGAGGCGAGTACGCCCTTCCATCGAGCATCGTACCCGAGGTCGGCCAAGTCTCCGAGAACAGCTCCGAGTGCTCGCAAAACAGGTTGCTCGCTGTCGGTCTCTCCCATACACCACGGACAATGTTCCAAATCGCTACCGGCTCTTGCACTGAGTAGTCCCCTCACATTCTCAATAATCACCAAACGTGGTTTTAGAACGCTAATAGCCTTAGCGAACTCCGACCACAAACCAGACCGAGTGCCAGCCATAAGCCCAGCACGCCGACCGCCCAAAGAGACATCCTGACAAGGGAAACCCCCAGTCAAAATGTCCACAGGTTCGACCGACGACCAATCGACCTGACTTACATCCCGATAATTCGCTATACCGGGAAAATTGTGTTCCAAAATCGCAGACGGAGCATCAGCCCACTCACAATGCCACGCCACCTCAGCATCAAGCAGATTAGACACCGCCATATCCAAACCGCCATACCCAGAAAACAGCGAACCTATCTTCACTGAGCACGCTCCGCCATCAAAGTCTCAAAAGCAGACTTAGCCTTAATCTCCGCAAGACCCAAACGGGCGCGAGCATCAACCGTGAAACCCATCACCCCAAGCCCAGACATAATCGCCTTCTCCAACTCCAACAACTGCCGAAGCAAATGAAAATCATCAGGCGCAGATTCAACCTGCTTCTCCAACATCACCTGACGATCGAGCTGCTTACACACAATCATCAAAGCTTCAACATCAGTCTGCCGAGAAACCCACGTCTTGCCATGACTAAACACGCGATCCCATAAAGCCTTCCCCGCCTCACCCAGCTCACGATGCGGTTCAACATAACCGCCCTCAAGCTCAAAAGTCTCACTAATCTCAGGCATTTTGCGCTGACCGGGATTCCCCGTCAAACGCTTCATCTCAAGTGGTTTCGCAGGATTCGGCATTTTCTCACCATAGCACTTTTTGTTCGAAATGCAGGAAAATACGTCGAGC
>Ga0208917_1000156_pt1 | contig 34206 bp, 60 predicted proteins | sample DEB08_DNA_10_FD_185500 | JGI IMG/M metagenome (GOLD analysis project Ga0208917, IMG submission 185500) | Aqueous microbial communities from the Delaware River and Bay under freshwater to marine salinity gradient to study organic matter... | ecosystem: Environmental > Aquatic > Marine > Coastal ...
ACAATTTTAGTTTTTAACGCATCAGGAAGTTACACAGGATAATATTATGGCACATTTTGCAAAATTAGGAACAGGAAACATAGTTGAAAGAGTTGAAGTGGTATCTAATGATATTGCTACAACAGAACAAGCTGGAGTAGATTTTTTAAATAATCTTTATAAATCAAGAGATGTTTGGAAACAAACTTCATACAATAGTACAATTAGAAAAAACTTTGCTGGTATTGGTTATAAATATGACCAAGCAAGAGACGCATTTATTCCACCTAAACATTTTAATAGCTGGATTCTAAACGAAGATACTTGTCTTTGGGAAGCACCTGTTGCATATCCTAATGATGGTCAAGATTATAAGTGGAATGAAACAATACAAAATTGGGAATTAATAACAAAGGAGTAAACTATGTTTGATAATTGGTTTAAATCTTGGGAGGATATGTATTCTTACAAGACAGTTAAACAAAACATTAATAAGTATAACCAAAAAATTATTAACTTTTGGAAAGACTTTTATAATGATGTTTTTAATAACATTAAAAAAGATCCAGAATAATGAAAAAAAGAAAATCAGCTACTGTAACTAATATTGCACAACAATCATTAGGTATTAGACTTTCTTCGCACGAAAAAATTTGTGCTGAAAGAATGAAAACTCTTATTAAGTCTATTGACGAATTAAGAAAAGAAGTAGCTGAATTAAAAGATTCAGTATCAAAAGGAAAAGGAATAGTAGCAGCATTAGTTTTTATAGGTTCTCTAGCAACTGCTGTTATTGGTTTTTTTTCTTTTAAATGAAATTTTTTTTAACATTGTGGCTTTGTTCATTTTTAAGTAATGAATGTACAGCTCCAATACAATCACCATTAGCATACAACACTTGGAAGGAGTGCGTTGAAGACGCTTACAAAACAAGTATTTTAATCCTTGCAGATCAAGATAATAATAATGTAGAAGAATTTAGATTGGCTACAAAATTTATGTGCAAGGAAGATAATGTCATTTAAAGGACACAGAGTAATAGTAATAGGTGATGCACACGACTCACCTCATATATCTCAAGATAGATTTAAATGGATTGGTAAATACATTAAACAATCTGAGCCAGATTACATAATACAAATTGGTGATTGGGCATCATTTGATAGCTTAAGTTTTTTTCAAAAAAATTCTTCCCAAGCAGGAAAATTAAAAGATGCCTATATGGTTGACATAAATTCTATGAGAAATTCTATAGATTTATTAGACAAGTATATAGACAATGACAGAATACCTAGACACGTAACATTCGGTAACCACGAACAAAGAGTTTATAAGTTTGAAGAAAACATACCAGAGATAGCAGGTATGATGAAAAAAGAATTACACGATTCATTTGATAAACGTAATTGGAAACGATCTCCTTATGGAGCATTTAAAAATATAGCAGGTGTTTCATTTACACACTGTCCTCTTAACATTATGGGTAAAGAGTATGGTGGTAAAAATTGCGAAGTACAAGTAGCTAATGATGCTACTAATGATATTGTCTTCGGACACACTCATAAATTTAGAGATTGGAAAGCTCCAAAGATAGGAGATAAAAATTATGTACGAGTTGTAAATGTAGGTTGTGCGTTGCCTTTTAATCACGTTGAAGATTATGCTAAGTTAAATCTAACTGGTTGGTCTTGGGGAATTGTAGAACTCGGTATCTGGGATAACCATATACAAGAGAGCCAGTTTATATCTATGGATAGATTGGAAAAACAATATGGATTATAGCAAGTACAAAAATTTTTCTGAAAAAGAATTTAATTGTTCTCACTGTGGCAAAAATAAAATGCAAGAAGTTGTTCTTGATTTTATTCAAGCTTGGAGAGATCATATAGGTGAGTCGGTAAAAATTAATTCTGGATATAGATGTGGTGAACATAACAATGCTGTTAGCAGCACAGGTACAGATGGCCCACACACTAGCGGATTAGCAATTGATATTTCTACTACACCACAATTACAATATAAACTAATAGACTTTGCATTACATTATGAACCTAAACCTACTGGTATAGGTATTGCAAAAACATTTACTCATCTTGATTGGCTTACAGTAGATATAGATCAAAAGTATGTAGTAAGACCTAACGTATGGAAATATTAATATGTGGAACTTATTACCTACACTTCTTAAAACTGGAGTTGATGTCTTTAATAATAGACAAGAATCTAAAAGATTAGAATCTTTAGCTGAACGTAACTATATGGAACGTGTTGCTAAAGGTGAAATTGAATATCAAAAAGCTGTTATGGATAATAACAATCAAGGATGGAAAGACGAGCTTGTCCTTATAATAGTTGTTTTGCCAATTATAATTTTAGCCTGGAGTATATTTAGTGGAGATCCGGAAGCTAAAGAAAAATTAGATTTATTTTTTCATTACTTTAATAACTTCCCAGAATTTTATAAGTGGTTAGTGTTAGGAATTTTCAGCAGCATATATGGTTTGAAACCAGGAATGGATTTGCTTAAAAAGAAATAACAAGAAGTAAATGGAATTTATTAACGAAGGTTCTTTTCAAGAATACGATTACAATCAAGAAAATGAAGAATGTGAATGGAAACAAGTAACTGAATATTGGAGGTTACATAATGAAAAAAAAAACTTGGAAGAAATCTAAAAGACAAATTATAATTGATATTGGGCCTTGCAAACATTGTGGCAAGGATATGGTCAATACTGAAAGTTTTGTAATTTTTGCAGATAAGAGCAAAGCTCACTATATATGCTACAAAAATGACCACGAAAAAGGCTCTGAGAAGCCTCAGAATTGACGAAATAGGCTTTTCCTATACCCAAGTACCCTTAAAATAAGATGTTAAAATTTAGGGGGTTTATGACAATCTACCGCCATTTTCTACAAAGTGTTCAGATTCTAGCTCTGCTAATGCACCTTGTAGTAAATCTATGGCAAATTTTCTATTATTATAACTAGCAGCAAGGCTCATAATGTTGGAAGCTAAAGCAACCTGTGCGGCATCAATACCCTTACCTCTTAAAAGATCTATTGTAACTGTGTCTGCAATATTATCATAAATAGTTATGACTTCATCATTGCTAACTTGTCTTTGTTTAAATATATCTTTTAAGCTTAATATAGTTTTCATACTATAGAATCTAGTATGATATTCGGTATCAGTCACCTCACCGAAAAAAAAAATAATTAGATTATAAGCAAAGGCTTTTTTATCATCCTAATTACCCCAGGAATAAATTTACTCTAGCTTCTCTGGGTACACGAATTAGTCGTATCTAGATACCTTTGCTTACAATACACACAACATTGTAATCAATTTACAATTAGGTAACTACTTAAAGGTGAGTTACGTTAACCTACTAGAATTGATCGTCAAAATCACTATCAGACTGTGTAGTCGTTGTTGACGACTGTGTAGTCTTTGTAGATGATTTATCTCCAATCAATCTAATACTGCCTGTGTATCGAGGTACAACAACCTCTGTCACAATTCTGTTATTTCCGTTAAGGTCTTTATATTGTCTAGTTTCTAATTCACCTTCACAATATAACTGAGTACCCTTCTTAGCAAACTTTTGCATATTCTCTGCAAGTCTTGGATCAAATACAACTACTTTATGCCAAGTAGTTTTTTCTGCCCAATTGCCTTGCTGATCTTTAAACTTTTTATTAGTTGCTAAAGATAAGTTTGCAAAAGCTTCTCCTTTCTTTGTTTCCTTGATCTCTGGATCAGCTCCAAGACGACCTATTAACATTACTTTATTTATCATTTTTTAGCTCCTTTGGATTAATGATTTTTATATTACTTGTTGCTTTTACTTTAGGTTTGTTTCTAAGTTCATCAGGCATTTCATCCTCTGAATAAACAAATCCGTGTAAACCTAGCAATTTAAGAACGCATCTATCATAAGCACGTTTCTCTGCCATTGCATATGGATAAGCATTTTTTGTATTCTTAGGTGAAGACTCACCATAAGAAACTACAAATATAGATTTACCATCTTTAACTAGTTCAGCAGTACATCTAATTACAACAATACCATTAGCAGAATTAGTTTCTATTTCTTTATAATGATATTTAATATCGTTTTCTGCACCTGCTTGTTCAATGTATCTATGATACATTACCCAAGTTCCGTGGCAATCCCATAATGCTTTATATTCACCTTGCTCATTTTTTTGATCAAGATTTAATTTTTTAAGTATAGCTAATGCTCTACTGTCTATTGGTTTACCCATTTATATTCCTTTCGTTGTATATTGTTCATTAACATAAGTTTTACTTACTACATAAACATAAGCAGCTCGACCACTACCATTCTTACGTTTATCTTTTCTTTCTATCTTACCTTGTTTATATAGTTCTGTTACTCTAGGTCTAACTGTAAAAGGACTTAAAGATAACAACTCTGATACTTCATCAGCAGTAGCTCCAAAATTTCCTTTATTACATATTACGTCAAACACCTTTCTTCTAATAGTTTCTGCACCTTCTTTAATAAGTTCAGCAGCTTCTATTGAAGTATCAACTTGTTGACTCCCTGGTGAGTAAGGGTATGATTTGTCTTCCGTCATTGAACTCCTTTAGTTTAATATCAAAATTTTTAAATTCTACAAAATCAGGTGGTGGTGTTTTAGTTTCAACTAAATGCCAAAACAAAACTTCAGCAGCTAATAACTGTTCTTGAAATTCTTTATCTGGCAATACTTCAACTAAACCATATTTCATATTACCAAAAAAAATTGATAAATAAATTTTATCAGCACCATACACCATTAGATAATGTTGCAATTGTGCTTTATATTTTTCAGCAGTTTTAACTTCATTAGAAAAAGCATTAGTATGTTTACATTCTAACAATGCTTTTTTTTCTTGAAGTACACCATCTATATTACAATACATAAATGGATATTTTTTAGATGTTATAAATACTTGTTTGCCTACAACTTTAATTCCTGTTTGTTTTTCAAACCAACTAATATTAAAGTCTTCGGTATGGATTCCCATTTGTACTGGTAAAACATCAGAGAGATCTACTGCTTCTTTTTCTCCAATTTTTTCTAGATACAAATCGTACCATTCACCTTGATATATTTTGGTAGCATCACTACCACCTATACCTGTTTTGCGATCAAAATTTTCTTTCATATATTATATTTATCTTTCTGTTATTAATATAATAACCACTAATCTGTTTGCATTTTTTGATGTATGTTTCTAAATTGCAATCCCATTTTAGTAGCTTTATATTTTTTTTGTTCTTCCCATTGTTTCCTTTTCTTTTCATTAGCTATCCTTCTAAGTTTATCTAATTCTTGTAATGTTTTATATGGTATTTTATTATTGATTAACTTATCTGCAAACTCCATATAAGTTTTTTCATTAAACTCAATTGTACTATAGAACTTGAGCAAAGACATTTGCCAAGCTTGTTGTCTTACGTGATAAGGCGTAAAATCAATTTCCGTTTTCTTCTTTATTTTTTTCATCAGTAAATGATCCTTTTTCAAATACTTCAATAGCAGCTTTTAATCTTTTATTATCTGCTTTGAATTTATCAAATATAGTTTTTGTTTTAACCAAATAATGAATAGCATCTAACAATTCTTCAATTGTTTCATCTACCCATTCATTAATAGGTCGGTCATTAGCTTCCATTGTAACACCAAACTTATTCATACCTTCTATGTGGCGTTTAACAATTAGCTCTATGACTTCATTAACTATTGGATCATTTGTTAATTCACTAGAATCAATTATTGGATTAACTGTCATTGTTTTCCTTTTTCTCTTAAAGTTATTTCTGCTCCAAGGGCTTCGGCCCAACAACAGAATAACCAACCGCTTGGTTTTCTTATACCACATTCCCATTTTGAAACAAGACCTTTGGCAACACCAAGTATTTCATCCATTTCTAATTGAGATATGTTTCGTTTCTTTCTTAAAGAAACAAATTGCGGTATCACTTGATTATGAAAATGTTCTCCTAGTGATTTGTTAGCCATATACTAGGAATATGAATATTTTTAAAAATGTCAACTATATATGGTAGGTGAGATTTTAACCCCACCTACCCCATAACTTGGAGGTTACGGATTCCTAAATACGTTATTTTCTATAAATTCTCTTACATCTTGGTCGGTATCTGCTGGAGTTAATTCCACAGGTTTATCCAGAGTATAACCTGCGTGTTCTAATGGTAAGAAGAATGTTAAAGGTTTTTTAGTATGTTTACTTATTTTTAGTAAACTACATAAAGGTACTCTATTAACAGCTCTTTCATACTTTTGTATTTGTTGAAAAGTTACTCCAATTAGTTTGCCTAATTCAGTTTGAGTAATTTTTCTATGCGGTAACGATCTAGATTCTAAAATACGTTTGCCTACATATTCATATAATTGGTTATCATTATACATTACCTTTTCTCCTTGATGCTTCTAATGTTCTCCATATATCTATTTTCATTTCAGCAGTTCTTCTTTTATTTTTTAATTTAAGAACTTCTATATTGAGAGCATTAATTGTTTTTATTGAGTTAACATAACTTTCGGAAGCGTAATAATCTTCAACTGCTTTTGACACAGATTTATCAGATACATTAACATAACTTCCTTTGTAATGTTTAATCATATCTTGCTGATATTGTAACTCCGCCGTAGATTCGGCGAAGTCATTATCTGTTTCAGCAAGAAAGTTTATTTCTTTCTCAATATCCATTATTTACTTTCTATTTGTAAAAATGATTTAGGTGCAGCAACTGGAATACCAGATTTTTCAAATGTTGAACCTAAATATTTCCAAACTTCCATTATATCTCTACCAGAGTATAACACGTTTTTAGCTTGTTCTTCAAGAAATTCTAATTCATCTTTTACTTTAAATTTAGGTAATTTCTTTACAGCACGTTTTGTTTCAAAAGAACAAACTTGTTTAAGTTCTCCTTCAACATCATCATATTGTTTAATGTCATCAAGTCTGTAATCATTCCAATCTCTAATTTTTGACCAAGATTGTAATTTTTCAACTAATGCTTCTTTAGCTTTATATTCAGCACGTTTAAGTTTATCTTCATAAGATTCTTTTGATGTAAGAAAATTACGAAGTTTAACACTTGCTTCTTTAAAAGCATTAATCTGTTTTGAAATGCCTAACTTTTGAACAAAAGATTTATAATTTTTTTCTGTTTGTTTTTGAGTTTCGGCTTCAATAGCAGATTGTATTTCTCTGCTTCTTTCTTGAAACTTATCTTTAATAAGTCTATCAAGATACTCTAACTCGTTTTTACGTATTGGTTTCATATTGTTTCCTTTCTGTTACCAAACTGATTTTTGATCTTTATAAACATTTCCTGTTTTATCATTTGACATAAATGTTGATTCTTCATAATCGTCAGTAAAATCACCACTAGCAGTGTCAATTGTTACTGTTCCGTGAACTGAATAATCACCAGCAAATGAACCCCATTGATTTAACCTATCGTAATCTCCGTGAACTAGTCCAATAAAGTCATCATCATCAAAAGATTTATCATCTTCTGTAATTTCTAAAACTTTATCCCAATCAACTAATTCAGATTTATCACCTTTATAAAAGGTTAAATCTTGAAATGATCCGTCATCATTACCACCATCATAAGCAATAGTTATTTTAGTATAACCATTTTTATGTAATGCTTTGATAACGTCTTGTATGTTATCTGTGTCTATCATAGTTTTGGTTGTCCTTTCATCATCCAAGGTTGAGCTTTAATATGAACAATCCAATCTTGAAAACTAGGAATCCATCCTAGATCTTCTTTGATATGTTGTTCAGCTATTAATCTGACTGGTACTTGTTTACCATCAGAATTTGTTATTGTAGTACCAAACTCTCGTTCGGCAGCAAAACACCCTTCAGCGTGATGCCTTAATGCTCTATGCGTAAAGTGTGCTACAATTTTTTTTGATTCATCAAACCAATTATGTATGGGTTGGTAGTCCTCTGGTTTACCACCCCATTTTTTTACGGATGATAAACTGTGATAATAACAGTTAGCCATTAGTTTGCCTTTCGTTTTATTATTTCATTAAACGCTTTAACAATTTCATTATCATTTTTCATTTTGTTAAATGCTCTAATTAAATGAACAATATCCATTTCACCAATTGGAATATGTTCACCTTTTGATTCCGACAAATATGTTTTATTACATTGATCTGTCATATCAGAAGGTATAGTTCGACCTGCAATTTTACAAATACGAAGTATATCAATTACTTTCATTTACTTTCTCCTTTTTAACACTTTTTATTTTACCAACATTTTTAATAATAGCTGCATTACCTGCAATATGATCGCCTGGCAAACACATACGTTTAGTTCTTTTTTGCCATTCATACCAAGCATTAGTTGCTCGTTTATTTGGATATGCTAAAGGATTATATTTACCTTCCTCATCAACATACATTTCAAATGTTTTATGTTCGTCAGTATAACCACCAACAATTTCAATAGTACTACATCCAATTAATGGATATAATTCTTTAAATGTTGGTTTCTTTTCAAATACGTGTATGTCTTCATTACCATTGTCTTTCCAAAGTATTACATTATACATTTTTATCTCCTGTTTTTTCTTTAAGTTTAGTTAACATCTGCAATCCGTAATCGGCAGCAACACCAATAAAGTATAAGCCCCATATCAATAATGATACAATTCCTACAAATATAAATTTAAATAACTTAAATACTTTAGGTTGGTATGCTGTTAAAAATGTGCGTAGATTATTTATCCAGTTTTTGATAATGGCCATTTTAATATATACCCTTTCGTATTATATATTTCTTTCTAACTTTCTGTTATGCTCTCTCATCAATGGGAGAGCTATATTTAGTGCGTTGTTTATATCCCCCAAGTACAACGCTAAACTTGGTGTTTAGACTAATTAGAGGGAAAACAACTAATCAGCACTAGGATTCTGTAAATTATACAAACTAATTAAATGTTTAACTCTATCGTAAATAGGTTTAGCATCTATTTTATTTGTATCTTGATAAGCTAATACTTCCATTTCAATTAAGTATCTTTTCAAAACTTTTTCTAAAATAAAAATTTCTTTAGAATTTATTTTGATGTTGAGATACTTTATAGTCGTATCTTGCTTCTTCGGCATCTAGTCTATGTTCCTCAATGTCTGCTGGAGAGTCTATTCCAAGAGCAGTAAGTTTTGATATAAATTCATTCATTTCAATTTTGCACTCAGCATAATCAAAATGTAATTTATCTAACTCACTTTGTTTTTCTGCTTTAACTTTTCCCATTTCTCCATCCTTTCTATTTCAATTTGTTCTCTGTATCTTGTGTTGATTTCTTCAACTAAAGCGATACTGTCTTTTGCTAATGATATACCATATAGCAAAATGAATACAATTGATAGTAGCAATATAAAACTCATTTTATCTCCTTTAGTTCCAAAATGTTCTTTTTTCTGCTTCGTCACGTCTAACTACCTTGTAAGGTAATACAACTGTTTTAGGCATATATTTTGCAATGGCAAAACAAAGTCCTAATACAATTCTAATGGGTAACATAATAGCAAACCAAATCCATTTAGCTGCTACATTCATTAACCAATTTTGTATATTATTTAGCATCATATTCTCCTTTCTCTGTTAAGTAATTTATGACTAATGTTTTAACAATCACTGCCATACTTACATTTCTTTTATTAGCATACTTTCTTAAAGCTTCTAATAAATCCACTCCTAAATTCACACCAAACATTCCATACTTTCCTGAAGTAGTATTTTGATGTTTATCAATTATATTATCTATATCTTTTAAATTCATATTAATCCTTTAATTTTATTTTAGTTAATTCCATTGATGCCAAATCAAATATTTTGTCATCTTGAGAACACATATCACAAACAGTTTTGTAAATAGGTTCTTTTTCAAACTTATTATGTTTTAACCATAACATTACAGCAAACATTACGTTATTATATCTGCTTAATAAATAAATTGTATTTTCCATAATATTTCCTTTTATTTAGAATGTTAGTGAATTTCGGCAGCAACACTTATGAATTTTCCAACGCCGAACCTGAAAAATTCAGTCCCTAGCGATAAAAAAAGCCCCATTGTCCGAAGACAACAGGGCTTAATTTTAATTACTTTTCACCAAGAGCTTGTTTAAGTCTTTCAATATTATATTTCTTAAGCTCCTCTGATGATACATTTTTACTAGATGATTTGCTTGGCGGTACAAACTTTTGACCGAAAGCATTTTCAAACTGTAATTTGAAAGCATCTAATATTTTCTCAGCACGCTTAATATTCAATTCCTGAACATTTCTAGTAAATAACCACTTATCAATTTCTTGTGTGGATATTTCTGTGCCTGTATCTGATCTATATGCTTGTTTTAACTTACCCATTGTTTTATCCAATGAGTTCTTACAAGCGTCTAGATGTCTTGCAAATGCACCATAGATTGAATTACAATTCCATTCAGCAATTCTAACCCAATCATTTGAATCTGCAAAAGGCATTATAATACCCTGAAAAAATGCTCTCATAGCATTATCTATTTCAGCAGTATCTAATACATCTTGCATTTCATATACACGATTATCAGAATAATCTCTTTCTCTTAGTTCACTAGCTAACATATATTCCTCCATTAGTTATATTATTTAACTCACTATCTATTTCAGCAACTTTATCTCTATCACCTTTACAGATAGCTTCATCTTTAAGAGTCAACAACTCATTAACTCTCATCTTGTTAGTTTCATCAACAACTAACTCATAGTACTTAACGTAATCCATATAACCTCCTTTGTTTATGATTAACGTAACCCACATCACGTGGTAGCGTACAGTGAACAAGGGGAGTCCTTGACCTGTCAACAGCTTGGCAGGGGTTTACCCCCTGCGGCGTAATTGTTCCTCGTGGACAATTCGCCCTGTTTACAGGTTGAGGGGATTCCTTGTTACACTCGCTTACTCACGTGTGTGGGAGGGGACCCATCAGTGTAAGGAGTAATCTACATCCTACTTATGTGATTACGACTGGTTCGCACCTTTGTCTAAATCAAAGGGCGAAACACTTATGGGGGCATCCTCGCAGACAAATGCTTCCTGCATTTGGCGAGAAGATTCCATATATAGTATTGTGAGTTTGACACACCACTAAAGTGCTGTTATTTTGCTTGACAGTAATAAAATAAAACCCTACGTACTGTTAAGGGAAGAATAACAATTGTGTAGTATGGATGATCTAACAAACAAACAAAAGATGCTCGTTGATACTATCGTAGCAACAGGGTGTTCTATTAAGGAAGCAGCAGAAAAGGCAGGATATTCAAGTAAAGGTAAAGGAGATGCTGGGAGAGTAAGTGCATCTCGCACACTACGATTACCAAAGGTACAGAGTTATATGCAATCAAGGATAGCACAAACTCTAGGACTTGGGGCAGTAAGTGCGAGTAGGAAACTTATCGAACTCTCAAACGGAGCAAGATCAGAGTACGTTCAACTAGAAGCTAGTAGAGATATACTAGATCGTGTAGGTTTAAGAGCACCAGATAAGGTAGCTCACAATATTCAAGGGGATATTAAAATTAATATAGATCTATCGTGAGGCGTTGGTATGCCCACACACAGCTAGACTCCACAGAGTCGGAGGGTGGGGGCAAAATTCATCAGCTTTAGCTGACGAGGGGATGACCTCAAGCATTAAAGGTCAAAAAGGTACGCATTATGGCAAAGGCTAAATTTAAAGATGTAATCAAACACGAGAGTAAAGCTAAATTCAAGAAGACAAGTATTGGTAGAAATCCAAAGATGTCTTCAATGAATAAGTCCAAGAAAAGAACTTGGAAAAAATATATTGGTCAAGGCAAGGCTTAAAATATTTTTTTATCTCCATAAGTGCGTTTAAAATATTTTTATTCCTCTATAGGCTCACAGTCTTTCACACATAGGAGGAAATATGTATTACTTGGTAAAAATATGGAAGTCTGAAGACTTCAAAAGAGAGATTGTATATTCTGCTGATAATGATATACAAGCAATACAAATGGCGAGTGCTGCTACACCAGATGGATGCAGAAGTACATTTGAAGAAATAACAAAGGAGATCTATGAAAAAAGTTTCGAAACCAGCATACAACAAAAAGTCAAAGAAACCACAGAAAGCTAAGAATGGGAAGCAAAGCAAAGCAAAAGGGTACTAGAGTAGAACACAAAGTAAGAAAGTTATTTGAAGAATTAGGAATTAAAGCCAGACGACAACCAATGTCTGGTGCAATTCCTGGACTACCACACGACGTTTATGCAGATGTTATGGGTGGACTATCAGTTGAATGTAAAGCAAGAAAAGGAGCAAAAGGATTTGTTACTATGGAAAAGTGGCAAGGCGGAGCTGACTTGCTTGTTTTAGTTTCTGATTATCAAGAGCCACGTGTACAAATGCGTTGGAGAAAATTTAAGGAGTTATTAGGTTATGTCATTTCTGAACACGCTGTCATTGAAGGACAAGAGAAGACTCAGAACAATAGTTAAGAAAGTACATCTTAAACATTATCCCACTCATATGATTACAGATTATGAGGCAGATAAACTTGTAGAAGCTTTTGGAGAAGAAACAGTTTATAACCTACTTAGAGATAACGTAGGTAAAAATGTCGATTGATTTTAATTATAAACCAGAAGGTAAAACCTTAAAAGAGTTTATGAAGTCTAATGACTTCTTTAGAGGACTACGTGGCCCAGTAGGTTCTGGTAAATCTGTATCTTGTTGCATAGAATTATTTAGACGAGCATTGCTGCAAGAAAAAGGTGCAGATGGCAAACGTAAATCAAGATGGGCAGTTATTAGAAATACAAACCCACAATTAAAAACAACAACCATTAAGACTTGGTTAGATTGGTTTCCTGAAGAAAACTGGGGAAACTTTTCTTGGTCTGTTCCTTATACTCATAGAATCTATAAAGGTGATTTAGATATAGAAGTTATCTTTCTTGCATTAGATAGACCAGAAGACGTAAAGAAATTATTATCTTTAGAACTTACTGGTGTATGGGTTAATGAAGCTAGAGAAATACCTAAATCAATTATAGATGCTTGTACTATGAGGGTAGGAAGATACCCATCTATGAGAGATGGTGGTGCAAGTTGGTATGGAGTTATTGCAGATACCAATGCTCCAGAAGAAGATCATTGGTGGCCAATAATGGCAGGTGATGTTCCAACACCAGATCATATTTCTAGAGAAGAAGCTTTGATGTTAATCAAACCAGATAACTGGAGTTTTTATACTCAACCACCTGCATTGCAGGAAAAAAAAGAAAATGGAATTACTACAGGTTATGAAAATAATCCTCTTGCAGAAAATAAAAAAAACTTAACAGATAAATATTATACTAATATTATTAGAGGTAAAACAAAAGGATGGATTGATGTTTATGTTTTAAATAAACTTGGATCAATTGAAGAAGGTAAACCTGTTTATCCAAACTTTAAAGAAGAACTCCACGTTGCTATAGAAAAATTAGAATTAAATATTCATCAACCTATTTACATTGGAGTTGACTTTGGATTAACTCCTGCTGCTGTCTTTGGTCAAAGACTAGCTACAGGTAGATGGCATATTGTAAATGAGCTAGTATGTTTTGATATGGGTGTTGTAAGATTTTCAGAATTATTAAGAAATGAGATTGCAAAAAATTACAGAGGCTATGAAGTAAATATTTATGGAGATCCTGCTGGAGATTTTAGATCTCAAACAGATGAAAGAACTCCATTTCAAATAATGCGACAAGCAGGATTAAAAGCTACACCAGCTCCATCTAATGATGTTGCATTAAGAATAGAAGCTGTTGATGTTGCTTTATGTAGATTGCTAGATGGTAAACCAGGATTCTTATTAGACAAACAATGTATTAATTTAAAAAAAGGATTTAATGGTGGTTATCATTATAGACGAATACAAACTTCTGGAGATCGTTATGATGAGAAACCAAACAAGAATAGATACTCTCACGTACACGACGCATTACAATATTTAATGATTGGAGCAGGTGAAGGTAGATCTATTCTAGCAGGTAGAACACAATCCAAACCAACAGTAGTCAAAAAAGAATGGGATGTGTTTGCTAAACAAAGACCTAATAAAAGGAGAGTATGGGATTTATTCAAACGGAATGGTTAGTCTATTTCTATGAAGCAGACAATCATCCTTACTCTGATTGGTTAAGATTTTTAAAAAAAGGTTATAAGCATTGTGGAGCTTTGTCATATTACCACGCAAAAGATACTTGGGTACATTTAGAGTTTACCCACGCAGGTATTAAACTATCTTATTTAGATAAAAAGGAAGTTGAAGATACATTTCATTACTTAAGCAATTTTAAAATGTTACGTTGCCCTGTTAGGGATCAATGGCATTTATTAAGGATTAAAGATTTAACCTGCGTATCATTTATTATGAGATTAATTGGATTTTATAAATGGTATATCTTTACTCCATACCAGCTTTATTGTGCGTTGATTAAAGCAGGATATAAGTCATTTTACGAACAAGATGCCAAAACCAAAGAAAAAATCCTTGCAGGAGATCATTGACGAAATGAGAGATTTACAGGCTCAAGAAGATGATTTAATACAAGAGATGGAAAATGGTTTGGGATCTTTAATATCTGATGATTTAAAATTTATAGAAGACGAGGAGAACTAATGGGCGGAGTATTTTCAAAACCATCACCACCACCAAGAGATACTGCTTTAGAAAAGCAATTAGAAGAACAAAGAGCTGCTGAAGAAGCAAGAGCTGCTGCTTTAGAAAAAGAGCAAAGAACCTATAAGCAAAAAGTTGCTAAAGGTATTATTGGTGCTAGATCTTTATTTGGTAAAGCTGGTGGTAGAGGATTTTTTGGATAATGGTAGCAAAGGTTTACCAGAATCCTAAAGGTGGATTAAATGCTAAAGGTAGAGCATACTTCAAAAGAACTGAAGGTGCTAACCTAAAAGCTCCTGTTAAAAAAGGAATTAATCCAAGAAGAATTAGTTTTGCTGCAAGGTTTGCAGGAATGAAAGGCCCAATGAAAGATTCTAAAGGCAGACCAACAAGAAAAGCCTTAGCATTAAAAGCGTGGGGCTTTGGTAGTGTTGAAGCTGCAAGGAACTTTGCAAATAGACATAAAAAGAAATAAAAATGTCTGTGGCAAAAAAAACTAAACCTGCTTTATGGGCAAGAGCAAAAGCTCAAGCTAAAGCACAAATGGGAGGGAAACATAGTGCGAGAGCTATGCAACTTGCTGTTAAGATATATAAAAAAGCAGGTGGAGGCTATAGAGGATCTAAGTCAGGATCTAATAAGCTATCCAAATGGAGTAAACAAAAATGGAGAACAAGTAGTGGAAAACCAAGTGAAGGAAAACGAAGATATTTACCTGAGAAGGCTTGGAAGGCTCTTACGGCTAAAGAAAGGTCTGCAACTAACCAAGCTAAAGCACGTGGAAATAAACAAGGAAAACAATTTGTCAAACAACCAAAAAGTATCGCCGCAAAAGTTAAAAGATTTAGAAAGTAAAAACAATGACTAAAAAATGGATTCAAGCTGCTATTAAAAAACCTGGTGCTTTAAGAAAATCTATGGGAATTAAAAAAGGTGAAAAGATTCCAATGAAAGATTTAAAAAAAGCTGCTAAGAAGAAAGGTAAGATGGGAGCTAGAGCAAGATTAGCAATTACTTTAAAAGGATTTAAAAAATAATGGAATACACATACGAAGATACACCTACAGTAGATACTACAGATAAAGCAACTGCTATCTTACAAAAGTATAAAGAAGCTGTATCTGTTAAAGATCATTGGAGAGAAAAATTTGAAGAAGCATATGAATATTGTCTTCCAAATAGAGAATCATTTTATGATGAATCACCAGGACAAAAAAGAACTGATAAGATCTTTGATGAAACAGCAGTAGTAGGTGTTCAAGAATTTGCATCTAGATTACAATCTGGTATTGTTCCAACATTTGCTAGATGGGCAGATTTCCAAGCTGGTGTAGAAATACCTGAAGAACAAAAATCTCAAGTCAATTTACAATTAGATAAAATAACTGAATACGTTTTTGAAGTATTACAAAACTCAAACTTTAACCAAGAATGTCACGAAGCATTTATGGATTTAGCTGTAGGCACAGGATGTATGTTAGTTGAAGAAGGTGATGCAGTAAATCCAATCAAGTTTACTGCTGTACCTCTACCTAAAATCTGTTTACTTAATGGGCCAGATGGTAAAATAGATACTGTCTATAGAACTAGAAAAGTTAAACCAGAACATATTCAAATACTTTATCCTAAAGCAGTAATGCCTCAATATTTTGATCCATTAAGACAAAAAAAAGATTTAACTATTATTGAAGCAGTTTACAGAGTTTATGAAAACAATGTTGAAAAATATAAATATTGCGTTGTATTAGAAAATCCTAAAGCAGTAATCTTTGAAGAATATTATACAGGAGAAGGATCAAATCCTTATTTAGTATTTAGATGGAATAAAGCATCTGGAGAAGTTTATGGTAGAGGCCCAATCTTTAATGCAATGGGTGCTATTAAAACTTGTAACTTAACTATTGAGTTAATATTACAAAATGCACAGATGGCAGTATCTGGAGTTTATACTTATGAAGATGATGGTGTTATCAATCCAGATAATATTGCATTAGTACCAGGATCTTTAATTCCAGTTGCACCAGGATCAAGAGGATTAAGTTCAATTCAATCTGCATCTAATTTTGATGTTGCACAATTAGTATTAAATGATATGCGACAAAATATTAAAAAAGCTCTTTATATGGAAACTCTTGGAAGACCAGAAGGTACACCAATGACAGCAACAGAAGTTTCTGAAAGAATGGCAGATCTATCTAGACAAATTGGATCTTCATTTGGAAGATTACAATCTGAGTTTATTCATCCATTATTAAAAAGAATTATTAGAATATTATCTAAACAAGGTAGAATAGAATTACCTAAAGTTAATGGTAGAGAAGTTAAGATAGCTGCAAGATCTCCATTAGCTAAAGCACAACATATGCAAGACATTGCAGATGTAAATAGATTCAATGAAATTATAGCAGGTACTTTTGGTCCACAAATGGTTAATGTAATTATTAATCAAAATGAAACTGCAAAGTATTTAGCTAGTAAAATGAATTTGCCAGAAAAACTTATTCGTGATGAAGAAGAACAAAGGCAAATAGTACAACAGATAAGTCAATTACAAAATCAACCGAAAGAAGGAGAGATACCTCAATAATGAGCTGGGATGGGTTAAAAAATAAAAAACCAATTCCTGCAAAATCTATAGATGGTTACGTAAGATCTGACGAAGATGAACGTAATCTGAATAAAGCATTTGCGGGTTTATTCAAGGGCGATCAAGGCAAGAAAGTTCTTGAGTATATTAGATCTATTACAACTGAAGCTGTTGCTGGGCCAAATATAGACAGCAACCAATTATTTCATTTAGAAGGAATGAGATTCTTAGCAGGTGTAATTCAAACACGTATAAAAAAAGGAGAACAAGATGGTAGATGATAATGCTACAAATCAAGCACCAGTCACCACAGATTCGAAAGAGCAAACTGTTGTGTCTAAACCAGAATATGTACAAGACAAATTTTGGGATGTTGATAGAAAAGAAGTTAATTTAGAAAATTTAGCTTCTAGTTATAATGCTCTTGAAAAAAAACTAGGTTCAAGAACTGAAGACTTGTCTAAACAAATTAGACAAGATATGGAACTAGAAAGATTAAAAAATGCTCCTGAGGCATATAAAGTTAATCTTCCAGAACTTCCAGAGAATGTAGATGTATCTGTATCTGATGATATGGAGATTGTACAATGGTGGAAAGAAACTGCTAAAAAAAATGGTTTATCACAAGATCAGTTTGATGAAGGTGTAAATATGTTCATCAATAATGCTGTATCTGCTTTGCCAGATATAAATGCAGAAATGCAAAATCTTGGTGATAACGCTAAAGAAAGAATAGAAGCTGCTGAGTTATGGTCTAAAAAAAACCTATCTCCTAGTGCTTATAGTACTTTCTCAAGTATAGCTGCTACAGCAGATGGAGTTAAGGCTATTGAAGAAATAATGAAGTTAACTAAAGATAGTCCTATTCCAACAACACCAACTCAAGTGTCTGTTATGCCAGACTTGCAAGATTTAAAATCTATGATGAATGATCCAAGATACTTTGATTCAAATCAAAGAGATCCTTCATATGTCAAACGAGTAACGGAGCTTTATGAGAAAGCATACAATAAAGCGAAACAAGGTTAAAAAACCTTTTCGTTTTAAAAAGCTTAAAACAGATCTACATTGGCTAGATGCTGTATCAGATTCTGGATGGTTATCTGAAGAAGATATGGATAATCAAAAACCTGCTGATGCAATATGTAGCCAAATGTGGATTTATAAAGAAGACGATAAATCAATTACATTATTTGGCACTTATTCATATGATGATAAAGGTAAGTTAGAATTTGGTGAAGTTATAACTATACCTAAAATATGGATTTAATGTGCGTTGTTTAGTATCATAAACAAATCTATTTTTGCAGCAAGACCTTAAAAATGTTCAATGATTGCCCTTAATTGGATAACAATCCTCTGCATTTGTAAGACAATCGGATAAACGTAAACTTAACAACAACAATAAAAAAGGAGCTAATAAATGGCTACATCAATAACAAATGCCTTTATAACTCAATTCGAAGCTGAAGTTCATATGGCTTACCAAAGAATGGGAAGCAAACTAAAAAATTTAGTTAGAAATGTGAACGGAGTAAACGGATCTACTGTTAAGTTTCAGAAAGTTGCACAAGGTTCTGCAAACACTAAAGCAAGACACGCTGAAGTAGTTGCAATGGATCTTTCACACAGCAGTGTGTCAGCAACTTTAACTGATTACTATGCAGCAGATTACGTTGACAAGTTAGACGAGTTAAAGGTAAACATTGACGAAAGACAAGTAGTTGCACAATCAGCAGCTTATGCACTTGGTAGAAAAACTGACGAAGTGATAAGAGATGTGATGGATGCAGGTACTGCTTTCGCAAATAACGTAAACTCAGACGCATCAACAGGTATGTCTTTAGTGAAAGCTAAAAATATGATGGAAACATTCAATGGTAATGACGTTCCAGATGATGGTCAAAGATACTGGGTAGTAGGGCCTAAACAATGGTCTGACCTATTAGGTATTGATCAGTTTACAAGACTAGAATACGTAGGACAAGATGAACTTCCATTCAAAGGTGGTATGACTGCTAAAAGATGGTTAGGATTCTTATGGTTCGTACACTCTGGTTTATCTAAACCATCAAGCGATAGATACACACTAGCTTTCCACAAATCATCTGTGGGATTAGGTGTTGGATCTGACGTTAAAACTGAAGTGAACTACATTCCAGAAAAAGTATCACACTTAATTACATCTATGTTATCATTAGGTGCAGTTGAGATTGACTCTAATGGATTAAGAGTTCAAAAATGTGCGGAGTAATAGGAGGATAATATGGCATACGCAACAGACAACCCAATCAAAAAGATTGCTGAAGCTGGTGGTAACAGTATTTTCTTCTATATAGACGGAGATGCAATTGGAACTATTAGTGGTTCTGGTTACTTCAACTCAGCATATAATCAATTAAAACAAGGTGACATTATTATTGTTACTTCTGGAGTTGGTGGAACAATAGCAGCAGACGTGCTATCTGTAACATCTGCATCTGGAGCAGCAACAGTAACTACTGTAGCTTTGGCTTAATAATATATATATTTGGGGGCGAGGAAACTCGCCCTCAATTTAATAAAGGATTTTAATGGCAACAAGTAAAGTAGATATATGTGCAAGAGCTTTAGTAATGATAGGTGCTCAACCTATATCTTCTTTTTCAGATGGTAGCACTGAAGCTCTCGTTGCATCAAATGTTTATGAAGATATTGTTCAATCTTCTTTAACTAGACATAGATGGAAATTTGCTACTAACCAAAAACAATTATCATTATTAGCATCAGCACCAGAAGGTAGATATGATTATGCTTATCAATTACCTGCTGATCCTGGAGTATTACAAATTATTACAGTAACAGTTAATGACTATGTTATTCCATATACAAGATACAAAGATAAAATTTATGTAAATACTTATGGTGGAAACAATACTTTAATATTAGATTATATTTACAGAGTAGAAGAAGATTACTTTCCAGCTCATTTTAGATTAGCTTTAGAATATGAACTTGCATCTATCTTTGCAGGATCTGTTGCTAGAGATGCTGGTATGATTAGAGAATTTAAAATGTTATCTGATAGACAATTTTTAATATCTAAAAATATTGATACATCAGAAGTAACTACTAGAAAACTTGATACTTCAAGATTTATTAACTTAAGAAACTCTACAAGAACTGATGTCTAATGGCAAGAACACTAAAAACTGTATTAACAAACTTTTCTTCTGGAGAACTTAATCCATTATTATCTAACAGAATAGATACACCTGCTTATGCTAATGGTGCTAAACAATGTAGAAATTTTGCTTTATTAGCAGAAGGTGGAGTAATGAGAAGACCAGGTACTTCTTATCTTGCAACATTACCTGCTGAATCTAGATTAATTCCATTTGTATTTTCTGATGATGAAATAGCTATTATAGTGTTATCAAATAATAGAATGGATGTTTACGATATTAGTGGTACACCAATTGTATCTAATTACACTACAAACTGTAATTGGACTACAGCTCAATTATTTGAATTAAACTTTGCACAATTTGGAGATACAATATTTGTAACTCATAGAGATAATCCAATTAGAAAAATATTTAGATCATCTGCAACAACATTTACTGTATCTGAATTTGCATTTGGAATTGATGAAGATACTCCTGCTGTTTCTGGAGTTAATAAAATATATGCACCATTTTATAAATATGATGATTCTACTGTTACAGTAACCTTATCTACTGGTGCTACAGGAACTGGAAGAACTGTAACAGCAAGTGCTCCAGTATTTGTTCCAGATTGTGTTGGTCACTATTTAGAAGTTGATGGATCACAAATGAAAATTACTGGCTATACTTCTGCAACTGTTGTAACAGTTACTATTATTGAAGCTGTATCTGCTGGAGCTGGGCCACATTTTAATTGGAAAGAAGAAGCAATTTCTGATCATAGAGGTTATCCTCAAGCAGTAACATTTCATAATAATAGATTATGGTTTGGTGGTCTTAAATCTAGACCTGCTGGAATTTTAGCATCAAGAATATCTGAATATTATAATTTTGATGTTGGAGCTGGTGATCCAGACGAAGCAATAGATTTAGATATTGCAGGTTCAGAAGTTAATGAAGTTAGACATATGTTATCTGGTAAAGATCTACAAGTATTTACAGATGGTGGAGAATATTACATTCCTAGAGCAACTGATAATACTATTACACCTGCTAACGTATCTGTATTAAGACAAACACCTTATGGTATTAGTAGAACAGCACCTGTAATGTTTGATCAAGCAGCAGGGTTTGTTCAAAAGAATGGTAAAGCTGTTAGAGAATTTATTTATTCTGATATTGAAGATGGATATAAATCTACATCAGTATCAATACTTGCACAGCATTTAATTGATAACCCAAAACAAATTGCAGTTATTAAAGGTAACTTTACTAGACCAGAACAATATGCTTTTTTCTTAAATAATGGTTCTACATTACCAGGAACATTTGCAGTGTTTCATTCTGTTAGAGATGAAAAAATTGCAGGTTGGAGTTTATGGTCAACAAGAAATGATGATTACTTTCAATCTATAATTGCTCTTAATGAATACCTTGTGTGTATTGTTAAAAGACAATTAAACGGATCTACAGTTTATACATTGGAATTATTTGCTGATGATGATAGTAATACATTAGATATGAAAACTATTTCTACTGTTAATCAAAAAGGTACACCTTTGGTTCAAGGTGGTAGCCAAACAGGTTCAGTATTAAAAGTAGATGGATTAACATCTGATCCACAAATTAATGAAACATTTACTATAGCTGGTGATTCTACTGAATATATTATACAAGCAGTAACTAATAATGGTGGAGGATCTTATGACCTTAACCTTAATACTGCTTTAGCAGTTACACCTGCGGACAATGCAGTAATTACTTTAGTAAAAGGATTTTTACATAATGTTAATGCAATTTATACTAATGAATCTATTAATGCTATAGAAGGTAACAGTTCTCTTGGTGCGTTTACTGTATCTGCTACTAACACTATTACTTTAAATACTGCCAGAGCATCTGGATTAAAAATTGGATTTAATTATATACCGATTATAGAAACTATGCCTATTGATAAAGAATTAGCTGAAGGGCCATTAACAGGATTACCTAGAAGAATCTCAAGAGCCATCATTGATCTTAACTCTGCATTAGATTTAACTGTCAAAGCTGCTGATACAACCGCAAAATCATTAGTAGTACAGCAAGTTAATTTTACTGGTGGTTCTGACCTAACACCTATTACATCTAAAAAAGAATTTTTCTTTTTAGGATATGACAAAAGTCCAACAGTAACTTTATCGCAAGATGATCCATTACCAATTAAAATATTAGGTATGTCAGTGGAGGTAGTATTCGCATAATGAGTGCAGATCCAGTAACATTAGCAGTAATTAGTTTTGGAGTACAAGCTGTAGGTACATATCAGCAAGTACAATATCAAAAAGCTATGACAAAAGCTCAGTTACAAGAATATGAAACTGAACGTAAAGTTAATCAATTAAAAGGATTACAAGATGCTAATGATGTAAACGAAGCTGCTGAAAAAAAGAAAAAAATTAATAGAGCTATTGTAGCAGGTTCTGGTTATTCTGATGATAGTAGAAGTTTTTTAGCTGTTCAAAGTGAAATAGATAGAATAGCTACAAAAGATGTTAGTACTATAAAATTAAATACTGCTAGATCTGAATCTAAATTACAATCTGCTATTTATACAACTAAAGTTATGGGTAAAGCACAAGAGTATGGTGCTTATACTAAATTAGCAGTAAGTGGATTTAAAACAGCAGCATACGCACAATCATATAAAAGTGGTAAAGGACAATATGACACTGGAGTAGATAGTGATATTACTAAATTAGCTAAAATAAGAACTGCTACTGAAGGATCATTTTAATGGCATTAAAAACAGGTAAACAAATTACAACATCATTAGAAACAGGTAAAAAATCTGTTAATCTTAGAGCATCTGTAGCTGATAATATTGGTATTCCAAAATTTCCAGACACTACTATTTCAACAGAAATTTTATCTGGTGCTATTGATGTTATTGATACATTTAGAAAAAAAGCTGAAGTTGACGATAAAGTAGATTGGCAATATCAATTTAATCAAACATCAAGAGATCATTATTTAAATTTAAAAGATAAATACAAAAATGATCCTGATGCAATGAAAAATGCAGTAGATAATTATTCTAAAACTGTATTAGGAAATACACCATCAGCATATAAGTCTATTGCAGAAAATATATTAGCACAAAAAAACTTAGCTAATATGGCATATGCTACAGCTAATTATAATGCTTTAAAAGATGAAGCAGCAGTTAATGGTTGGTTAACTACAAAACAAAATACAATTAGTGATACAGGATCTACATTAGATACTATTACTATGAGTGATGCACCTGCTATGAATATTAATTCATATATTGGTAACACTACATTTAAACAATTAAATCATAATTATGGATCTGCTGAAGAAGGTATTGTTAATACTGGAAGATATAAAAGCAGCGTTTTAACTCAAAATTTAAATAGCGATATTATAGATATTGAATCATTAAGAGTATTTAACTTAATGAAAAAAATAGGAAAAAAAGATGGTTTAAAATATTTTACTAATTATGCAGCAGGGCAAGATAGTTTACCTGTAACACCTGATGACACAAACAATCCAATATTCCAAGAATATTCTAATCAAATTAAAGATCCTTTTATTAGATCTAAAATTATTAAAAAAGTTAAAGATTTGTATGATGACTATAATGGTCAATCAATTGGTGCATTAAAAGATTCTAAAATTAAATATAATTTAGATGGTGAACAACAGTATGGTGGAATACTTGATGTAAATAAATTTAAAGATGGAACAGGTAATGCAAATGATTATGTAATCAATAATATGCCTGGCATATCAGAAACTGATTTTCCTAATGCAATAAATATAGTTGATAAAAATATTAAAGCTCAAGCATTAGTTAATAAAGCTATGAATGGTGAAATTATTTCTAATGATTTTGTTAATGATGAACAAAAACAATTATTTCAAACTGCTATTTTTAGAAGATATGGTATTAATGATAACAATATAACTGATATTAGTAATGCTAAATTTGGTCTTGCTATGACTCTTTTAAAGAATCAAAATTTAGAACCTACTGCTGTTATTAAAAGATTAAATACAACATATAATGTAGATTTTAATCAACCAGGACAAATGGATGAATTTAAAAAAAATCTTGCATTATATAATTATATTAAATCTACAGATATGTTTCCATATCTTTCAATTCAAAATGCTTCAATATATGAAGAAGCAAATAATGCTAATATTGCAGTTTTAGATAATATTATTGGTGCTAATCAATTAAATCTTTTTGCAAAAGATTCTACTAAATTTAATGAAAACAAAAAAAGAATTACAACACATTTAAGTGAAAATGCTTCTATTACATCTAATGAATTAGAAAATGTTATTAGTGATTTAGATATTAATACTAATACTTGGTGGGTTAAAAAATTCTTTTTAGGTCAAAAAGATAAATATGCCCATATGTTTTCACCTGATTCTACAACATTACTTCCAACATTTGCATCTACACTTTTAACACCAGAAGTTAAAAGAGTATGGTTAGATAATACAATTACTGAATTAACTTATATGACTGGAAGTAAAGAAATAGATATTAATAGTGATGATGGCAAACAAATATTTTATAAAGCATCACAAATTGCTTTAAACAAAATGAATAAAGCTGGTTATTCTGCTACTAGATTTACTGGTGATGGCAAAGTAAGAATAATTAAAAATTCTTTTGAAGATAAAGTAGGTTTTTCTGGTCAAGGTTTTGATAATAGTATTATTGCACAAGGTAATTATTTAAAAGCTACTTTAAGCGAAGAAGATCAAATAGAAAGATTTGGGCAAAAAGATACATCTGGTTTATTTACAGGTACAAAATTAGAACCAGTTGATATTTCTGAAGTTATTAAACAAGAAATAGATAATGGTTATGAAAATACTATTATTGAACCTACAGGTACATTAAATAAATTTGGCAAACCTAATTATCATTTAAAGATTAATCATAAAGGAACTTTAATTAGTTTAACAACTGGTAATAATTATTTTGATCCTACAGGATTTTCTAGTAATCCATTAGTATCTGATAAATTACCAGCTAGTAGAGCTAACTTAATACAAACATTAGCTCAAAAAAAATACGACAGTTTTATTCAAACTTATGGTCATAAATTTGATAACAATAATGCTTATCACGATTTTGCTAAAAAAGTTATTTATGGAACAATTAAATTAGGTATTGAAGCATCTGATTATAAATTCTATCCAGATGTACCTGGTCTTAATGATGTTCCAGCAGAAGTTAGACCATTTGCTTTTATATTTAAAACTCTAGGTATAGATGCTGATCTTAAACCTTATTATGATGAAGCTGCTAAAGTAAATAATGAAATTAATAATATATTATCTTATGACGCTAGAATTGTAAGTAATTCAAAAATTCAACCTAAAGATAAAGAATTAGAAGCTATATTTCCTCCGTATCAAACTTCTTATACGCAAGAAAATATACAAAAAACATATAGACAATTTGTTTATGATAAATATCAAGATACATCATTACCATTAACATTAAGAACTAATAACTATATGGCAGTTATGAAAACTGATTCTCAATGGGATGGAGAAATGGTAGATGTTAGCACAGGTAATCAAGCAGCAGTATTTGCTAGTCCTGTAGATTCTATAAGAGCTGGTGTAAGAGTTATGATTAACAATTCAACTTTAGCACCAACTAATACTACAAAAAATTATTCTGATACTCCAACATTAGGTGAAATGTTAAAAGTTTATGCTGTAGATTCTACATCATACATTAATGCACTAGAATCTAAAACTGGATTTACTAGAGATACTGAAATAAACTTTTTTGATTCTAATCAAATGATGAAAATTATTAAGTTTATGATTGAACACGAAATGGGAAGTGACGCATTTAACAAATACTATCCACCAAACAATCAACTATTATTAGATGGTATGATTATGGAAGGATATACTAAAGGTATTAACTCATTTGGTGGTACTTTAGGAAAAGTTAGATAATGATAGCATATCCAATTACACCACAGGATATTACTAAACAAAAAGAAGAAGCATTAAAACCTGTTGAGTATAAAGTATCAGATTTTTTATCTGGATTTAAAGAAGAAAACTTACCATACATTGCATATGATTATATGGTTAATAATCAAGACTTTAAACCACAAGATGGTTATAATCCTAAAGAAGATCCACAAGCTCAATCCTATATGGATTTTTATGATCAGTTTATGTTTAGCAAAAGTCCAGCAGAAACTACTGCTATACTTACTAAAATAAATAATCACGCCCAAAATAATTATGCTTCACCTTGGTATCATTTAGGTAAAGTTACTGGTGCATTTACAGATCCATCAAGTTTATTATTGTTTACTAAATTTGGTCAATCTGCAAAAGTATTTGGAACAGCTTTTGCTGCTGAAGAAATTGCTAAACAAACTTTAGATCCTACAAGACCAGATGATTATGTGCCTTGGGTAGTAGCAGGTGGATATGGATTACCTTACATTATTAATAAAATGGCTAAAGGTAATGTATCACCTAAAGTTCAACAACAAGTTATTGAAGCTGACAAAGCTTATCATACACCTAAAATAGAAGATGTTAGTACTAAAGTTTATGAAGATGGTAAGTTTATTAATCCTAATGAAAGACCAACACCAAGCTCTGGTGGAGCTGCTGTTAATGAACAAGCTGCACCTCAAAAAACATTTAGAGAAAGATTTGAAGGTGAAAACTTTATAAAATCTAATTTAAGAATCTTTGGTGAAGAAGGGCCTTGGACTCCAGTATTTAGAGTAATAAAATCTAAATCTTTAAATGCTAAAACAATGATGGCAGATATATTAGATACTCCATTACTTAAATTAAAAAATACTGAAAAGTATGGATTTGAAGCATCTGATGCTTCTATTGAAACACAGCTTCGTATGATGGAAGTTGGAAACATAGAAGCTATGAAAGGTATTAAAGATCAATATTTAAAATACATTAATAGAGTACAAGGTGCTGCACCTAAAACTGAATTAGGTATTAATCTTCATAATAAATTTAATAATGAACATATGTCTATATCTCAGTTTGCACAAGAAGTTACAAAATCAAGATTAAATAAAATGCAACACGAGATACCAGAAGTTGCTCAAGCAGCTCGTATTACACAAGAAAAAGTTTATGGGCCACTTGGTAAAGAAATGCAAGAACTTGGTATTCGTAAACTTCCTATTGAAAGAGAAATTAATTTTTGGAAATCTACTTTAGAAAGAATGAAACAAAAAAATGAAGGCACTGTTAATTTCAAATCTAAAGTTGATGGTGAAACATCTACATTTACTAGAACAGAAATAGAAAATAAAATTAAAAAATTAGATGAAAGACTAGCTAGAGCTGATTCTTTAATTAAAGATTACATTAATATTATTTACAATAAATCTGCAATTGATAATAATAAAGAATTATTTAAACAAATTATTAGAGAAGATTTTATTAAACGTGGTTTAAATATTACCACTAAAAAACTTAATCAATTAGTTGAAGATTTATCTAATCATTTTCCTTTTGTTAGATTTGAAAAAAATAAATACACTGATAATATTGATGATCTTATTTATGAAAGATATGCTTTTAATAGACCTAGATATGCTAGATCTAAGAGCTAGAGAATATTAAATTTATTACCAGAAACACAATTAAAACTTATTGAAAACAATTTTATTGTTAGTGATATTTTTTCTTTAATGAAAACATATTACAGACAAATATCACCAGATATATTATTTACTAAAAAATATGGTGATCCAAATGGTTTAGGATATAAATACATATCTGAAGCAGATTCAATGACATCACCAGGATTATATCAAGTTGCTAATGAATATAATTTAAGAGCTGCTAATGCTAAATCAAAAGAAGCTAGAGCAGCTATTATTAAAGAAAGAAATCAAGTACTTGAAGATTTAGAAGCTGCTGTAGAATTAGTTAGAGGTACTTATGGTTTACCTGCTAATCCACATGCTTTTACTTCTAGAGCTATGAGAACTATGAAACATTACAATGCTCTTACAATGCTTACAGGATTCTTAGCAGCATCAGCAGACGTTGCACGTGTTGTTATGACTTCTGGTATTGAAAGAGGATTTAAAACTCAATTTGAAATGTTTGCTGATATGCTTTCTGGTGCTAATGGTATTAGAAAACTTGGTAAAAAAGAAGCTAACTCGGTAGCTGAAGCAGTAGATATGTTAACAGGTCAAAGAGCTATGTTGTTTTCTGATGTTGGAGATATGTTTGGTATGGGATCTAAAATTGAAGGTGCAATGGGAAAAGCAGCAATGTTTAACTTTATGTATGTTAACTTAATGTCTAGATGGACTGAATTTACTAAATCAATGGCTTCGGTAACAATAGGATCTAGAATAATAGAAGATTCTATTAAATGGTCTAAAGGTGAAACTATTGCTCCTAAATGGAAAACTGCTTTAGCATCTTCTGGTATAAATGAACAAATGGCTAAAAGAATTGCTAATCAGTTTGAACAACACGGAACAAAATTAAAATATAACTTTATGGCTAATACAGCAGAATGGACTGATGATGCAGCTAAACAAGCATTTGGTGCTGCATTAAATAAAGATATTAATATTACAATTGTTACACCAGGAAAAGGTGATACGCCTTTATGGATGTCATTTGAATTAGGATCTACATTAGCTCAATTTAAAAAATTTGCTATGGCTTCAACACAAAGAATGTTGATTAGAGGTATGCAAGAAAAAGATATGGATTTTTTATTTGGATCATTTTTATTACTTGGTGCAGGTATGTTAACTGATGGAATCTATAATGAATTTAGATTTGGTAAAGATTATTCTAAATTATCTTTAACACAAAAATTATTAAATGCTTTTGATAGATCTGGATTAGCTGGAATCTATACAGATATTAATAGATCAATAGAAGCTCTAACTGACAATAGAATAGGTATTGGTCCAATACTTGGAGAAACAAAACCATACGGATCTTCTATGAGATCAAAAGTAGGATTACTTGGCCCATCAGCAGGTCAAATTTATAATGTATTTGATATTATGTATGATGTTGGTGGAAATAAATATAATCACTACACAGCACGTAATGTGCGTAGATTAATTCCATTTCAGAACGTATGGTATTTAGATTGGTTATTTGACGACATTGAAAAAGGACTTCGATAATGGCAATTATTATTTCTGACACAGAACCACGTGTACAATATACAGCTACCTCTGGGCAAGTTAGCTTTACTGTTCCATTTGAATTTTTTGCTAATGCAGATTTAAAAGTTTATAATGGCACAACATTATTAACTTATGCTGCATCACCTAGTACAGCATTAGAATATTCAGTATCTGGTGCAGGACAAACAGGTGGTGGATCTATTTCATTAGGTGGATCTGGTGCAACATTAAATGATGTTATTACAATTTATAGAGATTTAGCAATTGAAAGATCTACAGACTTTCCAACATCTGGAGCTTTTCAAATTGATTCATTAAATACTGAATTAGATAAAATTATTGCTATGTGTCAGCAATTGGAAAGAGATTTAAAATTCTCTCCAAGAGCTGCGGCAACAACAGCAAACACTTTTAATATTACATTTCCTAACTTAGCAGCTAATAAAGTATTATCTGTTAATAGTGCAGGTAATGGTTTAGAATTTGCACAAGATATTACAGACATTACAACAATTGCTGGAATAGCAAATGATGTAACTACAGTTAGTGGTATAGCAGCTAATGTAACTACAGTTGCAGGTGCAGTATCTAATATTAATACTGTAGCTTCTAATATTCCTAATATTAATATTGTAGCAACAAATATTGCAGATATTATAACTGTTGCAAATGATCTTAATGAAGCAGTTTCTGAAATTGAAACTGTAGCTGCTGACTTACAAGAAGTCCAACCAGAAATTGATACAGTAGCAAATAATATTAGTGATGTTAATCTTGTTGCAGGTCAAATATCACCTACTAATAATATTGCAACTTTGGGAGGTTTAGCAACAGAAATTGCTGGAGTTTATGGAAATAATGCAAATATAACTACTGTTGCAGGACAAATATCTCCAACAAATAATATAGCAACTGTTGCTGGAATTAATTCTCAAATAACTACAGTAGCAGGATTAAATACTGAAATAGCAGGTGTCTATGCAATATCTGCTGCTATTACTTCTGTTAATTCTAACGCATCAAATATTAATACTGTTTCATCAAATTTATCAGGATCTAATACTATTGGAACAGTAGCAACTGATTTAGCTGGATCTAATACAATTGGTACTGTTGCAACTAACATTGCATCTGTACAAGATGTATCTAATAATATTGGATCAGTTAATGACTTTGCTGCTAGATACAGAGTATCAGCTACAGCTCCAACAACAAGTTTAGATGTAGGTGATTTATGGTTTGATTCTACAAATGACGTTATGAAAGTGTACTCATCTGGAGGATTTATTAATACTGGATCATCAGTTAATGGAACATCAGAAAGATTTACATATACAGTATCTTCAACAACTACTACAATTAGTGGTAATGATGATTCTGGAAATTCCCTTACATATGACTCACCATATATTGACGTATATTTAAATGGGGTCAAGATGGTGAATGGAACAGATGTTACAGTTTCATCTGGTACATCAATAGTATTTGCTAGTCCAATAGGAGTATCTGGTACTGATATTGTAGATGTAGTTACATTTGGTACATTTGAATTAGCAAACTTTAGCATAGGTGATGCTAATGATGTTTCTATTGCAGGTGTTACAGACGGACAAGTTTTAACTTGGAACGCTTCATCTTCTACATTCCAACCAGGAAATGCTAGTTCAGCAGAAGTATATGGATTTAATAAAAATGCTAGTGGTCAATTAATAGTAACAACAACTGGTGGTGGCGTAGATAATATAGATGCAGCTACTTATGCAGCATTTGATGATGTATTATTTGCAGCGTCTGGCTTTACATTTAGTATTTCTAATGGGCAATTAATAGCAACAGTTTAATGTGCGTAGAAAATAATAGAATAAAATTATAAAGGAGAACATATGGCAACAATAAATCTAGGAAATATAAAATTTAATTGGCAAGGTGCATACGCAGGTGGAACAGCTTATGCTGTTGATGACGTTGTATCTTACAATGGATCAAGCTACATTTGTAAGTTAGCATCTACAGGCAACTTACCTACTAACAATACATATTGGGATCAGATGTCATCTGCTGGAACAAACGGCACAAATGGTACTGATCTTACAACAACATTAACAACTCAAGGCGATTTAGTTTATCGTGATGGTTCAGGTCTTCAAAGACTTGGTGCAGGTACAGCAGGACAAGTATTACAAAGTGGCGGAGCTGGTGCAAATCCTAGTTGGACTAATTTGTCTAGTGACTTTGTTAAAATTGCAGAACACGATTTTGCTGTAACTAATGGAAATGGTGTAACTTTTGATAATATTTTTGATTATTCAACTTATTCAAGTTATAAAGTAATTGCATCAGGAATATCCTCTAAACCAAACAATACAACTACTTGTGAGGCTTATTTTAGAACTGGTGGTGCATCAGGTTCAGATTTAAGCGGAAATTATGGTTATGTTAAAATAGGTGCATATAGAGAATGGAATGCTGTTTGGAGTAATAACACAGCAGACTACGACCAAAACAGAACTTATATGACTGTTGGAGCTTGGGGTGGTGGTCATTCAAGTTGGGCTGGTGGTGCTGGTCAAGGCGGTTTTGATGCTGTAATTACTGGAGCTCAATCAGGTGTAATGACAGCTTTACATAGTCAAATTGTAGGTGGTCTTTATGGAAATGTACCTTATTTTGCAAATGAAAGTTTGCACTATTGCAATCAAAGTACAACAGAAGTTACTGGTATAAGATTTTTTCAAGGAAGTTCTTATATTTATACTACAGGTAGAATTTCTGTATATGGAATTAAATAAGGAGTAAAAAATATGCAACAAATAAAATACAATAAAGAATATCCAAATGGTGTTTTAGTAGATTTAACAGCAGAAGAACTTGCTAATAATGAAACTGCAAAAAAAGAAGCAGAACAAAGAAATCTAGCTGAACAACAAGCTAAAGCACAAAAAGAAGCTGACGCACTTGCTGGAAATAATAAGTTATTAGAACTTGGTTTAACTCAAGCTCAAGTAACTGCTATGACAGGGTACAGACCACCTGCGGAGGTATAATCCGCTATGACTAAAGCTAGAGATTTAGGTTCATTATTAGGTGCATCAAGTCAAATAGACAATACTAAAATCACACTAGATGCTAATGAGATACCTGCTTTAGATACTTCTAAAATTACTACAGGAACATTATCAGCAGATAGAATAGATAATAATTCTTTATCTAACGTAACAGCTTTACCATTTAGTGCTGGTACAGATTGGCAATCTACTATTGTTACAGGTTCAACTTTAACTGCGGTTGCTGGAAAAGGTTATTGGATTGATACAACATCAAATGCTTGTACAATTACTTTACCAGCTAGTGCAAGTGTTGGCGACTTTATAGAATTTTCTGACTACGCAAGAACGTGGGGAACAAATGCAATTACAATAAATCAAAACAGTTTAAACTATCAAGGAGCTACTTCACCTAATCCAATTTACGATACTAGTGGTCAATCATTTAAAATAATTTATTCTGGTTCAACAAAAGGCTGGATACCATCAACTGATGATGATGTTACTTATGAAACACCACCATCATACACAGTAGATTTTTTAGTTATTGCTGGAGGAGGTGCTGGTTCAGGTAATCAATATGCAACAGGTGGCGGTGGCGGTGGTGCTGGCGGATATAGAAATTCTTATTCTACTGAATCATCAGGTGGAGGAGGAAGTTCAGAAACAAGTTTAATTTTTTCAGAAAATACAGTTTATACAATTACAGTTGGTGCTGGTGGTACTGGTGCATACAGAGGTTCAACATCAGGTTCAAATTCATCAATATCAGGAAGTGATATTACAACAGTTACCTCAACAGGTGGTGGTGCTGGTGCTGGAGGTAATAGTTGGCCAGCATTATCAGGCGGTTCAGGTGGTGGTGGTTCAAATGATAATACAACAGGTGGTGCTGGTACAGCTAATCAAGGTTATGATGGTGGCGATTGCGGAGAAACAAGAACTGGTGCTGGTGGTGGAGGTGCTAATGCTGTTGGTGCTGATTCAACTTCTACAAATGGTGGTAATGGTGGAAATGGTTTAGCTTCATCTATTACTGGTTCATCAGTAACAAGAGCTGGAGGAGGTGGAGGAGGTTCTATTGATTATAGTACTACAACAACTGCTGGAACAGGAGGTTCAGGTGGTGGTGGAAATGGTGGTAAATCAGATTCAGGAGGAAGTAGTGTTGTAGCTTCAACTGCTGGAACAGCTAATACAGGAAGTGGTGGAGGAGGTGCAACAGGTAATGGTACTGCCTTAGGTTCTAATGGTGGTTCAGGTGTTGTTATTCTTCGTATGGCAACAGCAGACTATACAGGAACAACAAGTGGCTCTCCAACTGTTACAACAGATGGAACAGATACAATTTTAGTTTTTAACGCATCAGGAAGTTACACAGGATAATATTATGGCACATTTTGCAAAATTAGGAACAGGAAACATAGTTGAAAGAGTTGAAGTGGTATCTAATGATATTGCTACAACAGAA
>Ga0208917_1000159_pt1 | contig 34151 bp, 38 predicted proteins | sample DEB08_DNA_10_FD_185500 | JGI IMG/M metagenome (GOLD analysis project Ga0208917, IMG submission 185500) | Aqueous microbial communities from the Delaware River and Bay under freshwater to marine salinity gradient to study organic matter... | ecosystem: Environmental > Aquatic > Marine > Coastal ...
TCGCCACAGTCCCACTGCTGCTCGTTGCCGAACAGGGCAGGGAGTGGGGCTGGGACTCACCACTAGCGATTGCGATGTATGTGGCAGGAGTGACCGGCATAATCTCCTTCATCCTCATTGAGAGGAAAATGGGAGAGTCTGCTCTTATCCCGCTGCACATCTTCAAAAACAAGACCTTTGCAAGGACTCAGGTCCTAGGTTTCATCATCGGCATGGGAATGTTTGGCGGAATGATCATCATTCCGCTAATCATTCAGGTGGTCTACGGGGTGAGCCCAACAATGACCGGACTGATGATGTTGCCAATGGTTCTTGGCATGATGACCGCCACGATCACCGCAGGCAGAGTCACGGCCAAGACGGGTAAGTATCGCTTCTTCTTCAACACCGGAACCGCCACCCTGTTCTTTGGATACCTCTATATGGTTCTCATGCTCAAAGCCGACACCCCACTCTGGGTGGTAGCAATTGGGATGATCATGGTTGGCCTCGGCCTTGGCCAGCTGATGCAAACCACAATGGTTGCTTCTCAGAACGCAGTGGAAGCAAGAAACATTGGTGTCGCAACGTCAACCGCCACCTTCTTCAGGCAGATGGGGGGAACGCTAGGTGTTGCCATCTTCATGTCGATGCTCTTCTCTCAAGTCACCGAGAAAATTGTCGATGCGTTCCGACGTCCGGAGGTAGCAACTGGAATCGCGGAAGCGCTGGGCGATGCCTCTGTTTCTGCTAACCCCGTGAACTCGGAGATACTTGGGATCCTTCAGAGTGGCGGCTCTGCCGCAGCCGATGTCACCAACGACTCCAGCTTCCTGATTGGGGCTGACGAGCGCCTGACCCTCCCGTTCCGCATTGGCTTTGTCGAGTCATCACTCAATGTCTTCCTAACCGCGGGCATCATCATCGGAATTGGATTTGTCATTAGTTGGTTTATCAAGGAGATTCCACTTAGGAACAAGAGTGCATCTGAGGAAGCAGCCGACGAGGCAGCTCTGAAGAGGCAAGCAGAATCCCTATAATCAAATAAACCACGGGAGTCCGGTAGTACCGGTCTGAGAGGAAGACTGTAAGTCTTCGACCGTCAAACCTGATCTGGGTAATGCCAGCGCAGGGAGACCTCAATCCCGTGCCTACAAACGAAAGGCACGACATGAAAAAGAAAATCGCACTTCTAGCAACAGCAGTAATGGCACTTAGCGGCTGCGCCCAAACCCCAGACACGGTAAGGCTCGCAGCCCACGACTCATTCGCAATTTCCGATGAGCTCATCCAAAGCTTTGAAGAGCAAAGTGGCTTTGAGCTCGAGATAGTCCGACTTGGCGACACCGGATCGCTCACCAATCAACTATCACTAACGAAGAATGCCCCCATCGCCGACGTCGTCTTCGGAATCGACAACACCTTCCAATCGCTTGCCATCGAGAACGGAATCGCACAGGGGGAATGGGTGGCAATCGACTACTCAGACGTCTGCTTCAACTACGACATCTCATATTTTGAACAGGCCAACCTGACGCCACCTAGCAGCTGGCGCGACCTGATTGACCCGAAATACGAAGGGCTCACAGTTGTCACAAACCCAAGACTCTCCTCACCGGGACTTGCATTCCTAGCCACCACCTTCGCAGGCTTCGAGACCAACGCCGAGGTTTTCGAATACTGGCGCGGCCTGAGAGACAACAGGGTAAAGGTTGCGGGCAGTTGGGAAGATGCCTACTTCGTGGACTTCACCCGCTACGGCGGTGAGAAGCCAATCGTGCTGAGCTATGCGAGCTCGCCGGCCGAAGAGGTGGTCGATGGTGAGGCGCAAACCGCCGCACTGCGAAACGAATGCTTCCGACAGACGGAGTATGCCGCAGTCCTGACAAACTCCCCAAACCCTGGGGGAGCCAAGCAGTTTGTCGACTTCCTGACATCGGAGGCGTTCCAGGCATCAGTTGCCGAGGCAATGTACGTTTACCCAGCTGTTACGGGTGTTGAGGTTCCTAGGGCCTGGGCAGAGCATGCCCAGCCAGCCACTAGCGTCCTTGGTGAAGACTTGGACTTTGCTGCTAATCGGGAGCGTTGGCTTAAGGATTGGTCAGACGTATTTGACAACTAGCCTTGAGCTACTCGCAACAACCGCATTCATTGCGGTTGTGAGCTCTGCAATCTCTTTGATTCTTGGCTATCCCGTCGGCAATTTCTTAGCGACGCTGGGAGCTAAATCAAGAGGGTTCCTAGGAGCCCTCTTGGTCCTCCCATTTCTATTTCCTCCATTTCTTATTGGCATAACCCTTCTGCCACTTCGAGGTGACGACTTAGATTCCAATTTAGGAATACTTCTTATAATTTCCGCTCACGTGGTCATGAATGTTGGCTTCGTTGCGCGCATCGTGGCCTCATCTCAGTTGCCGCTGGAACAGCTTGAAGCTGCCCGGTTAGATGGTGCGAGCAACTTCCTAGTTCGGCTTCGTGTCTCTCTACCTCAGCAAAGAGCGGCTCTAGCTGCTGCTGGTTTATTGATCGCCCTCTATAGCGCAACGAGTTATGGCCTTGTCATCTCTCTTGGCCAGGGCGTCGTCGCCACCCTCGAGACCGAGATAGCAATCTCTTCGCTTAGGGACCTAGACCTAAGCCGCTCCTTCGTTCTCGCTTTGCTGCAGACCCTGCTCACGCTGACTTTGTTTGTCTTCGCCCAACGAGCGGGCGCTAAGCCAACCCCTGTATTTGGTGAGGTGCCCTCCAGTCTCCCCAGCAGATTGGGAGCTGTGCTGGCTTTGCTGTTTGTCTTGGCGATTGGCTTGATTATCTGGAACATCGCCGGTCGGGCGCTGAGCCTAAACGGCGGACTGTTTGAGAACCTTGCAAGCCTTGGAACCAAGGGTGCAAGAGAGATACTCAACCTGACAGTTTTGGAGGCGGGTGCGAACTCACTGAGAAACATGGTTGTCGCAAGTCTCACTGTCTTGCCTCTTGCTTGGATTGCTGCCGGGAGACAAAGATCATCACTGCTCTACGTTCTACCGATTGGGATATCTCCGGTGGTGCTGGGACTGGGGTTTCTGATCCTCAGCGGCTACCTACCCAGGGACCTAAGTGGCTGGTGGCTTGTTCCACTGGTGCAATCGATCTTCTTGTTCCCGCTCGCCTACCAAATCATTCGGCCAGCCCGACTAGGCATGAGCCGCGAAATCCTAGAGGCTGCCCAAATGGATGGTGCAACGAAGTTGAGGGTGTTTGGCAGCATCGAGGGCCCTATTTTGGCAAGACCCCTTGCAGCTGCAGCTGCATTTGTTTCGCTGGCATCGCTTGGTGAATTCGGTGCGGCAAGTTTCTTGGCAACCGGGTCCGGCGCCACCTTGCCGCTGGTTATCTTTAGGTTGGCCTCAAGACCTGGAGAAGAAAACCTAGGAATGGCGATGACTGCGGCAATGCTCTTTGTCTTATTGGCGCTAGTAGTCGTGCTGCTTATTTCTCGAGAATCTCAAACTCCAGAGCGCGAGCGCTAAGTCTTTTTGTGATCGTGTTTATGGCGTCCTTTGAGCTATCGATGAGGGTGAATCTTCGTCCAAGCTCTCCCGCGACGGCACCTGTGGTGCCGCTGCCGGCAAAGAAATCTAAGACTCGGTCGGACTCCCTAGAGCTCGCCTGAATAATCCTGCGAAGAATGCCCTCGGGTTTTTGGGTTGGGTAGCCGGTCTTCTCCTTCCCGGTAGGGGAGACGATGGTGTGCCACCAAACATCGGTAGGTAGCTTGCCTAGCTCGGCTTTTTCCTTAGTCACAAGCCCAGGTGCCATATATGGCTCTCTGTCCACCGTCTTAGAGTCGAAGAAGTAGCTCTTTGGGTCTTTGACATAAACCAAGATGGTGTCGTGCTTTGATGGCCAGCGAGACTTTGATTTACCCCCGTAGTCATAGGCCCAGATGATCTCGTTGAGGAAACACTCCCTGCCAAACAGCCCGTCCAGTAACACCTTCGCGTAGTGAGCCTCGCGGTAGTCAAGGTGCAGGTAGAGCGTTCCGCTTTGGGTCAACAGCCGCTTTGCCTCCAATAGCCTTGGTTCAAGAAACTCCCAGTAGTCAGCGAAGCTGTCGTCATAGCTCAGGGCACTCTGCGCTATTTGCTCATATCTCTTTCCGGCAAAACCCACCGAGCCACTTTCAGACTGCCTTGAGGTTCGAGTAGTTCGCTCTTGCTCGCGTCCAGTATTGAATGGCGGATCGATGTAGATCAGCTGGATGGAGGCTTCGGGAAGGCTGCGCAGAACAGGTAGGTTGTCTGATAGATAGACCTGATTACCACTCACGCAAAGAGGTTAACAGCATGGAGCCAAAAGTCGTTCACGCGGAAGAAAATAAGCGCTACGAGATCTTTCTAGGCGAGGATCGCGTTGGTCTGATGGACTACAGCCTTGCTCCCGGAGAGATTCACCTGGTCCACACCGAAGTCGACCCCGCTCACCAGGGGAAGAACCTCGCTGCAATTCTGCTCAGGGAGTCACTTGATGATATTCGCACCAAGGGGACTGAGAAGGTGGTCCCGGTCTGCTCCTACACCGTTCGCTATATGGAGAAGCACCCGGACACTCAGGACTTGCTGCTAAACCCAATCGAGGAAGCAATTGCGGCATGCCGCTGGTATAAGAAGGACTAGTCCCAGGTACTTGGAGCCGGTTCCTTGCCCTTGGGCAGCTGAACCGAAGCTGCCCAGTCCTTCACCCACTTTGGCACCACAGGCTTTTTGCCTGGCCAGCCGCCAGAGCCTTCCATGACCTCTTGTGGGGTGAGCGTTCCCCAAGAGCGCTTTAGGAACCTTCCGCGCATGATCGCCCGAGCATAGATTTCGCCATCGCGGACAAACCGCTGCTCGATGTAGTACGCGATTTCATCCCAACCAAGAACCTTGGTCTCGATGGTGAACTTCTGCCAAGGCAATAGCGCCTTGCGATAGCTAATGGTCGAGTTCACGACGATCGGGAACCATCCCCGCCTGTTCCACTCCTGCCAAATTCCAGTTCTTAGACCCTGGTCATAACGCCCAATGTCCATGAGCGTCAGAAAGACGCCATTGTTCATGTGGTTGTAGACATCTAGGTCGGTGGGCCAAACCCTGAGGGTTATCCGCGAGACCTCAGCAATGGTTAGCTTTGGCCTGCTGCGCCAGGTGAGCCAAACGTAGAGAATTCGGAACCAAAGCTTCACCAGATCACAACTCGGTCATCCTTGGCAAGCCACATCTGATCTTCCTCCGAAACCTCAAAAGCCTCGTGGTAGATATCAAGGTTCTTGACTACCTGGTTAGCCCTGAACTCTGGCGGAGAGTGCGGGTCAACTGCAAGACGCTGAATAGTGATCTCGTCACGACCCTTGTTGCGCCAGCACTGCGCCCAGCTCATCAGGAACCTTTGGGCCGCAGTTAGCCCATCAATTACCGGTTGCTCCTGGCCATCAAGTGAGATTAGGTAGGCCTTCCAGGCGATGCCAAGACCACCAAGATCGCCAATGTTTTCTCCGATTGTGAGTTCGCCGTTCACCTTGTACTTCTCATCGAGCTGCGCCGGGGTTAGCGCGGAGAACTGATCAATGAGGGACTTGGTTCTGGCCTCAAATGCCTTGCGGTCGTCCTCAGTCCACCAAGAAACCAGGCGTCCGTCGCCGTCATACTTAGAACCCTGGTCATCGAATCCATGGCCGATCTCGTGGCCGATGACTGCCCCAATGCCTCCGAAGTTTTCAGCAGGATCAGCCTCTGGTGAGAAGAACGGCGGCTGCAGAATTGCAGCCGGGAAGACAATCTCATTAAGGCCTGGGTTGTAATAGGCGTTGACCGTCTGAGGAGTCATGTGCCACTCGTCACGATCAATTGGCGAGCCGATCTTGCCAGCGTGATAGTCAAACTCCCACCGAGAGACTGCCTTAACGTTTTCAATCAGGTGGTCCCTGGAGATATTGATGGAGCTGTAGTCCTTCCACCTAACCGGGTAACCGATCTTTGGCGTGAACTTAGAGAGCTTTGTAAGGGCCTTTTGCTTGGTCTCGTCCGTCATCCAGTCCAGGGACTTGATGCTCTGCTCATAGGCCTGAATCAAGTAGTCAACGAGCGCATCCATTTGCTGCTTCGCCTCAGGCGGGAAATGCTTCTCGACATAGATCTGGCCGATTGCCTCTCCGAGGCTGCCCTCGACTAGCGAGACCGCACGCTTCCAGCGCGGACGGTTCATCGGAGCACCGGTCAGCTTCTTGCCATAGAACTCGAAACGCTCGGCGACCAGGTCTTTGGATAGGTAAGGCGCATAGCCGCGAATGAGGTCCATCCGCAGCGCATCCTTCATGGCCTCAAGGTTTTCCTCCGAGGCGAGCTTTGCAAAACCTTCGAAGAAGGAGGGCATCATTACTACATTCCATTCGAGTAATGACTCTCCCTTTCCAAGGGCTGAGATGTATTCATCCCATGGAATACCTGATGCCAGAGTCTTCAAATCCTGAAGAGAGTGCAGGTTGTAGGTCTTCTCTGCGTCGCGAGAGTCAACACGGTTCCAGTGCAGCTGGGCAATCTTTGTCTCCAGCTCATAAATGCTCTTTGCTCTTGCTGCAGCATCGGGCACGTTAGCGAGCGAGAGCATCTTCTCTAGATGCGGTAGGTAGTCCTTGCGAATGTCCTCGTACTTCTCGTCAAAGTAGTAGTCACGATCTGGTAGCCCAAGACCACCCTGATAGAAGTGCAGCAGGTAGCGCTCGGGGTTGCCTGGATCGTTGTCTACGTATGAGCCCCAGAAGCCACCGACTCCCTCGCTCTCAAGCTCTCCAATGAGACGGAACAGCTCGGCGATGGTTTCAACCGCATCAACTCTCGCGAGCTCGGGTTCGAGTGGTTTGGCGCCAAGAGACTCAATATGGTCCTCGTCCATGAAGCAGGCGTAGAGGTCGCCGATCTGCTGGCTTACTCCTGGACTTGGATTCTTACTCGCTTCCTCGAGGATCTCCTTGACGGCTAGTTCCGAGTCGTCTGCGAGCATGTGGAAGCTGCCGTGGATGGCTTTGTCTTCCGGGATCTCTGTCTCGTCCAACCATTTGCCATTTACATGGCGAAATAGGTCGTCTTGTGGTCTTACTGATTCTTTGAATGCGGCTTTCTCGAGCCCTGGCTTCATTGGCATAGCCCCTAGTCTAAGCAAACTTCTGAAAGCTAAACTGGGGTTGTGGCAGTAAACAAAATCATCCTCTACTACGCCTTTGCGCCCGTGAGCGACCCCAAGGCCGTGATGCTCTGGCAGCGCACGCTCTGCCAGTCTCTTGGCCTCAAGGGTCGAATTCTGATCTCAGAGCATGGAATCAACGGAACCCTTGGCGGTGACATGGATGACCTGAAGAAGTATGTGAAGGCCACTCGCGAGTATCCGGGATTCGGAAAGACTGACTTTAAGTGGTCGGATGGGACCGGCAACGACTTCCCCAAGCTCAGTGTCAAGGTGCGCAAGGAGCTGGTTGCGTTCACTACCCCGGACGAGATTGTCGTTGAAAAATCCGGCATTCAAAACGGTGGCAAGCACCTAAAACCGGCTCAGGTGAACCAACTCGTCGAGGAACGCGGGGACGACGTGGTTTTCTTTGACGGTCGCAATGCCTTTGAGGCAAAAATCGGGAAATTCAAAAACGCGGTAGTGCCGGACGTTCAAACCACTCACGACTTTATTGCCGAGCTTGAGAGTGGCAAGTATGACCACCTGAAGGACAAACCAATTGTCACGTACTGCACCGGAGGCATTCGCTGCGAGATCCTCAGTGCCGTGATGATCAAGCGCGGTTTCAGTGAGGTCTACCAAATTGAGGGCGGCATCGTTCGCTATGGCGAGCGCTACAGAGACAAAGGCCTTTGGGAGGGGTCTCTCTATGTCTTCGATAACCGCATGAACATCGACTTCTCACCGGACGCCAAAACCATTGGCGAGTGCGAAAGCTGCCAAGGCCCAACCTCAGCCTTTAGAAACTGCTCTAACCTGGCCTGCCGAGATCTAGTGCTGATTTGCGACACCTGCCATGCGGACCCCGCAAACCTCAGCTGCAAGCCCCACCACACCAGAGGCAAGCGCCTGCAAGAGGTGGGCTAGGAGCGGTACTCGGGCTTAGGCATAAGTTCTGACGAATACTCGGCCTGCTCTGGAAGGTGGCTGCTGAGGTAGTGGAAGTCCTCATCGCTGAGCTTGATGTCCAGAGCTGAAACACAATCCAGCACGCTTTCGGCCCTGGTGGCTCCCGGTATTGGCAATACTGCCTCCGAATAGCGAATCTCCCAGGCAAGAGCAAGTGCGAATGGGCTCACTCCCAACTTCTCTGATACCTCCTCGAATGCGGAAGAAGACTGGATCTCGCTCTTGGTTCTGACTCCCCCGAGCGGAGACCATGGCAGGAAGGTAATTTCGTGCTCTTCACAGACCTCAAGAACATCTAGGTCGTAGCGGTAGCGAGGAGAGAACTCGTTCTGAATGGACACCACGCCTCCTTCGGCGGGAGTGCCTGCGATGTCTAGGGCAATCTTCAGCTGATTGGCGTCGTAGTTGGAGACACCAATTTGGTCGACAAGTCCCCGAATCTTTAGCTCAAGGACGTTTTCAAACTGAGTCTCGAAGTCGATGCTGGGATCTAGCCTGTGGTGCTGCCAAAGGTCGATCTTGTCCACACCAAGCGCCGTCATTGACCTCTCAGTGGCTGCTAGTAGGTAATCTAGGCTGCCGTTCCGCCCCCAGACCTCACCTTCGCTTCGGGTGATGCCGCCCTTAGTGGCGATGACCACCCTGTCTTTCTGATCCTTAGAGCCACTCCAGGTTCTAAGCGCCTCGGCCACAAACTCTTCGTTGTGGCCCATGGCGTCCCAGGTAGGGGCGTAGATGTCTGCGGTGTCCAAGAAGGTGATGCCGGCGTCCAGCCCCGCATGGATTGCAGGGATCGCCTCTTCAACCCTTCGAACTGGATCAAGGGCTGCTCCGTTTGACCACATCCACGAAACGTTCATGCAGCCGATGCCTATTGCGGATACCTCTCTGGTTCCGAGTTTTCTTGTCTTCATCTCGCTCCTTTAGATAGTTGCTGCATCAATCACAAATCGGTAGCGAACATCCGCTTTCACAACTCGTTCATAGGCCTCATCAACGGCTGCTGCGTCAGTGGCGTCGAGTAGCTCAATATCACTGACAATGTTCTTCTCACCACAAAGATCGAGCATCTCTTGGGTGTCGGAAATGTTACCCGTGTTGATTCCTGCAATTGAGCGCAGGCTCGTGACTAAACCGCCGGCATTGAAGCTTTGCGGGTTGCCCGAGAGCCCGAGGTAAACGAGGGTGCCGCCAACCTTGAGTGTTCCAAGCAGGGGATCTAGGTCAAGATCCGCGCTTGTGGTGTTCAGCAGGAGGTGGAAGAAGTTCTTGTGGGTTTCGTAGATCTCGGAGGTGATCAGGTAGTCCTGGGCCCCCATCTTCTTCGCATCCTCTGCCTTCGAGGCGGACCTGCCTAGAACATAGACCTCGGCACCCATGGCGACTGCAAGCTTCACGGCAAGGTGTCCGAGTCCTCCTAGACCCATGACCCCGACCTTCATGCCGGGTCCGGCCTTCCAGTGCTTGAGCGGGGTGTAAACAGTCACACCCGCACACAAAAGCGGAGCGCTTGCGGCAAAGTCGATGTTTTCAGGGACCCTGAGCACATAGTTCTGGTCTACGACTATGGCATTTGCGTAGCCTCCGTAGCTTGGGACTCCGTCGTAGTGGTGGCCGTTATAGGTCTGAACGTTTCCGGTGCGGCAGAAGTTCTCGTTTCCGCTCGCGCACGGTTCACAGGTTCTGCAGGAATCAACGAACGTTCCGACGCCAACTCGGTCACCGACCTTGAACCTCGTGACGTTTTCTCCTGTTGCGGTAACAAGCCCGACAATCTCGTGGCCTGGAACCATTGGGTAGGTACCCTCAAACCACTCGTCTCTGGCCTGGTGGATATCGCTGTGGCAAATGCCCGAAAACTTGATGTCGATCGCCACCATCTCTGGACCTAGGGGTCTAGTTGGGACCTCGCCCTTTTCAAACTTTGCGCCCGGTGCCTTGGTGAGGATTGCTTTTGCGGTTGACATCTATCTCCTTCGAACTCGACCAGCCTAAGGGAACCAAAGCTAAGGGCTGTAAGTTGATGACATCGTGAGGAAGTTACGAATTTTTCTGCTGGTGCTCCTGGGGGCAATACTTGTCGTTCCCTTTCTGATCCCGGTAAACACCTCGGGTACCTATACCAAGGAGGAGGCCGCACAAAGCCTCTGGGGACAACAGTCAAAGTTTGTCGAGCTCGCCGGCCACGAGGTCCACTACGTCGAAGCTGGCGATCCAAACTCCGACAGGCTCGTGGTGTTACTCCACGGCTTTGGCGCAAGCGCCTACTCGTACAAAAACAACCTCGAGATTCTCGCCGGGGTCGGCCACGTGATTGCCTATGACAGGGCAGCCTTCGGCTTCACCGAAAGACCAACCGAGTGGGAAATAAACCCCTATGGGACACCCGGTCAACTGCAGGTTCTTGATGAGTTGATCGAGCGCTTCGGTGAGGGCAAAGAGGTTTTTGTCGTTGGCCACTCTGCCGGCGGGTCGATTGCTGCCAGCTACGCCGCTGAAAACCAAGACAAGCTCACAGGTCTAGTCCTGTTTGCCCCGGCGGTGCTCTCTGGGGGCGGTGGTCCAAGCTGGCTCAACTGGATCTTTGACATACCCCAGCTCGATCACCTTGGTCCTCTGCTGGTCTCAACCATTGCAACGAGCGGTCTCGACATTCTCTATGCCAGCTATTTCGATGAGGCCCTGGTGACCCAGGAGACCCTCGCTGGCTACACCAAACCGCTTGAGGTGGTGGGATGGGAGGAGGCCTTTTGGCAGTTCAACAAGGCTCCTCGTGATCGCACAATTGGCGAGCGCCTCACCGAAATCACCACCCCAACCCTTGTGATAACAGGCGACACCGACGAAATCGTGGCAACCGCAGACTCTAGGCAAGTCGCACAAATAATGGGAGCCGACCTGGTTGTTATCCCTCAGACCGGTCACCTCCCAAACGAGGAGAAACCCATTGAGTTTGCCAATGCCGTAGCCGAGTTCATCTTGGGTATAGGTTCTTAGGATGCTTTACAAAGGCGCATTCGGACTCTTTCGGGTATTACTTGGACTGGCCCTGTTGGGCAGCATTTTCTGGCAGGTCGCAGACCGCATTAGGGTCGACAGGTTCCGCCCCCTCGAGTACTTCAGCTTCTTCTCAATTGACAGCTCAATATTTGCCGGGTTTGTCGTTCTATTCAGCGGCCTGTGGCTTCTTCAGGGAAAGACGGAAACCGAGCGACAAAACGTGCTTCGCCTGGTTGCGACAGTCTCCATGATCATCGTTGGCGTTGTCTATCACGCGCTTCTTGGGGACTCCGCGGTTGCTCCCGAGGACATCGGTTACGAGTGGCCCAGAATCCCCAACCTCGTGCTTCACACCTGGGCACCGATTGCGATCGCGATCGACTACCTGATCTCAATCAAGGGAGCAAAGCCGAAGCTTCGAAAGGCCCTCTGGGTCGTGGTCTACCCCCTCACCTGGCTGTTCCTATCGATTATTCGAGGTCTGGCCGATGGTTGGTGGCCCTACTGGTTTATCAACCCAGGCAGTGAGGGTGGTGTTGCGGGGATGATTACCTACATCCTGCTCATTGCCGCAGGCTTTATTTCCCTGGGCTTTATCGTGCTCGGGGCCAGGCTCACCGCAATAAAGCTCCTCGGCTCTAGCTGAGTAGTTCGTATCCAAAGAAATTCTTTTCCCTTGGATGCTGTTCATCTCTTCCATGCTCACAAAAGAAATTGAACTAACGATGCTGGATGGTTCGACGAGGTCCCTCACGGACTTTGCCGGCAAGGTCGTGCTGGTTGTAAACGTTGCCTCCCGCTGTGGGCTATCGCCTCAGTACGAGACCCTTGAGAAACTCCAAAAGACCTATCAAGATCGCGGCTTCACGGTTTTAGGAGTGCCTTCCGGGTCTTTCAAGCAGGAACTGAAAGATGACGATGCCATTGGTGAGTATTGCTCCAACACCTGGGGGGTAACCTTCCCGATGACCCAAAAGACCGATGTAAACGGTCGCAAGCGTCACGAGCTCTACAAGAACCTCGTCAAGACAAGGGATTCCAAGGGTCTAGCCGGGCCAGTGATGTGGAACTTTGAGAAGTTCCTGCTGCTCCCGGATGGCAACGTGCTGCGCTTCCGACCCACTGTGAAGCCTGACGCTCCAGAAATCATTGAGGCCATCGAAGCGAATCTCCCAGGCTAATCTGGGCGCATGCCCATCATCGTCGTAGCAGCAATCATTCAGGATGAGCTGGGCAACTATCTCTGCTGCAAGCGGGCAGAGCACAAGCAGTCCGCTGGCAAATGGGAGTTTCCCGGGGGCAAACCTGAGCCGGATGAAGCGCTCGAAGCTGCCCTTGTTCGCGAAATCAAAGAGGAATTGAACGTGGACGTCTCGGTCCTAAGGCAGTTTGATAGGACCATTACCGGCGAGATTGACCTAGTCTGCTTCGCCGCAGAACTGACTGGTGAAAAGCCAACCACTTCCACCGACCACAGCGAACTGAGGTGGGTTCCAGAGAGTGAGCTCAGCAAACTTGACTGGGCTAAGCCCGATCTACCTGCACTAAAGAAGCTACTTATCCCCTACTGCTAGGCGAGCTTCATACCCTCTTTGTCGTCAAGCTTTTTGATGGCAATCAAGACGATGTCAATAATTGACCAGATGCCGAAGGCACCCAGTGTCAGAAGCTTGAGAATGCCGGTGCCGATCTTGCCCAGATAGAACCTGTCGATTCCAAAGGTTCCAACAAATATCGAAAGAATGAGGGCAACCAACCAGTCCCGCTTGGAGAAGACTCCAGGAATCTGCTTTGCGGTCCAGTGCTCACCACGAGAGTCGACAACGATTGTGTCGCCCTTTACCTTGCCGCCTTCGGCCCAGAGCTTGAGCTCCTCGGTTGTTAGTTTGTGCTCGTTGCCCGGTACTTTTACTGTCCATTCACTCATGGTTTCAGCCTACATACCAAGTTAGGGTGAGTCGAACTGGGCGAGAGTCCTCAGTGGAAACCTCAAATACTCAGCCTGCCAAGACAGGTTTGGAGCCTTCCAAGCAAGATCATCTGCGAGCTCAGCGATTGCTGCCCAAAAGAAAACATTCACCAGATCGATGCTGAGATAGCTGATGGTATCCCCCGGAAACGCTTTGCCTAGAAACCTTCTAAGCAGGGTTGGGAGGTCGCCAAGGCCATGCTCGTGAAGCTGGCTTCTAACGTCCATTTCCAGCTCTCGTGCACGCCTTGGATTCCAGGGCAGCATCGGGTTTGGGTGATGAAGCATGTCGCTCAGTTGCAAGGCCTCGCGATAGCGAATGTCCTCCAGGCGATCAAACAGTGGGATGAACCTGTCCATCTCATATCCCGCCTTGCGCAAGTCAAGGATGTCGGGGTAGGCAACAAAGCGATAGAAGGGAACGTGAGGCCTGACCGGCTGATAGGGAAGAGAGGTGAAGCTAGCTGCAAGAGGGTCTACACCGACCGTAGCAGCACCCCAGGTGTTGAAGGCTTCATCCGGATAGGGGATGCCCTCAAGTTCTTCTGGCCTGGTGTCGCTCATCTGATAAGTCTCCCTGACGAGAGTTAGACGATCGTGCTCTTAGAGCATCTCGTGTCGGACAAGGGTTGCATTTCTATCCGGTCCAACACCGATTGCGGAAATTCTCGTCCCGCTCATTTTTTCAAGCGCAAGAACATAGTCCTGGGCGTTCTGAGGCAGCTCCTCGAAGCTCTTTACTGAGGTAATGTCCTCCTCCCAACCCGGGAAAATTTCATATATGGGCTTTGCGTGGTGGAAGTCAGTCTGTGATACCGGCACCTCATCAACCCGCTTGCCATCAACCTCATAGGCAACACACACAGGAATCTCCTTGATGCCACTGAGAACATCCAGCTTTGTGAGGAAGATATCCGTCAGGCCATTGATTCTTGTGGCATAGCGCGCAATCGGAGCATCGAACCATCCGCAGCGACGCTCGCGTCCGGTTGTGGTGCCGACCTCGCCACCCTGCTTGCGCAGATACTCGCCCCACTCATCGAAGAGCTCGGTTGGGAATGGACCAGCACCAACCCTTGTGGTGTAGGCCTTAAGGATTCCAATGACGCCAGAGATCTTGGTTGGCCCAATGCCACTTCCCGTGGTGGCTCCTCCGGAAATTGGGCTGGATGAGGTGACAAATGGGTAGGTTCCGTGATCAACATCCAAAAGGGTTCCCTGGCCGCCCTCGAGCAACACCGTCTTACCCTCATCCAGTGCCCCATTCAAAACCAACGAGGTGTCCGCAACCATTGGCCTTAGGCGCTCTGCAAAAGAAAGCAGGTGCTCAACGACATCAGAGGTTTTGACTGCGGCTCGGTTATAAACCTTCACAAGCAGCTCGTTCTTTTGGTGAAGAGCCCCCTCAACCTTCTGGGTCAGGATGCTCTCGTCGAAGAGGTCTTGGACCCTGATTCCGAGTCGACCTATCTTGTCGCCGTAGGTGGGGCCGATGCCGCGACCGGTGGTGCCGATAGCGCGCTTACCCAAGAAGCGCTCTGAAACCTTGTCCACCGTCACGTGATACGGGGTGATGATATGGGCGTTTGCTGAGATTAGAAGCTTTGAGGTGTCGACACCTTTTTCGTTGAGTCCGTCAATCTCCCTAAAGAGCACCTCGAGGTCAACCACCACCCCGTTTCCGATAACGGGGATGCAGCCTGGGGTCAGGATGCCTGAGGGAAGAAGGTGGAGAGCAAACTTTTTGTCACCAATGACAACGGTGTGGCCTGCGTTGTTACCACCCTGATAGCGGACAACGTAGTCAACGCGATCACCGAGTAGGTCTGTCGCCTTGCCCTTTCCCTCGTCGCCCCACTGGGCTCCGACTAGGACTACTGCTGGCATGGCTAAACCCCTTTCAAAAATGGGGGACTTGAGGCTTCAGCCCTAACAAAGTCTAACTAAAAACGTGCTGCATCACCCAAGTGTGCATAGTTATTGCGGCAGCCGCAGAGGCATTAATGGATCTTGTGGAGCCAAACTGGCTAATTTCCAGCACAACATCCGAGGCGTCGAGAGCAGCCTGCGACAGGCCCGGGCCCTCCTGCCCAAAAAGCAGCAAGCACTCCTTTGGAAGCTCATACTTCTCAAGTTGCTGACAGCCAGGCACGTTATCAATTGCAACTATCGGCAGCTTCCCACCATTTGGCCCCGCGCTACTTGCCCACTCGATCAGCTCTTCGATGGTCGGGTGGTGGGTGACGTGCTGATAGCGGTCGGTGACCATCGCGCCTCTGCGGTTCCAACGCTTGTTGCCGACGATGTGAACCTCTTTGGCCAAAAAAGCATTGGCATTTCTCACTATTGAGCCGATGTTTAGATCGTGCTGCCAGTTCTCGATTGCGACGTGGAAGGGGTGTCGTCTGCCATCGAGTTCTCTTACGATTTCCTCCATCTTCCAGTAGCGATAGCGATCTACGACGTTTCTTGTGTCGCCACTTGCCAAAAGCTCAGGATCAAACTTTGCGAAGTCGGGGTGTGCGGTGGGATCACCCTCGAATGGACCAACACCCCAGGTTGGAACCGCAATCGGTTCTTGGATCTCTTCGCTCATCCGCTCAAGCCTAGGCTTCTATGAGTGAAGTAGAAGGTTTGGCAGTGACCCAAAGTCTGCTTTTTGATCTATCGAGTAGAGCTTTGCTTTGTGCTCAATAGCCGTTGCGGCTACCAATAGATCGGCAGTGCCCCGAGGTTTTCCACTAGCCATGCTGAAGTGTTTTATCTCTGCATACCGGTCTGCCACCCGCTGGTCGATGGGCGCAAACTCGGTTAGAGATTCAACCAGTGCAAAGAAATCGAGAGACTTCTGCATTTTGGCCTCTGTCCTGGAGGAGGTGAAGAGAGCTTGCTTCAGTTCTCCGGCAACAATGGCCGGAAGAATCAGCTTCTTGTTACGACCAACGGCCTCGCCTATATCCAGCCTGCCGCGCTCTATACCTATCCAAACGGCAGTGTCCAAAACCAGGCGCTCCACTAGTCACGCTCTTTCGGAGAAGGCTCATCCCAAAGTGCCTCTAGGAGCTCCCAGCGCTCTTGGTCACGAACTAGATCTTGATCGCGCATTTGCCTTATGTATTCGACTGCATCGAATGAGTCATCGACTGGAACATCTTTGTATTTCTCAAAGTGCTCCTTCAAGGCTGCCGCCAATAACACTGAGTTCGGGATCTCTTCTTTCACGCCTCCCATCACAGCAATCGGTTTGTTACCCCGGGTAATGGTGATCTCTTCACCATTTGCAACAGCATCCAAAACCTCACTGAAGTTGCGAGCAACTTCTGTGGCAGTCATGATCTTCTTCATAGAAATCAGATTATCTGATTTATTCTTTAGCATCAAGTTCATCGCTCGAGTATTACTGGGGTTCGTAAGCTCATCAACGCCCCGGGACGGGGCTGTGGAGAACTAGGTGTTTAGCTGTTTGATGTAGCGGTTGAAAGAGACCAAGAGTGCAGCCGCAAATACCCCGGCAGCGAGGAATAGGTATACCGGGCCAACACCTAAGGCATCAACCGCAGACCCAACCGCATACATCGAAATAAGTGGCCCCGCATGCCAAATTGTCATCTCAAGCGCGAACACCCTGCCTCGCTTGTTTGCGGGGATCTTCTTTTGAATAACGGTGTTCAACAGCGGTAGCAGCGGGCCCCACGCAAGACCTAGGAAGAAAAAGAAAAACACCATCAGGGGAACCGGTGGCAAGAAACTCAGTGGGAACATCGAAATGCCAATGCCCAAAATTGCCATCCTCAAAATTGCGGCATAGCTAAAGCGCTTGTGTAGCTTCTCAAAGCCAAGGGCCCCGATGACAGATGCCCCGGCTCCCGCCGAGATAACTAGGCCAAGACCCTCAGGGTCACCCAGGGCGGTGAAGTGGGCGGGAAGCACCACCATCTCTGTCGGAAGGTAAATAACCGCAAGGGTCATAATTGCCGCCATCATCACAAATACGGCCGGGTTCGAAAAGAGAATCTTGAAGCCCTGAAGCGCATAGATGAAGAACGGCTCCTTCTCGCTCTCATCATTTGCCTCGTGCTTCTCGGTGACAAAAATCAGCATTGCAAAAAGGGCCGAGAGGAAGCCCATCAGGGCCACGACATAAAACGTATTGGTTGAGCCGATAAGCGCAATAAAGAAGGTTGCGAGCGCCGGCCCAATTGCAAAACCCGCGGCGAAAATAGCCTCATGGATCGAGTTGGCTCTATCCAAGGTCATCTTCGCCGGCTCCGCCACATCCGGAACCAGCGACTTCCTCGCTGTGCCACCGCCTGGCGCAACCACTCCACGAGCAATTCCAATTGCAATCAAAAGCGGAATGGTTAGCCCGATGGCCCAGTCAACAAGGGGAATCAAGAGTGCTGTAAAGGCGGTGAGGAACTCTACCCAGACCGCGGTCCGCTTGCGACCAAAGCGGTCAATTACTGACCCCACCAGCGGGGCAAAGATTAGACCTGGAATTCCTGTGATTGCGACAACCAAACCCGCGGTTGCGGCCGAGCCCACAAGCTCAAGTGCTATCCAGGGTATGGCGATAAACACCATCGACCCAGAGATCACGCTAGTGATGGATGCAAACTGGGTGAGAATGAAAGGCGCGAAAGTTCGCTGCACCTAAACCCTCTTATCTAAAGACCTAAATCACTCAGCGAGAGTGCCGAGTAATACGCATAGCCAGCTGATTCTATAGCCGCCCGAGCACCCGTATCACGATCTACGACAGTGGCAACAGCAAGCACCTCGGCCCCTGCCTCCTCGGCAGCCTTTGCGGCTGTCAAAGGGGAGCCTCCGGTCGTGGAAGTGTCCTCAAGAATCACGACTTTACGGCCCTGAATCTCAGGCCCCTCGACCTGGCGAGCCATGCCGTGCTTCTTCGCTTCCTTTCGAACCACAAACGCGTCCAGCTGCAAGCCTCTGGCGCTGGCCTGATGAAGCATCGCACTCGCCACCGGGTCCGCGCCCATGGTCAAGCCACCAACTGCATCGGGCTTTAGGCCCGCCTCAGCAAAGAGATCAAGCATCACCTTGCCCACCAAAACCGCAGCCTCGTGATGCAGGGTGGCTCTTCGCAGGTCGATGTAGTAGTCAGCCTCAATGCCAGAAGAAAGGGTCACCTTTCCATGCACCACCGCCAACTGGGCAACCAATTTGGCGAGCTGGGTCTTGTCTTGGGAGCTACCACTCATAGTTAGAGTTTAGGAGTGGAAATTGCTACCTGGAACGTCAACTCGGTCCGAGCTAGGGCTCAGCGAGTAACTCAGTTCTTGGAGCGCACCCAAGTAGACGTGCTGGCAATGCAAGAAATCAAGTGCAAGCCCGAGCAGTTCCCCTACGCAGACTTTGAAGCCATTGGCTACGAGGTCATCGCCCACGGCCTAAACCAGTGGAACGGTGTCGCCTTTGCCTATAAAAAAGACCTAGAGCCAACAGACATCGAGACTTCCTTTCCGCAGCAGCCGCATTTCAAGGACTCTCTCGAGGCGAGGGCGCTGGGTGCGACATTTGGCGATATCAGGATCTGGAGCCTCTATGTCCCGCACGGCAGGGGTCTTGATGACCCGCACATGGACTACAAGCTTGAGTTTTTAGAGCGCCTCGGATCTCACGTTGCCGAGGAGCTGGAGGAAGACCCGTCGAGCCAGATTGCACTGGTGGGTGATTTCAACATCGCACCCCTTGATTCCGATGTTTTCAACGTCGGGTTTTTTGAAACCCACGTCTCTCAGCCGGAGCGCGATGTCTTCGATGTCTTTGAGCAGATTGGCTTTACCGACCTGCACCGCAAGTTTGTCCCCGAGGGCTATACCTATTGGGACTACAAAGACCTCAGGTTCCCAAGAAATGAGGGCATGCGAATCGACTTCATTCTCAGCTCCCCCGAGCTAACCGAAAGAATCACAGCCGGGAGTATCGAAAGAGACGAGCGCAAGGGCGAGGGGCCCAGCGATCACGTGCCGGTTATAGCTTCGATTTCTGGCTGAGCCAGTGATCGCGCTCTTCCCGGCTCATCTTCTCAATCGCATACCTCAGCATTGTTCTGGGCATTGTTGCGGCGTGAGCATCCATAAAGCGCCTCAGCGCAGCTAGGTCCTTCTTGCCGGCCTCTCTTAGCATCCAGCCGGAGGCCTTGTGAATCAGGTCATGCTCATGCCCCATTAGATGTTCAACAATCGCGAACGTCGGCTCGAGCTCGTAGTGCCGCTGGAGCGCGTAGTTGAACATGATGGCTACTCGCTGCTTCCAAAGGTCGCCGGTGTCAGCGAGCGCAACTAGATAAGCGACTACATCCTCCTTGCCAACGAGGTGTGCCCCGAGGTAGGGCGCTGAGCAGTCAACCAGGTCCCAGTTATTTACCCTTCCCGCATCAAGTAGTTCAAGGTAGAAATCAAAGAGCTGGTCCTTTTCCTCCTCGGACCTAGCTGATTTGTATCTGCCAACAAGAATTGCCAGTGCGCAAAACCGTTCCTCATGGAAGCTGCCCATGGCAAGCTTTCTGATTTCCTCCAGCGGAAGTGCCTTGAACTGCTTTGCAACCGAGCGCGTCTGGGGGACTCTGAGCCCAAGAAACTCATCCCCCTCGCCATACTCTCCAGGACCGGTCTTGAAAAACCACTGCTGGGTGAGCACCATCTGTGGATTGCCGAGCTTTCTAAGCTCTTGCGAAACCTTAGACGCTTGCATCTTCTCTCACGCTTTCGACCAGCAATGCCTGGCCGTCCGCAGAGACATCAACCCGCACGAAACTGCCATCCTCAACTTCGCCAGCCAGCAGAAGATTCGCGAGTTTGTCGTCAATCTCTCTTTGCATCAGCGCCTCCTCCATAAAACTACTGAGCCCGACTTCTCGGGCCTCTGTCCCGGGTTCAGGCGAATAACACCCTGATCTCCGGCTGCGAATATCCGATTACCGGGTTGGCTCATGAGTTGGTCTGCGAGCTCTCGCTCGAGATCACGAACGCGAGACTTGAGGCTCACGTTCTCGTTTACTAGTTCGAGGACCCTGCGAATGCCCTCGAGGGAAACTCCCTCAGCACTTAGCTTGGCGACCTCTCTCAGCTTCGCCACATCCTGCATGGTGTAGCGACGGGAGCGTCCCTGGGTTCTCGTTGGAGAGACCAGGCCCATGCGGTCATACTGCCTGAGGGTCTGCGGGTGCATGCCGGAGAGCTCGGCCGCTACCGAGATCACAAACAGTGGTGTGTTCTCATCTAGCTCCATGGCTCCTCCTAAAGTGTTCCCGCCCTAGAAATCAAATCCTGACGAGGATTCTCGTCCGGTAGCTCCGCATCAAACTGCTCAAGAAGCTTCTTGGCCTTTGCGGGAAGGTGTCCTGGGACCATTACCTCCACCGTTGCCAGCAGGTCACCCTGTCGGGAGCCAAACTGCACACCCTTGCCTTTGACTCTCAGGGTTCTGCCATTTGGAGTCCCTGCGGCTACCTTGAGCTTCACGGGATCTCCACCCAGCACGGGCACCTCGATGGTTGCCCCGAGAGTTGCTTCGGCGTAGGTAACAGGAACCGAGACCCTAATGTTGTCACCATCTCTGGTGAAGACCGCTGCGGCTTCACCTTGATGCTCACCACTAGATCACCGGCTGGGCCGCCATTGGGCGAAGGCTGGCCCTTGCCCTTGACCTTGAGCTTCTGGCCGTCCTGAATTCCTGCCGGCACCTTCACGCTCACCGACTCATTTCTGAGGTTGAGCTTGACTGTGGTGCCGTTGACGGAGTCGATGAAATTTATCGAAGCCGTGGTGCTGAGGTCCTGACCCCGCTGGGGGCCAAAGCCTCCGAATCCACCAAAGCCTGGGAATCCTCCGCCCTGAAAACCGCCACCTCCAAAGAGGTTGCTGAAGACATCTTCAAAGCCGGCTCCCTGGCCTCCAGCCTGGAAGCGAGCGCCGCCGCCCATGGCCCTAATTGCGTCATACTCCCTGCGCTGCTCGGCATCGGAGAGCACGTCATAGGCCTCGGAGATGTCCTTGAACCTAGCCTCCGCTGCCGCATCGCCTGGATGCAGATCGGGGTGGTTGTCCTTCGCAAGCTTGCGGTAGGCCTTCTTTAGATCTGCATCAGAGACGTCCTTGGAGACTCCAAGGATTTTGTAGAAGTCCTTTTCAATCCAGTCTTGTGACGCCATCTAACACACCTCCTAATTACTTATCCGCAGGAACCGAGACCGCAACCTTCGCAGGTCTAAGCAGCCTGTCCCCAACCATGTAGCCAAGCTCGATGACATCTGCAATCACCGGCTTAGTTACTTCCTCACTCGGATTCTGAACCAGAGCCTCGTGCTTCTCTGGGTCAAAGGCTTCGCCCTTTTCTCCAAATGCGCTCAGCCCAAACTTCTCACCCGCGGCCCTGAGCTTCTGCGCGATGGCGGCCATTGGCGTGCCATCCTGCAGATCTCCATGAGCCTCGGCCCTGGTCAGATCATCCATGGCTGGGAGGAAGGCCCTGATTGCCTCAGCAACCGCGAGCTGCCTCTCAACGCCCCGATCTCTTTCAACCCTGGCCCTGTAGTTGACGAAGTCAGCCTGAAGTCGCTGCAGGTCCTGAAAGATCTCCAGCTCGCGATCGATGGCATCCTTATCGCCCTCGTCGCCGGCTTCCTCCGAGACCGCTTCGGCCTCTTCGAGAGCCTCTTCAGTCTCAGCGCTCTCCTGAGGCTCCTTGGCAGGCTCCTTGGCAGGCTCCTCTGGAAGGTTCTCTTCTGGCATTACTTCTTGTCCTCAGACTCTGAGTCATCCTTTGACTCTTCCTCGTCGACAACCTCGGCATCGACAACGTCCTCATCAGAAGCCTCTGCTTGCGCTTCCTCGGCTGGCTGAGCGGCGTAGATTGCCTCTCCCAGCTTCTGGGAGCTGGTGGTCAGCTTCTCCTGAGCGCTCTTCACTGCCTCAATGTCGTCGCCAGCCAAAGCCGTCTTTAGGGCATCGACGTCTGCCTGAACCTCGGTCTTGATCTCCTCGGAGAGCTTGTCGTCGTTGTCCTTGATGAGCTTCTCGGTTGAATAGGCCATCTGCTCGGCCTGGTTGCGAGTCTCAGCCTCTTCGCGACGCTTCTTGTCCTCCGCGGCGTGCTCCTCAGCGTCCTTGACCATGCGCTCGATGTCCTCTTCGCTCAGCGAAGAACCGCCGGTGATAGTCATTGACTGCTCCTTGCCAGTGCCCTTGTCCTTTGCGGAAACGTGAACGATTCCATTGGCGTCGATGTCAAAGGTGACCTCAACCTGTGGGATGCCACGTGGTGCTGGGGCAATGCCGGTCAGCTCGAAGTTTCCAAGGCTCTTGTTGTCGCGAGTGAACTCACGCTCACCCTGGAAGACCTGAATCGAAACAGATGGCTGGTTGTCATCTGCCGTTGTGAAGGTCTCGCTTCGCTTAGTTGGAATAGCGGTGTTGCGCTCGATGAGCTTGGTCATGATGCCACCCTTGGTCTCAATACCCAGAGAAAGTGGTGTGACGTCAATAAGCAGCACGTCCTTACGCTCACCCTTGATGACTCCGGCCTGCAGAGCTGCACCAACAGAGACAACCTCGTCAGGGTTCACACCCTTGTTTGGCTCCTTGCCACCAAGCATCTTGGTAACTAGCTCGTTCACAGCTGGCATGCGGGTCGAACCACCCACCATGACAACGTGAGCGATATCGCCGACCTTTACACCGGCTTCCTTGATTACGTCCTCGAATGGCTTGCGGGTGCGCTCTAGTAGGTCTGAGGTCAGCGACTCAAACTGGGCACGAGTAATGGTCTCGTCGAGGTTTGCAGGTCCCGACTCGGTCAAAGACAGGTATGGAAGCTGAATCTGGGTCGAGGTCGACTGGCTCAGCTCCTTCTTTGCCTGCTCGGCAGCCTCCTTGAGGCGCTGCAGAGCGATCTTGTCCGAAGAAACGTCTACACCCGAGGTCTCCTTGAACTGCTTCACCAGGTGGTCAACGACCCGCTGGTCCCAGTCATCTCCTCCGAGACGGTTGTCACCGGAGGTTGAACGAACCTGAATGGTCGAGAACTCGTCGTCCTTGCCAACCTCCAATAGCGAAACGTCAAACGTTCCACCACCTAGGTCAAACACCAGAATGAGCTCGTCTTCCTTGCCCTTGTCTAGGCCATAGGCCAGAGCTGCAGCGGTTGGCTCGTTGATGATACGCAGCACGTTTAGGCCCGCAATCTCGCCGGCCTCCTTGGTTGCCTGACGCTCGGCGTCGTTGAAGTAGGCGGGGACGGTAATGACTGCGTCGGTGACGGACTCACCTAGGTAGGTCTCAGCGTCGCGCTTGAGCTTCATCAGGATGCGAGCGGAGATCTCCTGTGGGGTGTACTCCTTCTCGTCGACCTTGAACTTCCAGTCGGTTCCCATGTGGCGCTTCACCGAGCTAACGGTGCGGTCAACGTTGGTAACCGCCTGACGCTTTGCGGTTTCGCCAACCAGGATGTTGCCATCCTTTGTGAATGCGACCACCGAAGGGGTGGTCCTGAATCCTTCTGCGTTTGCAATGACCTTCGGCTCGCCAGCCTCCAGCACGGTTACCGCGCTGTTAGTGGTTCCTAGGTCGATACCTACTGCTCTACCCATTGTGGTTTCTCCTCTTTGTTCAAACCTTTTGACTCAACTTGAGCCAACTGCACTCAAGTTTCAGTTATGTCAACACGATTGTCAAGTATTTATTCCAAAACTTGAGCGAAGTTCACTCAAGTTTTAGATATTCATCGACTCGTCACCAATTCATTGGCCACCATGAGCTCTAAAAGGACTACTCTCAACCTCATGAGCAATGACGCTGTTGAAACTAAGAAGCCTCGTGGCACATTTGCCTGGGCACTATGGGACTGGGCAGAACAGCCTTTCCCCACTATCTTTTCCACCTTCATCTTCCCGATCTACATCACAAGCGCTGCGTTTGGTCCCGAGGAAGACACCTCCAGGGCACTGGGTCTAGCAGCCACCATCGCCGGTATTGCAGTTGCGATTGTCGCTCCGGTGTTCGGGCGAAGGAGCGACGAAGCCGGTCGGAGGAAGTTCTGGCTATTTATAAACACCCTGATCCTCTCGGGAGTAATGGCAAGCCTGTTCTTTATTGAGCCAAACCCGCAGATGCTCTGGATTGGTCTGATCATCTTCTCCTTCGGTGGTTTTGTTCAGGAGATAGCGTTCATCAACTACTACGCCATGCTCAAACAGGTTTCGAAACCGAGCAACATAGGCAAGGTCTCGGGGTTTGCCTGGGGGCTTGGCTATATCGGTGGCATCTTGCTGCTACTAATCTCTCTGGTTGGGTTTGTGCAGACTGAGACTCCCTGGTTTGGCATCCCCCTAGATGACGCGTTGAATGTCAGGGCGGTATTCCTCTTCAGCGCAATCTGGTTCCTGGTCTTCTCAATTCCGCTTTTCCTCACGGTTCCAGAGGTAAAAGCAAAGCCGGACCGCGTCAAGGAAAACATCGTCGAGAGCTACTTCAAGCTCTGGGCCCAGCTCAAGTCCCTATACAGGCAGGCCCCTGAGACCCTTAAGTTCTTAATCGCGAGTGCGATTTATCGAGATGGTCTCTCTGGAGTGTTTGCATTTGGTGGCGCCCTCGGAGCCCTCGCCTTTGGCTTTGAGCTGGCAGAGGTGATTCTTTTTGGTATTGCTGCAAATATCACCGCCGGTATCGGGGCAATGGTTGGTGGGTTCTTCGACGACAAGATTGGAGGCAAGCGCACCATCATGATCTCGCTGATTGGCCTCACGGTCGCGGGCTTTGGAGTCTTCCTGTTCGCATCACTTGGACCAATCACCTACTGGATCGGTGGACTAATCCTCACGCTCTTCGTTGGGCCTGCCCAGGCCGCCTCGAGGGCTTTCGTCGCTAAGTTCACCCCCGAAGGTCGCGATGGCGAGGTAATGGGCCTCTACATGACCACGGGTCGCGCGGTTAGCTTCCTAAGCCCAATGCTCTGGACTGCCTCAATCTCGTTAGCTCTCACCTTTGGCTACACAAACGCCGAGGCCACGGTCTGGGGAATTCTGGGTCTAATGGTTGTTCTAGTTGCCGGAATCCTGCTGCTTTGGAGAGTTAGCCCCAACCCGCAGGTTATTAGCGACTAATTTCTACAACCTGTAGAATCACTGCATGGCAATAAAGCGCAAGCAGGGTGAACTCGAGTCAGAGGTGCTTGGCTGTCTCTGGGACAGGCCAGCGGGACTAACGAGCCAGCAAATACTTGCGCTCTTGGGTGATGACAGCATCAAGATCACCACGGTATTGACTGTGCTGTCGCGTCTTGAGGACAAAAACCTCGTCACCAAGGCCGCAGGCCCTGGTAGGGGCTTTATCTTTCAGGCCGCAACAACCCGAGAGCAGCACACCGCCAAAGCGCTAGTTGAACTAGTTGGGCAAACAGGTAATCCGGCAGCAGTATTTAGCCATTTCGCGAGCGGGCTCTCGGCCAAGCAGCTCAAAGAACTCAAGGAAGCACTCGACAAGTAGTCTCTTTAGGTGGAGAACAACCTCTATCTCTTGATACTCCTGTTGGAGTGGGTGCTGCTGGTAACAATCGCAGCCCCGATGTTCTTCGCGGGCAGGTTTCGCGGTGCTCCAACCCTAGGTATCTACCTCTGGCTGACCTCGCTGTTTAGCAGCATATTGGCAACCGTTGGCGCCTTTGGTCTTGCCAGCTACTCCGTCTTCACCACCTATCAAAACCTTCAGGCTGAAGATGACCTCGGCTTTGTTCTCATTGCAAGCTTTGCGCCATGGGTGCTTTTAGGCCTAGCGGGGATATTGATAGCGGTCGGTAACCAGAGGCTGGCGCCGCTGTTTGAGGTATCCCCGGAGCTTGGGGACATGGAGAGCCTCGGTGGCCGCTACATCATGAACTACCGCAGGGCCAGAATCGTTGAGCTTGAGATCCCTGGCTATTTCGCGCTCACCAGAGAGAAGGCCATTTACCTCTCCAAAGCGGTCTTCGAGCTCCCGAGCAAGCAGCTCGATGCCGTTCTTAGACACGAATACGGCCACATCAAACTCAGGCACGGTCTAATCAAGAAACTTGCCTATCTCATCTATCAACTAATGCCCTGGGTGGTGGCATCAAGGGCACTCAAGCGTGAGGTGGATGTTCTTTGTGAGCTGGCGGCAGATAAATACGCGCTCAAGAAGGTCTACTCGAAAGACCTCAGCGAAGCCAGGAGACTATTTATCTAGCGGCTCGTTGCCCACGTCGGTGATGTGAAACCTGAGGTGGCTGCGCGATGCCGTTGGACCGCGCTGACCCTGATACCTCGAACCATACTTCTCGCTTCCGTATGGGTTCTCGCTTGCAGAGGAGAGCTGGAAGAAACAGAGCTGACCTATCTTCATACCCGGCCAGAGCTTGATGGGCAGAGTTGCCACGTTAGAAAGCTCTAGTGTCACGTGACCCTGGAAACCTGGGTCAACAAAGCCTGCGGTTGAGTGGGTCAGAAGGCCCAGTCTTCCAAGCGAGCTCTTGCCCTCTAGCCTTGCGGCTATATCGTCTGGAAGAGATACGTATTCAAAGGTTGAGCCGAGCACAAACTCCCCAGGGTGCAGGATGAAGGCCTCGTCTGAGTCGACCTCAACGAACCTCGTTAGGTCATCCTGCTGCTCACGCGGATCAATAAACGGATACTTGTGGTTGTCGAAAAGCCTGAAGAACCTGTCCAGCCTCACATCGATGCTGCTTGGCTGCAAGAGCTCCATGTTCAGTGGCTCTAGGCCAATGCGACCAGCCTCTATTTGCTTTTTGATATCACCATCTGAGAGCAGCATGGGTAGAGGTTATCAGTGAGAAAGCCCGGCCTTCTCATAGAGCCGCTTGAGCCACTTTGGTGCCCACCAGTTCGCGCCGCCCAAGAGCCTCATAATTGCCGGGACCAAAAAGCCCCTGATTAGGGTCGCGTCCAGCAAGATGGCAACCGCAATACCCAGACCCAGCATCTTCATGATCGAAACACCGCTCGAGGCAAATGCGCCGAATGTCACAGCCAAAATAAGCGCGGCAGCCGTGATGATTCTCCCCGAGCGCTGCAGCCCTAGAGCAACCGAGTTCACGGTGTTGAAGCCGGCATCGTGTTGCTCCTTGATGCGGCTTAGTAAAAACAGCTCGTAGTCCATTGATAAACCAAATGCCACCAGCGCAATCATCACCACGGACGATGTGTCTATGGTGCCGGTGACTGAGTATTCACCTATCAACCACTGCAGCTCACCGTTTTGGAAGATCCAGCCGATAAGCCCAAACACAGCGCCCAGCGAGAGCACGTTCAACAAAATCGCTTTCAGCGGCAAAACGAGGCTGCCGGTGAAGAGGAAAAGCAGTATGAAAGTCGAGATAAACACCCAGAGCGCCGCAATGGGCAAGGCCTGTTCAATACCCTGCTGGCTGTCGGTGTAGTAAGCGCCACCACCACCTATGAGGTACTCATCAACCTCAACATCCAAAGACCTCAGCGCCACAACCTGCTCCAGTCCCTCCGGACTTCTTGGCTCAAGATCGGTGATGGCATTGATTCTCACCCAGTCCGACTTCTCCTGAGTTGGCACGATCGCAACCCGAACGATGTCTTCCTGGTCCGCGACAACGTCGATGAATTCATTGACCTGTTCGTCGGTGCCCTTGACCAATATCTCAATTGGGGAAGTCTCCCTACCCTCAAAGCGCTCTCTCAACATATCGCTCGCGACCCTTGCCGGTGAGTCAGCAGGCAGCACCCGGTCATCGGACTGGCCAAACACCACCGAGCTGGAGAGTGAAAACAGAGATGCCAGGAACAAAAGGCCAACGAACAAAACCGGCAGAGGCCGGCGCATCGTAAAACGTGCGATCTTTTCCCAAGCGCCGGTGTCTTTCGGAGCCAAATCCCGCTTTATCAGCCTGATGCTGTTAACCCTGTCACCCAAAAGGTTCAGCATTGCCGGGACCGCAACCGCAGCACCCAAAATCGCGAAAATAACCACCGCAACTCCCGCGAGCGCAAAAGACTGCAGGAAATACTGCGGGAAAAACACCATTGAAACCAAGACCAGGGCAACTGTTAGGCCCGAGAACAACACCGTCTTGCCGGCTGATGCGACCGTGTTTGAGACCGAAGTTGCAACATCGTTGCCTGCGGCCCGCTCCTCGCGGAAGCGGTTCACGACCAAGAGGCTGTAGTCAATACCAAGGCCAAGGCCAAGGCCGGTTACAAGGTTGAGGGCAAAGATGCTCACGTCGGTGAACTGGCTGCCAATCCAGATGATCAAGAAAGACCCGACAATTGCAAGCCCGCCAACAAAAAGCGGTAGGCCTGCGGCAACAAGAGAGCCAAAAACAAAGATCAGCAGTAACACCACGATTGGAACAGCCACTATTTCGGCCCTAATGATGTCCTCATAGATGGTTTCGTTGATGGCCTTGGTCACGGCCCCAAAACCTGAGACGTGCACCTGAGCACCCTGGTAGTCGCCGGTGTAATCATCAACGATCTCGGCAACTACAGGCGTCTGATCGGTGTTGTTGTCCAGGTCAACTAGTAGGTAGATGAGCTTGCCGTCTTCGCTCTTGAGGTTTGGCGGGGAACCAAGGGTGTAGTAGTTGAGAACCGAATCAACACCCTCGATGTCAAGTAGGTCTGCGCTCAGCTCCTGCACGAGTTCAAAGTGAACTGGGAAACCATTTGCATCTGTTTCATCGGCATCAGATGGCAGGTCGACAAGGACGAGCACCTCCGCCGGATCAACACCGAACTCACTCTGTAGCAGCTCGGTTACCAGAGTCGAATCGGAGTTTGGGTTGTCGTAGCCACCGCCCTTGAGAGCCCCAAAAGCCTGAAACCCCCAGAAAGAGGAGAGGACGACAAGGCTCACAAAACCAAACAAAATCAGCTTTGAGCGCCTCACCACGAGATTGCCGATGCGGCGCATGATGTTCCTTAGTGAGTCTGAAGTAAATACTTTCGCAGATTCCGTGAAAAGATTCCTGAATGTTCAGAAAACACTCAGTGAAAGCCGCCCTCTACCTCGCAACCTCAGCCATCGGACTGATCACCGCCTGGACGCTGAACGCGCTCGCGGTTTTCGAGGAGGCTGACTACCTGGCTGCCTGGTTCGGCTCGGTCGTTGACTGGGTACTCTCCGTTGATCTTTTGGTCGTTGGGGCAGCGGTCGCAATTTTCATGATCAGCGAAGCCAGAAGGCTTGGCATGAAGGGGGTTTGGATCTATTTCCTGCTCTCAGGTATCACGGCAATTGCCTTCACCTTCCCGCTCTTTATGTTCTTTCGCGAGCGCAAGCTCCTGAGCATCCGGCTCGGCGGGGGCAAGCTACAGAGATTTGAGTTCGATAACCACCGAGTCGATGTCTGGGTTCCCCCCACCATCAACCCAAAGACCCCGATTCTCTTCATGCACGACGGACGCAACCTGTTTGACGAGCTAGATAGCTTCACCGGCAAAACTTGGGAGGTAATCCCGGCAATCCGCGACGAGGTCAGAGGAGAAAAGCCACTGATGGTTGGGGTCTGGGGCCTAAGTGATGAAACGAGAATCCGGGAGCTCTCACCGCAAGAGATCATGGAGCGCCATCCGGAATTCTGGGATGCGCTGCCGGATGAATATAAAACCACCGGAACTGAGAGCTTTGGTGATGCCTATGTCTCACTGATTGCGGACGCAATTCTCCCGTTTGTGGTGGACCGTTATGAGCTGGAGCACGACCTCCAAAGAACCGCGGTCATGGGTTCCTCCATGGGCGGACTGATCTCGCTCTATGCCATGAGCAAACGCCCCGAGCTCTTTGGAACCGCAATCTGTTTCTCCACCCACTGGCTGTTGGGGCAATCCACCATGGTCAATCAGCTCACCAGCATGCTGCCCACAGATGGCATCCATCGCATCTGGACCGACAGCGGGACCAAAGAGCTTGATGAGCACTATCCACCGCTGCACCTAATGGCGGCTGAGGTGATGCGGTCCAAGGGATACACCGAACCAGAGCTACTTGTAGCAAATATCTACCCCTACGCCGGCCACCACGAGAGCTACTGGTCTAGAAGGGTGGCAGATGCTCTGAACTGGTGGCTAAAGGCTCCTGGTCGAGATCAGGTGCTGGGATAGCCCCAGACATAAAGCGAATCACGTCCTTGTCCACCATCACATCTCGCATGGTGATTGGGCGATTTAGATACATACCCTCGAGAGATCTAACCCTGGATAGGGCGACGTAGGTCTGGCCGGGAGAGAACGCTCCTCTGCCCATGTCGATCTGGACCTCATCATAGGTCTGACCCTGCGACTTGTGAATGGTCACAGCCCAAGCAAGACGAAGCGGAACCTGCTTGAACTCAGCGAGGGTTATCGGCACCAGGGTCTCCTTGATTCGTCCCGATGCCTCGTCAAACTCTTCCTCGACCTCGTAGCGGACCTTCTCCCAGGTGGAGGGACCAACCTCAATCTCTTCGCCGTCAACCTCAACCACAACAAGGCCGGAAGCGGGTAGGTCAATGACGTGCCCAATGGTGCCGTTCACCCACCTTCTAACCCGAGCCCCATCGGCGCCCTTAGCCATCGAAGTGTCGTCGTTCTTGATAAACATCACCTGTGCGCCGACCTTGAGCTCAAGCTGGGTCTCAGCGGGCAGTGCTCGGCCAAATATCTTCTCCGCCCCCTCTGAATAGCTGGCTAGAAAGGTCTTTGGCTTGGTGCTTATTAGGTTCATCCGCTGGCGATTAACCGCATTCACAGTCTCGTTGATTGTCGCCAGCCTGATGACATCAGCGTGGGGCGGCTGACGATTACCCGCCCGGTTGAGCTCCTCCAGCATTTCGCCCGTTACTGAGCCGTCTCTTATCGAGTTGAGGATCTCTTTGAATCTCTCGTCGGACTGCCTAAAGATCTCACTGAGCTCAAAGCGCTCGAGCTCTGCCTCGCGCCAAACATGGGCATCGAAGAACCACATCGAGCGATAGTTTTCGGCCATGTAGGAGCGCTCCACCGGATCGGAAGGAGTCACGGGAGCTAGTTGGTACGGGTCTCCAAACATCACCACCTGCACCCCACCAAAAGGCAGCTTGCGCTTAGAGCGTGCTATCCGAAGGGCTCTATCGATTGCATCCATAAGATCTGCCGAGACCATCGACACCTCGTCAATTACGAGCATGTCGATTGCCCTGAGCACCTCTCTAGTTCTGCGAGAGAGGTGCCGGCCAATATCGACCTCGCCAAGGATGCCAAAGGGAAACGTGAACAGTGAGTGGATGGTCACGCCCGCCACATTCAATGCCGCAACACCCGTAGGGGCGCAAACCGCAAAGCTCTTCTCGCTATTTGCGGTTAGGTAACTAAGGAGGGTTGATTTTCCCGTCCCGGCTCGACCGGTAACAAAGACGTGAGACTCTGACTGCTCGATGTATTCAAAAAGCGCGCGCTGCTCATCGCTCAGCTCAATGATCACCTGGAGTCCCTTGTTTTGCTCAAGTTCTCAAGCATGGCGTTGTAGTCCTCGAGATCCTTGTTGCCACTTCGGTCAGAGGCGCGATCGAGCCGCCTGCGCTCTCTGTCGTCAGAGCGCGACCACTGCCAAACCACAATGGTTGTGATGACAATTGTTGGTAGCTCTCCAACACCCCAGGCAAAAGCTCCACCAACCGCTTGATCGGTGAGGGGGTCGTCGCCCCAGGTGCGGCCCATAGAGCCAAACCAGTCGGCCAACAGCAGGCTCTTCTCGTTCATTAGGCTCAGCCCGAAGAAGGCGTGGAAGGCCATGGTCCCAATCAGCAGTATCAGTTTCAGCGGATAGCCGGGGCGATGCGGCTGGGGATCGACGCCAATTAGTGCCTGCACAAAGAGGTAGCCGGTAATCAAGAAGTGCACCAGCATCCACTGGTGCCCCAGGTGCTCCTCCGTAGACCACCTGAACAACGGCGTGTAGTAGAACATCACGAGCGATAGTGCGAAGTTAAGCCCTGCAAAAAGCGGATGCGAGATAAACCAGGCATAAGGGGTGTGAACTGCCCACAGCACCCACTCCCTGAGTCCCCAAGAGCCGTCCTTGCGAGCTGCCTGCGCCCGAGAGAGCAGGGTCACCGGAGCTCCAGGAACTAACAGCACCGGCACCATCATCGAGAGGATCATGTGGCCAACCATGTGGGTGGAGAACATGAACTCCTGGTAGGCATTTGGTGCGCCATTGGTCACATAAATCAGCACCAACATGCCCGACACCCATGACAGGGTCCTGGCTATAGGCCAGCTGTCACCTCTGGCTCTAAGCCGCATTACCCCATACAAATACAGACCGATAGCGCCAAGAGCGATTGACAGCCAAAGAATGTCTACGTCCCAGACCGTAACCCAGGCGCTGGGAGTCAACTCGGGAGGCAACGGGTCGCCCGTTAGGAGCTCTGCGGGCGTAGGCGGAACAAACTCATTTGGATTCTGCGGAAGCGCCGTTGTAGCAAGCGCGGTGCCAAGACCGATAGCAGAGCCCATGATGAAAAGCTCCACTGCAACAAGCCGCCAAAATCCTGCAGGAGAGGCCGAGATCTTAGAGAGAGCCCCTAGTCGATAGCGAGCGCCGAAGCTGCCAAGCAGCACCAGCAGAACTGCTTTGCCAATCAAAAGCTGACCGTAGGGGCTGAAGATATCCTCTGGGCTATAGAGCCTTATAAACCCGGAGGTTAGGCCAGATGCGCCAACGGCAATGAACGCAACCAGAGCGAGCGTCGAATACCTACTAACTAGAACTTCGGTCCTTTCACTGCCAGCCCTAAAGACCGCGTAGAGGGCAATTAGCCCCCCAACCCAGACGCTGATACCAATCAGGTGCATAAGCAGCGAGTTAACGGCAAGAGCGTGGCCAGCATCAGAAGAGGCGTGACCCGACTCGGCAAGTGGATACAGCCCGGCAATTGCAATGGCTGCGTTGACCGCGGTCATCCTCCGACCCCCAAAGGCAATGGTGCTAAGGCTTAAAAGGAATGCAAAGCCGAGATTGAAACCAAGCAGTGTGCCCAGCTCGATCTGGGTGGCAAAGAGCCAAAGACCCTCACTGAATTGAGAGCCATAGGAGACCTCGGAGCCAGATGCCGAGAGATAGGTGAACACAAAGTTTGCCGCAGCCGCAAAGAGCCAGATTGCCGCTGCCCAGCTTGCCACCGGTTGCAGCCGCGATCGCTCGGAATCATTGGCAGCGAAACAGGAGAGCACCAAGGACCCCACGGCTGTGGCCATTGAAAGATTGAGAATTAGTTTTGTGACTGGTTGCCCAAACCTAACCACAGGGCCGGGGTCAGCAAGCGGAAGCGGTTGTAAAGCTCCACCAATTACTAGCCCGAGCCCAAGAACCGCAATTGCGCCGAGTGAGACTAGAAGTAGGCCTCTGAGCGCGAGTGGGTAAGGCTCTGTCTTCACCTACCAAGCCTCGGAAATAGCCTTGGGGTCTTGAGGGCATATTTGTCATAGGCGGGGTATTTCTTGCGAAGCAGGCTCTCTTCAAACTCTGCCTTGGTGTTTAGAAGCGCAAAAAGCAGCATGTAGGCAATTACCTGCGGCCAGTAGCCCGCATCGAGCAAAACTCCAAAACCCATAACTAGCAGAGCGAAATAAATAGGGTGCCTGACTCTGGAGTAGATCCCAGTTGTCACTAGCTGCCCTTTTTCTTTTGGAGCTGGGTGCGCGGTAAGCGAATTACCAAGGCCCAGAAACGAAAACAGCAACAGCCCCGAACCTAGGGCTATGAAACCAAGTCCAATGGTGCCAACTATCTCGCTGGCGCCTCCATAAGGGCTCTCCATGCGAGGAGAAAGCACCAATAGGAAGATCAGCACGAACTGCAGTGCCACATAAAACCAGCCGCGAGATTTGTCAGTCATGCCCTAAAGCCTATTCCAAAGCAAAGACGGCGCCCCAGTGGGACGCCGTCTTGTTGATTTAGGTTGTTACTTAACAGCAGCCTTTAGCTTGCTTCCAGCTGAAACCTTGACGGTGTTAGCTGCAGCAATCTGAATGGTCGCTCCGGTCTGTGGGTTGCGT
>Ga0208917_1000161_pt1 | contig 34132 bp, 53 predicted proteins | sample DEB08_DNA_10_FD_185500 | JGI IMG/M metagenome (GOLD analysis project Ga0208917, IMG submission 185500) | Aqueous microbial communities from the Delaware River and Bay under freshwater to marine salinity gradient to study organic matter... | ecosystem: Environmental > Aquatic > Marine > Coastal ...
TTTTTTTGTTTTGTATCTTTTAGAAAAACTCTTGATCTTCCTGAAAAATTATGAACTGATTTAATTTGTATTTTAATTAATCCTTTTGGTGTTTCAATTATGCAATCATATCTTGAAGTATTAAGTAGGGGAAATGAAACAAAAAAGCCTTGTTCCATTGCAGCAGTTGCAAACTTGTATTCTGCTAGGCACCCAATTTGATTGCTATCCATATTGTAAAGATAGCAAAATAAAAAAAACCCACGTTTTAACGTAGGTTAGTAGTCATTAGAAAGCGTTTAGGCGCTACCTATGCGATGCGTTAAAGCAACCAAAACAACAATATTGTTTGCCAAGTTGAACATCAACCCCGCACTCCATACATTCGCTCTTATCCTCTATTGAATCAAAATACTCGTTTAAATCGTAATCTAGTCCCTCCATAATTATACGTTAAATATTAAACCTATTAATAATCTACCTATAAAATAACTTGGTGCTAAAATCAATACTAATGTTTGTAATTTTTTCATCTTGTTTTGTTTTTTAATATATTTAAATTGTTAATTATTCTTCTTCCCAATATGCAGTATAATAAGCATATTCTTGTTCTTCGCCCTCAGTTAATTTATACATACTTTCTTCTTCATCTTCTTCATTCTCTAAATTTTCCAAAGCCATTATACAATGCTCTAATTTTTCTATATCATCACAAAATACTTGACCATCTTGAAACTTAATATTTTCTAAAGTTGTTTTTAATCTTTCTTTAACAGATTTAATTGAAGATTCAATTAATAAATTTGAATGTATTAATACCATTTTGTTTTTGTTTTTTAAAATTTGTTTTGGCTAAATTAAAAAAAATTATTTAATTAAAAAAATATTTTTAGTTTTTATGTAAAAAAAAAAGACCTGAAAGTTAATTCAGGCCCTTTAAAATAAATTATTTTATTTATTATGGAGTTTCCAATGCAGCGATTGCAGTTGCAAAAGATCCATTTACAAACGCATTTGGCAAGTAGTTTGTTAAAGCAACTCTTTCGCTTACTCTAACAGTTACAAATCCATCCCTTACGTTAGTTCCATCTTCTCTAAAGAATTCAACATTAACACCTTGTCTAACCCATAACTGAGTTCCAACACCAAAGTTTCCAATTAAGAAAGTTCCGGCAGTAATTGCAGTATTAACAACAACTTTTACTCCGTTAAACGATGGTTGTAAACCAGCGTAAACTTGGTCTTTCAAGTATTTGCTAGTTGAATCTTTTAACAATAAGATTTTGTTAAAGTCAGTAGGATTTAACATAATACAATCAGCGTTGTAGTTTGCTAAAGCTAATTGGTTTAAAGATGCAACAATTACATCAAACTGATTTGCATTATCTACTGATTGATAAAAAGCACCACTTGAAGAAACATCAAAATCAGCAGCGTCAGTTATGATACCGCTTAAATTTGAACCTGTTCCGTCTCCGCTTAATATTTGAGCATCTTCAACCTCTAAAAGTTTTTCAGGCGCTCTTGCAGATAGATACGACGTTAATTGAGGCGTATCAGCTAACATTTCTTCAGAAATACGGAAGTAAGTTCCGATTTTTCTTACGTTAGCATCTGCCGCAGTCATATCAAAATCAGATTGCGTTAATGTAGTACCCTCAGCAGTTGGAGCCGCACCGTTAGAATATCCTGATTCTTTTACAAATCTAACAACGTCAGATTGAGTTGATCCAGTAGCAAGTAATTGTCTAACGTGAACTGGTCTTGTAGGATCAAACTTGTAACCTGGTACTCTATCCGCAGCAATTACCTCTCCGGTAAAATCTGCTCCGGTTGTCATATCCGCTTTCAATTCAAAAGATGCACTTCTTGAATTACCTTTTGAAAGGCTTTCAATTGCGCCATTATCTAAAGCGTCTTTTAAAGCACTTTTAAAAGTTACTTTTTTGTTGCTCTCGAATCTTTTTTTGTTTGCTACTTCCATAGCGTCTAAACGCTCATTTAATTTAGTAGCCATTCCGCTAACCTCTGATTTTACAATCTCGTTAGCTTTTTCAACAACGTTGTTTACAACGTCTGAATTAGATTTTTCAATCTTTGCATCAATTGACTTACTTATTCCGTCTAATTGATCTTTTAATTTTTCGTCCATTTTTTACGAATTTAAAGAATTTAATAAATAGTTATACACTTCGGAATCATTGTTTTTTACCTCAATATTCGGCGAAGTGATAATTTCATTCGGCTTCGTGAACTCAATAAATAATGATTTTAATTTTAATATTTCTGCTTCAATAGCGTAACCCATTTCGTCTGAAATTTCGCCCTTGCGCAATAGTTTTGATAGGTTATCGTATCTTTTAGAAACTTTCTCTAAATCTACGTTTCCTTTAACATCTAGTATTTTAGCTTGATCGTTAGCGGCCAAAGTAACGGCGCTAATTTCATATAATTTAACCTCATTGATTTCTCTATAATCTCCCCTGTCTTGCTTTTGAATTGGCAATATACCTACACTATTTTCAGTTATTACTCCGCTTTTCATTAATTCAACAACATCTTTTCCTAGTTGCGTTTTAGCAATCTCTGCAACAAAAACTAAACCTTTTTCATCTTCATAAAGTTCAGTCATTTTACCGATAGGTTGATTCATATCGTGTTGATATAAATATTTAACCCTAGAGCCATTCTCTGCAATTGTCTTTTTGTATGCGCCTTTCATAATTATATCAGAATCAGAATCTTTGTTTCCAAAATAACTTCCGTACCCTTTTATGATTCCGGCCTTTTCATCCGCATCAATTAACTCACCAACTGGAGCCGCTTTATAAAGAATTGTATTCATATAGAAAAATTTTTGTAAATATACGATTTTTTAAATTTTAGTTTTGATTAGGCAAACCTCTCTCAAATACTATATTGTTTTTTTGTGCCGGTATTGGTTTGTTGTGTTCGTGTAATGTGCCAACTCCGTAAGGAATACCATCAGGAAAGGCTAAACAATTTCCTTGAAACTCATTAAAATTTTTACAATTAAAACAGTTGTTTTTGTTTTCTTCTTTTAGTGTTGCCATTTTTTGTTATTTTTTTAAATATTGGTCAATAATTTCTCCAATTAGCTTAGCGTATTTTGAAGGATTTGAATTTAAAGTATATTCTGTAAATGCTTCAGCAATAAATTCATCTAAAGAATGCATTGCATATCTACCAATATAAATGTCGTTATACTTTTTTATATTGTTTGAATTTCTTAAAGACCTAATTTCTTCATAGTATTTTTTTCTTATTTCTCTAATTTTATCTAAAGCTATTTTTTGATTTCCTGACTTCATAGAACTATGCAGTAAAACGTGCGTCATTTCGTGAACTGGCGTTGATAAAAACATTTTATCTTTGTCAATTGCTGAAAACCATCTAGTAGTAAATTTATTTTCAATTACTTTAATTCTTGAATCTAAATTTCGTTTTAAATCTCCTAAATTTATTCTAGTTAAATTACCACTAACAGAATAACGCTCGACAAATCCATAAGTTCTAGCGCCACTTTTAAAAGATAATTTTACTGTTTGTTGATTCTCTAATGCTCCAAAATTATATTTAGAAAATAAATTACCAAGTAAACCATCAATTTTATTATAATCATCAATTGATAAACTTCTTGACGTTCTTATTGAGTTTACTTTTATATTAAATTGAGAAAATTTATTTATTAACTCATCTTTAAATTCTTTAATACTCTTTAAACTAGATTGCGCTATTGCAGAAATATTCTCAACACCTGAAACAACAGTCGCTCCTATATCTGCAACAAAATCTCCTAAACCATAACCAGTTCTAGTTCCGCCACCTAAACCAAAGTTAATATCAGTAATTTCTCCTGTCGCTTGGGCAGTTTCTTTTGGAAATACTGCAATAGAACAACGGCAGTTAATTACCTCACTTGATGGGCCACTTGGATCTCCTGGGTACATCATTAAAGAACCTCCAACCATAAAAGGCTCATTCTGAGGAACAGGATCACTTGCACCGGCTTCGGCGTGAGTAGACCTTGTTCTGTCGTCAAAAGAAGCAATCCACTCTTTCATCATATCAGCCGCCGGAAATATTGTGTTTGCAGATTTTAATGTTGCAAAGTTAGCGGCGTTTGTTGCCTCTGTTCTGACAAGTCTTTGTGCCTGAAATGTAGAATACTTTGTAAATTGGCTTCTTAATACTCTAGTTTTTTCGTCAATACCTGAATTTTGAAAATCAATATCAGTAAGTAGATTTTGAGTAACCTTTACAAGCGTTGCTTTTGCCGTTCCGCTTACTAAAGTAACCCTTTCAGCGCCTACGGCAGAGCCTAAAGATGCAAATGTATTTGACCATTGATCAATAAATTGGTTTGGATTTACGCCCTTTTTAATATACTTGTCAAAATTTCTTGCGTACCATTTGGCAAATTGTAAACCGATATCCTCGTATAAATCACGATATATTTTTATAATATCACTTGTATCAAATAATAATTGAAAGGTTGTTTGGTTTGCAGATAAAAAAGAATTTACGCCTCTAAAATATTGCTCTTTATAGTATCGCCTTACTTTAGATAATTGTTTTTTTTCGGCCTTGTCTAATTGCTTTTCAAAAGCCTTTTGCCATTTGTCTTTATCTAACCTCAATTAATCTTCTTTTAACTTGTTTACTTCTCTTATTGCCCAATCAACACCGGCAGTTCCTCCCCATAAGTTCCAGGCAACGTAACCGTTGTCTTTCCAAGGCTCTCCTTTATATTTAGGATCTATTTTTGCGTTTTCTCTGTGGCGGTTGAATTGTGCCATTCTTTTAACAACATCTAAGGAAATGTTTTCTCTGTTTGCAAGTTGCGAAGCTCTACGCCAACCAACATCAGTTCCGGCAGTAACAACATCACGCCCATACTTTTCACGCCATTCAATCATCCTTTTAGCGTTGTTGGTTGCAGATTGAGGATAATTGTTAAACGTTTCGGCTTTCTCTAAATTAGTTTTTTTTTTGCTTAAAAACTTATTTACATCAACATCTATTGCGTCAATAGGCAAATCAATTTCGCTTGGATTTGTAGGAATTAAATTAGCCGGTATAAAGTAATCGTCTAACGTTGTATTTTCTTCATCCTTTCCGTAATTCATTGCAGCACGTTTTTCATTTGGAGTAATCCACCAAGCCTTAGATAATTGATCAACCACCTTGTCCGTTTCCTCTTGCAATTCAGGAATAACAGAAAAATCAAATTCAATACAAAGTTTGTCACCATATTTAGGCGCCAACCATCTGTTTAATTCGTCTTTAATTTTTATCAGTTCCGGAATAACTGCGTTTTGATACAATGCTTTTTTTGCCTCTTTCATATTGTTATATGAAGAAGAATCTGTATTGTTAAGTAATTGTACTGGCACATTGTAAATGTTACATAAATCTTTTATTGAGGCGTTGTATTGTGCTATTAAAGAAATATCTGAAGCGTTTAAACCAAAATTAATCCAAGACATTTTATTTGGAGTTATAATAATATCTCCGGCATTGTCCGAGCCTTGGTGCTGACGTCTAAATTTATCTTTTAATTGTTGCGCTTGTACTTCGTTTATATCGCCCATTTCAGAAGTTAATAACCCTCTTGCAGTTTGGTTTTGTAAATATTTTACTCCTGTTTGTACCGCTTCATTGTTTGTTGTTAATGAACGTAAACCGGCTTGTAATGGGGATTGTCCGTACAAATGTGATCCAGTACCATCATAGTAAGGATTGAAGTCTTTAATATGACATATCTCTGAGGCGTCAATATATTTTGTACCGTTGTATTCTAATTTGTATTGAGAAACCGGCTCCATAATTCCGTTGGATATTATTTCCATCACTTGCGACGGCATAACATACAACTCTGTAAATTTACCAACATTTGCACCGGTATCGGGGCCAATTCCGTAAATGTATCTGTTACCGGTTAATTTACCAAAAGCAATTAATTCAGTTAGCCAAGCGTTATAAGATTGTGCCGGGTTTGGGCGCTCTAATATTTTATGTAATTCAGTATCTTGTAATTCAACCAATGCTTTTTTTTGCAAAATTGACGCCTTTTGTATAGACGCTGCATCCATTATTCCGGAGGTTAAAGCCTTATATCTTTTATAGTCGTTTTCGCTTGTCTTTTCATAAACCTGGAAAGGAATTGTTGATGCTGCTTTTGTGATTAAGTTAATTAGCGAGTAAATTGTTGCGTTTTTTTGATAACCTTGCGTAATATAGGAATCGTCATTTTCTCTATTCCATAAAACAGAATTACCTAACCAATTGTAAATTGCGTTGTTATATTCCTTATTTGTATTTTGATTTTTTTTTGAAAAATTGAATCGGTCAAAGAATGAGGCCATATTTTAAAGTAATATAAAATTTTCGTAAAAATACAAAATTTAAAATTGTTTTTAAACTACAAAAAAGTTGTTAATTAGATTCCTTTCAATAGCGTAGGAAGTTACGTCAATATGCTCGTCGTGTTTTGCGTTTGGAAATGTGCTAACTTGTTGCAAAAAAGCGTCATTCCAGGTATCTTTAACAAGATAAACCCTACCCCCCTCAATAAATGGAGACGATGCCCTTGCACGTTCAATTTTAGAGTACCTAACAAAGTTTGTTTTTATTTCTGATACATTGTATCTAGTTTCACGCCTTAACAGTTGTACAAGCGATTTTCCGGATGCTTTAGGCTCCACTAATATTTGAGATATTGGAACGCCACAAGATTGAACAAAGGCAGAAACAAAGTTTTTTAGTTCAGGCATTTCTAAATATTTGTCTATGCTTTTAAATATGTAAAGGTTATCGCCACTTTTACCGCTTATTTGTATTCCGGTAGGATCGTTTTTTGTGTCTTTAGTATAAGCGCCATCAATATACATTTCAAAAGATATATCGCTTGGCAGTTCGGCTCTGTTTATAATATTAAACCAATCTTTGCGCCATTCACCACCCTCTGGAGGTGATGGAATTTGTAAATACTGACCGCTAAAGGTATATCTGTCCGCTTGGCGTATTGCTTCAAGTTCATCAAAAGAATGTTTCTCAGGCCATAGCGCATTGTTTTCGTCATCCAATGCTGCTAACTTTAAATGATGCCATTGTTCACCACTTCCGCCGTCTAACAAATAACCGCTCAAATCATCTTCGTGTAACCTCTGCATTATTACGATAATTGGAACGTCTCTATCATTAACCCTTGAACGAATAGTTGTATTGTATCGATTGTTTATAAAAGAACGCCTAACGTCAGATAAAGCGTCATCAGGCTTTAAAGGATCATCAATTATAATTGCTCCACCACTACCGGCACCAAAACCAGTAATTGCACCTCCTGAAGATGTTGCATAAACTCCACCACCTTGCGTTGTGTACCATTTTTTTTGGCTTTGCGAATCCTTTTTTAGTTGTAGATCCCAAATACTTTGAAAAGCATCTGAATTAATATATTCTTTTGTCATTGAACTATTATCAAGCGCCAACGAATCAGAATAAGATAAATGAATAAATTTTGCCATAGGATTTTTTGCAAGTGTCCAGGCAATAAACATTTTAACGGCTAATTCAGTTTTTCCGTATCGTGGGGGTATGTTTATTATTAAGCGTTTTATTTCGCCGTTATGAACTTTGTGTAATGTGTTGGCTAATGTTTTATGAAACTCTGCTGCCTCGAATTTATTTCCGGTATTCTCTTTGAAAATATAACGAGTAAAAAACAAAAGCGAATCTTCACATTTTTGTTTAATTATTTCGTTAATATTCATTGTTTAGAATGTCGTCAATCTTTTTTCTTGCTTCGTCAGAGATTTTACTTGTGCTTACTTGCGCAGTCATTTCAACTTCTTTTCGCTCTACATAGCCACGCTTTTTCCCTTTGGTTTTTAAATAGAATATTGTTGCCGTTGTGTTTCCGTCTTTTATTTGCTTATGTAATTGTGATTCAGCAAAATCTAAAGTTAGGTTTTGTAATTCATCAACAGACGCTTTAAAATCCTGGTCGTTATTGTAAAACTTATAAAAGGTTGATCTATGACAATCAACTATTTTACAAGCGCTTGTAACTACTCCTAATGATTTTTCTAACGCTTTTAAAAGATTATTTTTTAATATGTCGGTTTTTGTTGCCATAACGCAAAGTTAAAAAAATATAAATACATAAAAAAACCTCCTATTTCTAGGAGGTTATTTAGTTAGTTATTATTTGTTTTATTTATTTAGTATTGTTTCAACTGAATTAATCATAGATTTAACTTTTTTAATTTCATTTGCGTACCAAGTATGTTTTCCTATAATTAAAATTTCCCTATCATCATTTTCTTGTAGAGCTTTTTTATTTGATTCTGCACCCTCTTTTGTCCATAATGACGGTAGTTCTTGAAATCTATAATCTAATATTTTAGATCCATCTTTTTTTAATCCGATTGTTAAAACACCACCTACTGAAATTACATAATTGTGTGACAAGATACTGTTTCTGTACATTTCTTTTTGAAAAGTTAATCTTTCTAAATAATCTTTTGATCTTTCTAATCCTGCTTGTAATTCGTTTTTAAATTCTGTTGTTAAATTTGCCATTTGTTTAATATTTTAAGTTTAGTTTGTAATTATACACCAAAATTAAAAGAATTTTTTCAATTACACAAGAAAAAACAAAAAAATTTTTAAAAAATAAAAAAACCTCCTATTTCTAGGAGGTACAAACTCAAATTTTTATGAAAAAAGGATTTTTTACTTGGCAGTTTAAATCCTCTGCTAAATTATAATTTTTTTTTTAATTGTACAAACTATTTTCCACACAATTCGCAAACTTATTTTTTATATGATTTTTTTGCGTCATTATAGGCTTTTAATCTACTTTTTTCGTTTTTATTAAAAGTATAACAATAACCATCTAAACCTTTTTTATAGGCCATTTTCCCATTTATTTCAGTTAGATATATTTTTTCCATTTTAATTTGTTAAAGTAAAAACAAAGAACTAACAAACTTTGTTTTTTTTTGTAATTAAAGAATAAGTATTGACTGGTACTTATTAAAATTTAAAGAACGTTTTAGTTTTTAATGTATTTTTTTCCGTTTATTTTAACTTCTAAATTTTCATCAAGTTTTAACATTCTATCAATTATAACTTGGCAATATTTTGGATCAAGTTCCATTCCATAGCATTTGCGATTAAGTTGATGTGCTGCTACCATTGTTGAGCCTGATCCGAGAAAAATGTCTAAAATTGGATTTTTGTTATCTATTAGATTTATGCACCATTCAATTAATTTTACTGGTTTCATTGTAGGATGCAATTTTGATTCCCTACCCCAATGATGTGAAAATATTCTTGTATTTTTTCCTATATTACTCCAAGCCAACTCAAACTCACTAAAACTTAAACCATCATTTTTTTTATACCAACAAAGCCAATCGTTATTAATTTCTAATTTATCAGCAAAATAATTTCCACCCCATACAATTGCTTTATCAACAAGTGATATTATATAATAAAAATCAGGAACTTCTTTGTCCCAATTATTTCCTCTATAAAAATCTTTTTTACCTGTTCCTAAAGTTTGTTTATTAGCATTAATACCATAAGGAGGATCAGTAATTAAATTTACAACACTTTTATTGATTAACTTCGCCACTTGGTCTGAATCCGTACTATCGCCACATAGTAAACGATGCTCACCAATCTCTATTAAATCACCAAGCACAACATCAACTTGCATATCTTCAGGCTCAGAATAATCATCTTCTTCAGCTTCTAAAACTTCTTCTTCAAAAGGAAAACCATCTAAACCCCATTCTTCTAATTGCTGAACATCCCATTCATTCGCTAGTATGTCCCAATCCCATTCACCAAAGCCAACATTGTCTTTAACAATAAACTCTCTTTTTTGTTCTTCTGTCCATCCCTCAGCAATATCAATCCAAACCTCAAACAACCCGGCAGACTTACACGCCTTTAAACGCATATTTCCGCCAAGAACAACCATATTCTCATCAACTACTATTGGCCGTTTCTCTAACATCTCAGGAAACGCCTTAATTGACTTGACTAATTTTTTAAATTTGGAATCTTTTATAAATCTAGGATTGTCCGGATTTTCTTTTACCGAAGCAATATTTACTTTTTGTTTCATTTGTAATTTAATTTGCTACTGATCCTGTGTAAACCAAACAAAAGAAATTCCAACTACCGCAATAAAGAATTGTAAACAATGTTCTGTTTCTCCGGTTAAATCTGTTTCTCCAAAATCGTCATCCATATTGGAATTCCAATAATTAGCACCAAAGCAAATTCCAAAAATTGCAAAAATTGTTGTGTTAAAGTTTATGTTCATACTTGCCAGTATTTTTTGTAAATATACAAATATAATTCAATTACTTTTTTTTGAGCTTCCTCTTGCGTGTATATTTTTGGAGATACTTTATTATCTCCATTTTCGTTTATTTCAACTTTCAAACCTTTTTTTGTAGGTAAAACGCCAACTGTAATATTGTTTTTTATGCACCATTGCATTGCCTTTCTGTGATCGTCTGTTTGCGGTATGTTTATTTTTTTCTTTTTAGGCATTTAAAAAAGAGTTGTTTGTTTTAAAATTTCATAACAAAGTTCTTTAGGTACTTTTGATCTTTCATAATTATTTTTTAAACCTTGAGTACCAGTTCTGCTTCCTCTTGGTGCTGCTTCGTGATGGCATTTAGTATTTCCGTTAAAACACATTGCTCTTGGTTTCCATCCTTTAGGATTAAATAAATCCCTAATGTTATTTGAAAAAATATCAGTAGGCTTCATTCTTGTATCACCATAACTGCAATAAGTAACAGTTGTTCTATCCATTCCTTTCATAAAATACATTTTTCTAAGCATAGCTCTAGGATTTTCTATATAATAAATACAATTCCACTTCTCATAAAGATTATTAAGTTTTATATTCATTCTATCACATTTAGCAGCAAAGTCAGTTTTAGGTTTACCATCATTATATCTATGATAAGATATTGCCGCCATAGAATAAGTTGTACAAGGTCTGCCATCAATAACAACATCCGGAATCCAAGGAAGCATATCTTCTGTTAAATATTCAATATCAATTACTAAATCTATTCCATCAAATTTTTTCCAATCTACACTAAAAACTTCATAGTTTAATTCTTCTGCTATTTTTCCCCAGGAACGACTACCGGCAAATAACTCCAATAATTTAATTTTTTTCATTTTTTTTATTTTTAAAATGGTACATCGTCATCGGTAACAACTTCAAACCTTTTTGTATTTAAATCAACATCTCTGTAAACACCGCCGTTTTTAAAATCAGGAGCAATGTCAAAGTCTCCAAGCTGTCCGTTTTCCTTACGCTTTACCTTTTCAACATACATTTTTACAATATCTGAATTAAATTTAGTGCGTTGGCCGATACATCTATAAACAATTAATCCGTTGTAGGCCTTATTAAAAAAGTCAGCAGAGCCACTAATATCATATAAAGTTGGCTTTTTATAGTTTCCGTTTTCGCTTTCTATTTTTCTAGGATGCGCCACTAAAAACAAATGAGTATTTGTTTGCTGACAAAATTGAGTAATTTCTGATAATACTTTTCCAATATAGGAATGGTCTCTTTGTGCTGAATGGTCGAGCATATTCCAAGGATCAATAACACAAACATTAATTCCTTTTTGAAATACCAACTCTTTAAAATGGTTTAATATTGCTTTTAGAGTTAGATTTTCTAAATCTATTTTTACCCAATAAAAATGATCTTCAATAAAATCTTTTGTGTTGTTTAGTTGGTTACTATCGCAATTAGTTTCGTTTAACTTGTTTGCAATTCTTTTTATATGGCCCTCATAAGGAAAAGATTCAGGAGCAAAAATTGCGCATCTCATATCGTAGGTTGTCGCCAGGTTGCAAAATATTTGATCCATAACGTCAGACTTTCCTGAATTTGGAATACCAGTAACAACTGTCCACTCTCCTAAAGACATTTTAAAATAGTTATCAGAATTAGGTAAACCAATTGAATAGTTTTTAACTCCGGCCTCATTATAATTTAAAACAGATTGCCAAATATCATCAACATTTAAAACACCCTCTAAAGGAAAGTTTTTAGCACCTTTAATTACGTTTCTTAATGTTTCGGCTCCCTTAGATATTAAAATTTCGTTAGCGTCGTTATAATCGCCAAAATCAACGTATTTGCAACGATAGGCTCCAAATCTTCTAGCAAGTTCTTTTCTGAGTTCAATTCCCGGATTGTCATTATCTGTACAAAGTATTATTTCTTTTTTATCTTTAAAATACTGCCAACAGTTATCCAAGTATTCAAGTCTTTGGCTACCTTTAGACGCACCATTTGGAACAGAACAAACGGAATAAATACCAGCTTCGTGTAAAGTTAAAGCATCCATTTCACCCTCGACAATATAAATTTTGTCCATTTCTTTAATATTGTCAAGGCCATAAAATATAAGTTCCGCACCTGAAACCATTTTAAAATTCTTTTGTGCGTCTCTATATTTTACGTTTACTAATTGATTTTCTCTGTAATAATTAAAATTTACGGCTCTACGCTTTGCGTTTACTTGTGGAAAATATTCCATTGATTGCCCTACTTTCCAATGTTTTAAAGTTGGCTCTGTGATGCCTCTATTTTTAAACCATTCAATTACTGGTGCCGATAAATCTAATTTTATTTTTTGAGGAACAATATATTCTTGTTTTTTCTCAAATTTTGTTGTGCCTCCCCAACCACAGTTGTGGCAATTCCAAAGGCCCTTGTCAAGATCAACAGACAAACATTTATCACGTTTGTTTTTTCTTGTTTGGCTACATTTTGGGCATTGTGTTTTAATTTTGCCGGTCGTTTTATTGCCGACATCAATATTGAAGTCCTGAAATGTTTTCATAAAGTTTTGTTTGTTTTGCTAAATTAGAAAAAATATTTTATTATTTCAACTCTAATATTTCTTTTTTTAACTGATCAATTTTTTGTTGCTTTAATTCTGCTAAAAATTTAAGCCTTAAAATTTCTAATTTACCTGGCAAAAACCAGTCATCAGGATAATTTACTTCAATGTAATTTTGAATTTCTTTTAATGTTTCTTCCATTTTTTACGTTTTTTTTTGTTTTTAATTTTTGTTTCTTGTTTTTGTAAAGGCTTTTTATATTTTTTAGGAAAAAACCAATCAGTAAATCCTAAAATTGTATCATAATTAATTTTTATCATTCTACTTTAATTGTTTTGATTTATTAATATTTATTGTTGCTATTTCCTTACTAATATAATTATTGTTTTTAAACTCTGTTGTTTTTGGTAGAGGTTTTTTAAACCATTCTAACTTTAGATCCTTTAAATTAAATAAATAAATTCCTTTCGGTGTGCTATTTATGTAAATTGGAACGTCGCCATACTTTTTTGATTCTTTTATTAAATATTCGTATTTAGGTTTTTCAATAATTAGTTTGTCATAATGAGCAGCTCTGCATTTAAGTTCGATTCTGTTTTTTGTTTCAATATCGTAACAATCAGATTTTGAAAAATTTTTACTTGTATCAACTAATAAATTATAATAGTTTTCTGATAACCATTCAAACAAATCAGATTCACGCCATTTGGATAAGCATTTACTTATTGCCATTTATAACGTATTTTTTAAGTTCCTGGAACTCGTTTGTTTGTAATGTTTGTTTAATATTAAACTCATATAATTCACCGCCTTTTGTTTTTGCGCCTAATTCTTTTTGTCCAGTTGCCGGAGAGGTATAAATATAATATTCAACAATCCCTTTTATTTTATTGTAGCCTATTGGCTTAGTCTTAGAACGATAATCCTCCATAAAACGATCAATATACTTAATCCCGTTTTTATCTGTGTTTCTGAGTTTTAAAATGCTTAAAAAGTTTTTTGACCAAAATTGGTCATTTCTTAAATCTTTTGCCACGTTGTAAACATCTCGTAAATTGTATTTATCTATGCGCTGAATTTTATTCAAACAGTCTAGCCATTTATTTTTTTGTGTTTCTGTTTTCGGTCTATAATTTAAAGGAAAAAGACTTATAAAATGTGGAAACGCCTTAATAGTAACTTCATCAAATATTGGCGCTTTTACATTTTGTACATTATTCTTTTTTATATTATTATTATTGTTATATGTATATATAACCTTGCGCTTTTCGTCAATAGGGGTATTGACTTTTTCGTCAATAGGTATTGCGTTTTTTGTCAATAGGGTAGAAATATAAATTCTACGCTCTTTAATCTGTTTTGTACCTTTTTCATAAATCATTTTTAACTTTATAAATTTATTTCGATCCAGGTTTGCAATCCATCTTGAAACGGTAGATTTTGAAACATTATAGAGTTGAGAAAAATAGTCATTAGAGGCGAAGCAATAGCCTTTTTCATTTGCCAAGGCGGTCAATTCGCCGTACATTAACTTTTCGTTTGCTTTTAAATTTTTAGCGTATCTGACCTCTGCCGGTATTACGGCATAATAGTTTTTTTTGTTTTCCATTTTCAAAAAAATTTTTACAAATTTAGCTGATATTTTACTGAATCGCAAAATTTTCTTAGTTCTTCAAAAATCTTTTTAAAATCTTCTAAAGAAATTTCAGTATCCTCGTACTTGTACCAAAGCAACTCAATAAGTAAATCAAATTCAACTCTTGTCGATTCGCCAATGTAATTGTAATTTACTGATTCATCAATTGTTTTGCTTTGCGTGTACCTTACCTTTTGTAAATCAGGATTAAAATAAATAATTTTGTACTTCATTTTTATACGCTTTTAAAATAATTATCAATAGTTTCTTTGCAATCTTCAAAGTTATTTAACCAAATAGCCTCCCAATTGCATTTTTTAAGCCATTTAAGCCATTCTTTTTGCTTTGGGGTAGGCTTATTGTATTTATATTTTAATTCTATCGCTAAACCGCTTCTTTTTGCGTTTGGTGTAAAAATTAATAGATCCGGAATACCTGGCTTAGTGCCAAGATATTTTAATTTGTATTGTTCAAAAGGCGATCTTTTACCCTCGTTCATTGGGTGCGTAAAAATTGCATTCGGATATTGCATCTGAATATAATTAATTACAGCCCTTTGGAGTAAATCCTCGCCTTTTAAATACTTTTGGTATGGGTTTGCTCTAGCCATTAAATTGCATTGTCTAAAACTCCTATAATGTGCCTAATCTCAGAACGTTCTAATTCTGAAAAAAATAACTTTCCATCTTTGTAAATTGTTACTTTGTAATAATCTTTTTGTGTTTGTTCTATTTTTACTTCTAGTTCATCCATATTAATGGCTTTTTTTGTTGGGTTAATGTTTCAGGTTTTTCTTCGTTAGCTAAATATTTTTCTCTTTTCTCTTTTAACTTATTTAGCCTAAAAAGTAAAATGTGTATTTCGCTTTCAATATCAGTTATTAATACCTCTTGATTTTCCATAAAAAAATTATTTTCAATCAGCTTGTATTTTTCTTTAAAATAAGGATCGTAATTTAACAAGTCCTTTGCGCTTTTAACGTGGTGAACTATTGTTGCGTGATTCATATTTAAAAATTTACCTACTTGAACGTATCTAAATCCTTTAACTTCATTAAAAGCAACTAAGCAAAATATTTTTTTTGCATCTACAACCTCACGCAAACGACTTTTTTGCCTTGGATCTTGTTTTAAATGCCTAATAACTAAATTTCTCAACAATTCTAATTGCTCTAACATATACTATTCCTTTTCTTCAATTTTATTTAATACGCTATAAAGCAATTCAATTTCTTTGTCTAAAAATGGCAGCTTTTCCATTCTTTGTGCCATTTCGTAAAGTGTTTCCAATTTTTTAATTTTTAATTTCATTTTTGTTTTTTTTATAATATTAAACTTCCATCTTCTGAAAACTCGTTCCAGTTGTAACCCGAAATAATTCCGGTATCTTTATATATTTTCCAATCGCTAAACGCTCTTTTCCAAGCTCTGCGGCCTTGATTAATCATTTCTTCACTTAATCCGTAAACCTCTACTGAAAAAGGATAATTAGTTTCAACCGCTATAAATCTAAAATTTTCAGCCGGTATTCCTAACATATCCGAATAAAAAGCACATTGTAAATGATAGCCGTATTTATAAATATCTCTTTTAAACGCCATTGGCGTATTGTTTTGGCAAGTTTTAACGTCGCTAATAAAGTTTTCAATTTTGTTTAGGCAATCAGGCCTTACACGAACTTGCAAACCCTCGTGTTCTAAGTAATGCGACAATTCAATTTCGCCTTTGCAATATTTTTGTGCTAAATCGTGATTCCTAAAGTTGTTAAGAATCGCAGTAATTTTTTGGTGATCGTCAAAGGAAACAATTTGTTTTCCCTCTGCTTTTTCAATTTCAATAGCATATTGTTTTTTTCCTGGAGTTGTTCTTCTATCTATTTTTGGTAAAACGTGAAAATCTTTGTAATACAATTCCGGTTCTAGCATTGCACAATGCACCGCAGTTCCTAAAGCCATTGCAGAAGATTCAAAAGGCTTTTGATTTATAAAATGATAAACCGATTTTTCAAATATTTTTTTTAAACCTGAAGCGCTTATTCCAGGTGATGAATGATATTTTTCATTACTATCAAATAACGCTTTTATTTCTTTTTGTTTTGTTTGCATATCTATTTGTTTTCTATATATTTAATACAATCTAATTTACTACCTTGAAACAATACGGTTGTATTTTCGTCTATAACTTGATATACGTCATTAAATTCATATAAACCTACTATTTCCATATCTATTTGTTTTTAAAGGTTAATGTACCATCCACTATTCAACTCTTTGTTTAATCTTTCTTCACCCTTTTTTGTGAAAAAGTTTCTCTCAAATTCCCCAAAGGTGTGATAGTCTTTTAATTTGTCAATACATTCTTTGACTGTTTCCCCACTTGTGAAAGTCTCACGCTGACCGCAGTCACTTTCAATGCGTAATTGATACTTTGCCATAATTTATAAATTATTTTCGCAGATGTAATCTGTTTGTTCTTTTAAAATTTGTTGAAGTTTTTCGTTTTGTTGTCGTAATGCCTCAACTTGCATTGTTAAAAATTCAATAAGTTTGTTTTCCACTTTTTTAAAATTTATTGTTAATATTCGCCTAAATTAAAAAAATACTTTCAATTAAAAAAATAATTTATAAAAAAAAGCGATTCCAATTTGAAACCGCTTTTTCTTTTTGTTTGTCAATTACCTAAAAAGGCAAATCATTTTTTGGCTGACTTGGTGCCTCTTGCTCAGTTTGGGCCTCAGGCTTCCAGGTATTCACAGAAACAGAAACGTCTTTTCCGTATTGATCCGCCTCTTTTTTATCGCTAATATTTAGCTTTATGTACTTTTTACCCTCATATTCAAAAATATGTTCTTCAGGTAGATTTGAGAGATTAATTGTTACGGCTCTAAAAGTTCCAAACTCTCCCTTTACTTGTTTACCGCCTCCACAGTAGATTGTTTCTTTACTCATTGTTTTACTATTTTAAATTAAACTTATTTACTATTTGATCCTTATAAACCTTTTTCATTTTAAAAGTTTTTAAAACTTGTTCGGCTTGTTCTTTTGTGGCTTTCAATGTTGCATTGAATTGCGATTCTGTTAGCCATTTTCTGTCGTCAGTTGGCGCCGGTTGAGTTGGCTGATTGTTAAGCTGATTAATATGCTTTGTTATATCCCAAACCTTTTGACCATTATTATCAACAACATTTGGATAATTATTTGAAGTCTTTACTGCATCCGCCTTTAAGTAAACCATTTTTTTAGAATACAAAAATCTACCAATGCCGAATTTAACTGCTGCCCTTTTAAAAGCGTCTGAGCTTTGACCTTTTTGTGCTTCAACGTTACTTTCACTTCCGGCGTCAGATCTTTTATACTCAATACCATCTGCATAAATTGTAATCTCACAAAAAAGCATACCATTTACGGAATAATACCTATCTGACCAAATACAATGTTTATCAAGAACATCTTGAACGTCTCGACTATCAATATAAGCCACGCAAGTTGCCTGGGGCTTATGCTTACTAAAACTTTGCACCCTCCACTTGTAGGGTATTTCTTTTTTTAATTCCTGTTGAATTTGTTTTAATTCTTTCATAAAAATTTAAAAATTTAAGGTTAATTCTATTCCTTGCAAATTAAATTCAGCGCCTTGTAAAATTTGCACTTCTTTAATTGTAAAGGTTTTTGGGTTTTGTAAACGTGATTTTAATGTTGGCATTGTGCAATTTAGCAATTTGCAAACATCATAACGCTTTAAATTTAGCCGTTTCATTTCGGCTTTGAAGTTGTTTTCAAACATATTTCTTTTAGTTTTATTCTACGCAAAAATAAAAAAAATTTTTCAAATAAAAAAATAATTTAAAAAAAACCGCCGAGTAGCAAAGCTGCTAAACGACGGCTGACAAACAAAACAAAAGAAAAAAGTTTAATTTATTATGCTAGTTGTAGGAGTATCGTCATCATTATTTGGTAAGTGTGATTTAACTTGAAACTCTGCATTTTTAATATTATAAGTCAATCCGTCAATTATTGTAGATTGTGGATCATAATTATTAGCAGAAAAATAAAACCATATTTTATTGTGAATAGATAAAGGCTCCCTTTTTAAATTTCTGAAAGTTCCAGTATATCTTGTTAAATACTCCCTGTAATCGTTAGAAATATTTTTTCCTAAAACTTTCATTAAATCAATACTATTTGGTTTAAATGTTATGGCTGGATAATCTTCTCGAGTTCTAAAATATCCTGATTTTTGGTCAGGTATTCTTGTTACCTTTTTAATATTTGTATTTACTCCGGTATTAGTTAATTTTGATATAAAAGTTTGATTTGATTCATCCGCTGAAGTTTTAGATTGTAATACTTGCATATTATCATAATACGTTGTATTGTAATCCGTATCGGAACATTTAGTGTTAGATACTACAAATCTAATAATTGCCGTTGTATCTGAGCCAATATTTAAGTCAGTATCATTTAAAGCAATGTTTAAATCAACCCACTTATTTGGCGTTGTCGTAGTTATTAAATTTGTACCTCCATAAGTTGAAGAAAATTTTCCGGTTGCAGCATCCCAAAAATACCCAACACTGCCTAGAGTTGTAGTAATTGAATATTGAAAAGTTGCTGAAACATCTGAGTTTTGTGAGTTTAAAAAGTTAAAATAGTATTTTAGTTTACAAGTAAAATCAGAATATTTTACCTCTTGCGGATTAAATACTTCAGTTTCAAATCTAAACATTTCAACAAAACCAGTTGTTGGCGCAATGCTAGTTAATTTCATTGATCTTCTACCCTTATATGAAATTTCATCTGTTGCAATTTCTGCATAATATGGAACGTATGTTAAATCAAAAGTACAATCTACTCCAAAAGTATCTTGAAAAGGAATAGTAAGCGTATCGCCAACTAAATAGTTTTGTCCGTTGCTAGTTATTACTAAAGATTGAACGCTTCCACCTGATATTGTAGCGCTAACGGTTAAACCCGTACCGCTTCCGCCACTAGGAGAAAAACTTGTAGTTCCGTCAAAAAAACCACTTCCGGGATTGGTTATTGTAAAACCTATTGAAATAGAACTATTTTCTTGAATTTCAAAACCATAATCGCCATATTCAAAACCTGAATTATAAAAAGCATTTTTTGTCTTTAAATAATTTCCAACAATATGAACTTGCGAGGCTGGTTGCAAATACTCTTTTGATAAACTATTTCCGGTTTCTTTTAAATCGCTTTCATTACTAAAAAGTATTTGTTTTCTGACATTTCCAATACTAGCGCCTAAATAATCATATTTTCTAAAATCAACATATTCTTTTGAGGTACTTTCATATTGAGTGGTAATTTGGTTTCTGATTCCTGTTGGCGTTCCACCTTGTTGTAATTCATTATAAATTAAATCTTTAACGTAATAATCAAAAATATTTGTTACCTCAACAATATACCATTTGTTATATGATTGAAAAATTCTTAAATTAAATTGCTTTAGTAAAAGCTCTAATTGTTGTTTTGCGTTTAATAAAGAAAAGTCTCCAGTCATTTCATCATAACCAAAATCCAACGTTATTAAGTTTTCAAATTCAGTTGTTGTTACTGGGCCAAAAGTTCTGTATTTTATATCTGAGGCAATATAAATATCTAAGTCTAAATCTAAGTTTTGAAGTATTTCGCTAATACGTTCAAGGTTTGTGATATTTATTGGCGCATTGTTGTTATTGTAGCCTATTGTGCTATTGAAATTGTTTAAAGTACCTAAACCATCAAAAGCGTTAAAACTAACCGCAAAAGGAGTTGAAATCATTTTTTCTTTATAACGATCATTAACTAAAAAACCCGACCAATAAATTGCCCAAACATCAGAATCGGAATAGTTATCAATAATACTTTCTAGGCAGTTAATGCTTTCAACTTGTCCGCCGTCTGAAATTACTCGGTCATTGTATTCGTCTGATTGCGTTTGCTTATAATAAACAACTACTTTGTATTCTCTTTCGTCAAACTTATAAAAATCGTCATAAGTTACGTCGTCGGTAACAAATAAATTTAATTGACATTTTGAGCCAATTATAGGATCATAAAAATTGTTAGAGGATTGCCAAGATATTGAAACCGGATTTGCGCCTCCTACCATTGGAAGTACGTCTCCGGTATAATCCTTTTTTAATATTTCAACTTTTTTTCCATATCCTAAAACATCGGAAAACTCTAGTCTATATTTTACGCCGTATGCCATTTTTTTATTTTAGTAAACTCTACCCGCCGTTTCGTTTGCTCGTTCTATTGCAATTAAAAGATCCTGACCATCAACTCTAACCTCACCGGTAACGTTTATATTTCCTCTATTGTTTGATTTGCCTATAATAGATTGTAGTTTATTTAAAGGCGCTATAACTTCAGGATTTTGCCTTGCTCCTGGATATTCACCAACCAATCCCATTGTTGGGCCACTAATAATTCCACCATTTGCGAATGCAGTTGCACCTCCGGCAGTATTTCCTCCTGTGTAACTACCTCCACTTCCTCCGCTACCTCGACGACCACCTCCGCCGCCGCCACTACCAATTCTTGCAGCTCCAGCCCTAAACAAACTACCTAATGCAATTAAGGCAACACCCGCAGCAATTGCAACACCAGGTGCTAAAGATTTAAAAGCAACTTTAATTTTTTTCAATGTTATACCTATTCCAATAGCTAATTTTCCTAATTGAATAGCCATCCCTCCAATACTTCCAAGAATAACATTTGATAGTTTACCCGCTAAATTGCCACCTGAAGATATTGCACTTCCTAAAGCAGCCGCCATTCCTGACGCTAAATTTTGCAATCCTCCGGTTATAACTTGTCCAACTCTTTCGTTAAATTGTGCCGTTTGTTGTAATGCGTACAATCTTGCCTCTGCTAACTTGGCTTGTTGCTCTGCCATAACAGTTGGAATTCTTTGTGTATCTGCTGCAATCATATCGCTTACAGGCGTTTGTATTCCCGCACCGGTTACTCCTGATAATGCAGAAGTTGCCATTGGTCTTGTTGAAACACCACCGCCTCCACCAACATCTGTTGTTGCGTCAGTTCCACCTCCGCTAACAGACATTTCAACCGGAACAACAATTTTTGCGATTGTTTTTTGTTGTAAAGATTCATTAAAATTATCTACAACGGAACTACCTAAAATTGAGGCGTCTGTTTTAATTGCATCAAATGCAGCGGTAACATTATTTTTTAGGCCATCTGCTAAGTCTGAAAAGCCTTGAACAATTTTATCTTTATCAAAAGTAAAAACACCCATAATAATATCGCCAATACCCTTAAATAAAGTGATAAAATTATTTGCAAAAGTTTTTATAATAGTTGAAAAAGTAGAAAAAACAAACTTTCCAATTGCTAACATATTCTTAAAATTGGCAATTAAAGAGTTTACTGCTAATTGTATAGGTAAAGAATTATTATATAAGTCAATAAAATAGTTTCCTATTTTTACTAAAGCGGATTTTATACCCGCCCAATTTTTATAAATTACAACTGATATTGCAGTTAATCCGGCAACTATTAAACCAATAGGCCCCATCATAACTGTTAAAGCCGTACCGATAGCCGGAGCCAAAGTAACTAAAGTTCCTAAAACATAAAGTACTGGCCCTAAAGCCGCAGCCACACCCGCAAAAATTACAATTAGTTTTTTTGTTGTTGGACTTAGTTCTGAAAATTTTTGCAATAAGCCGTTGGCAAATGTTACTAATTTAGTAAATACCGGTAATATGATTTGACCAAACTTTGCAGATAGTTCTTTTAAAGATTCCTGAAATATTCTCATTTGGTTTGCAGCACCCCCGCTTGTTCTGCTAAAATCTCCCTGAGCGTTTGAGGTTGCTTCCATTATGAACTTATAACGCAACGCAACTTTTTGCGCTTGTGTCATTGTTTTTATATTGGCGTTCATTCCTCTCTCCATAGCAAAACTTTTTAAGTTTGCCTCAGTCATAACAATACCTAATCTTTTTAAAGATTCTGTTTCTCCGGTAAAAACACCGGCTAATGCGGTTGTTGCCTGATCAATACCTATATTTTTAAAAGACGCTAAATCTCCGGCCAAACCAACTAAAGACGTACTCATATCAGAAGCAGCGCTTTGATTTAATCCCATTGAAGTAGCCATATCTCCAAACAAGGCGGCCATATCCAAGGCGCTACCCTCCGCAATACCGAATTGCTTTAAAGTAGTTTTTGCAAAGTCTTTAACCTCTTTTTTAGATTTACCAAAGGCAACATCTACTTTGTTCATTGATTCTTGAAAATCACTTGCAAATTTAACCGCCGCACCACCTGCAACGGCTAAAGGCAGAGTTAATCTTGTTGTTAATGACTTTCCAACGCTTTGCATTTTTGAGCCAAATTTTGATAATTTAGAACTCGCAGAACTTAGCGCATTTGATAGCTTTGAAGAATCTCCGGTAATATTTATTTTTAAATTTTGTTCAGGCATAGTATTAAATAAGTTGAAACAAAAATACAAAAAAAAAGACGCTTTTATTTTAACGTCTTTTTATTGGTCATTGATTGATATTTTACCATAAAAGCATCCATTTGCTCCTTTGTGGATTTAGGCTCTGCCCTTTTCTTTTTTCTTGCAATATCACTTGGCAATTCAAATAAATCTTCAGGCTTTAACATTTGAGATTTTTTCTCACATTGCACGTTGTGAATCATTACTGCAATATAGCGTGTTTGCTCCCAATTTAAATTTATATTGTTATGATAGTGTTGAGCCATTAAAGCATTTTCTCGCCAGGTTTGCCGCCAAAAATCGTCAGGCTTTATTCCAACTAAACCAATATAATGGTCAGTTAAACTTTCAAAATTTACTTCTTCTTTGACGGCTGACGCTTTCCCTTGGCTTCTGTTTCGCCATTTAAACTATTACCTAAAATTTTAGATTGCAACATTACCTCAACAATTTCATTTATTTTTTCTGCGTCTAATTCATCGAGCCAGGCGCCAACAGTAAATAAATTGTAATCAATTTCGTTTCCTTTTTCTTGATCGTTTGCCAGGATTGCAGAATAAACTAAGGCTCTCAAACCCTTGATTGATATTCCGTTTTGAAAAGCTCCGCCTATTTCGGCTAAACTTATTCCTAATTGCTCGGTAAATTCCGACCAAAAATTCATTGAGAAATGTAGTGTTCTGTTTTTGTTACCAACTTTGATGTCAATGTAACCTCTTTTTTTGTTTGTCATTTTTTAAGGTTTAAAATTAATGTAAAAAAAGCCGTCGCCAAATATTGACGGCGGCCCTGTATAAATAAACTAAAGTTAATTAGTTAGTTGATTTTGTGATTGCTCCTGTAATTGTTAAAGATCCGCTATAAGTTACGGCAGCTTCCATTTCAGCAGACATTTCAACACTTGATAAAAACGCCTCAGCAGTATAAATTGCGTCTCCAGTTTCAGCAGTTCCAAAAACACAAGTTAATTGCGTTCTTGCTAAAAGATAATCAGCCATTTCGATAGCGTTTGCCGTATCGTCATAAACTACTAATCCCTCAAAAGATATTTCACCACCTTTTACGCCTCCGATATACTCAGAAAACCCGTTTGAATCTTTTGTTGTAGCTTCAGGAGTGTCCATTGATAAAGACATTGAACAACTTGTAGTATGCCCAACTGTAGTTCCCTCTACTGTTAAAATTAAGTTAGTTCCGTTAAATACTCCGGTTGTAGCCATTTATATAATTTTTAATGTTATTAATTTTGTGTAAATATACGAAAATATTTAATTATAATTTTACGAGGTTAAAGCAACTAAATCGTCTGTTGATCTAAGTGTATTAAAAACTGCAATTCTATGAATATTAATATTATTCATAGTTGTACTAATATTGTAAATATTGTCAATAATATTTAAAACTCCTGTTGGTGCATTTAGTCCAACACTTGTGCCATTAATATAAACGTAAGTGTTTGACGTATCATAAGCTATTGCCATTTTGCAAAGTGTTCCAGGTTGTAAGGTAAATCCTCCATTTATTAATCCTGATCCACTTATATTGTCGCCAAATATATTTATTAAATTATTTGAATAAGTTTCAAGGCGCATTGAATTACCTCCGGAATGGTCTTTAAATCTTAATAGTTTATTAAACTCTCCGTCTTTACCATTATAAGAAAACCACAATACGAAAGTTGAGGTATTTGCCGGAAAAGTTGTCGAGGTTGAAAAATTAGAACTAAAAGCACCCTCTGTTAATCTTGAAGATGCAGCACCCTCATTTGATTTAATATAAGAAGATGCAAAGCTAGAATTTTCGGCTTGTGCCTGAGCTACATAAATTGTTGCAGCATCGTTACACAAAACCCTTGGAGTAGATCCCGATGCGCTTGTGTGTGAAAACCTTTGCCATTGGTTTGTTAAGGTTACAACTTTTAAATCAGTTGAAACGCATCCAATGCTAACGTCTTGAGTTTCGGCCTCTGATTTTAAATAAATTGATTGTGTAATTTGTCCGGTTGATGTAACTGCTATCTCAATTCTTGCGTTTGATGTTCCGTCAAAAACAATTTTAGCTCCGTTTTTTGTACCATCAGGCGAAGCAATAAAGTTATCTGTTACAACTGCATTTCCAACGCTAGTCCACTCGCTAAAACTTTCAGAATATGTAATTAAATTTGTAGATTGTGCCTCTAATGCAATATGTGGGCAACCATTAGAAACTCCACTTATTGTTTTATATGAAAGGCTTGGAATGTTTTGTTGTACCTCTGTAATATATCCATTTTGCGCAATTCTATTTTTTAATGAATTTCTTGAAAAAGTAAAATCCCCATCGCCGTTTGTTGGAAATGTAGAATAAATTTTACTTTCCTTTACTCCAGTTGGCTGTAATAAAAAAACAGAATCATTTAAAATAGACATATTTATTTCTTTTTGTGTACTTCGTCAAAATCTTTTAAAACTTTGTTTACCTCTTTTAAATCTTCAAGATGCGTTTTTTTGCTTAGTAGATCTTGTTCTTTTAATTCGTTTTCTAGTTTGTTAAATTTATGCTTTGATATTAATTCCATTATTTTAAAAGGCAATTGAATAAGCAAATAAACAAAACCAACAATTCCAAATAATGTTTTTAAGTTTCCGTCTATATTATTAAAAAAATCAATATTAGAAATTGCTAATATATCCATAAGGTTTAACCCCCATATTGCAAGGCTGAATTTTTCCAAATAACTTAAAAATAATCTTATATTAAACATAACAATTAATAATGTGCAGCAAACAAGGCACAATGGTATAAATAAAATCTTCAACTTCGGGCGTTCCTTTTGCTAAAAAATCGTCATAAATAATTTCCTTTAAAGCTGCTATAACAACAACAATACTAACTGAAATTAATGTGTTGAAAAACAACAATGATAAAAATAAAATACAACTGCCTACAAAGAAGTGTAATAATTTATCTTTTTGAATACTTGTAATTATATCTTTATTTATCATCGTCTCTTTTATAACCATAAAACATATGTGCAGCAGATCCATTTGGATAAACTCTGTATTGTTCTAATTCTAATTCATCTGTACTCATTACGTCATAAGCGTAACCAGGATAATAAATAGGATGCTCTGGGTCTGTTGTCGCTTGTGGATTAATTACTTTTCCAATATTTACAACACCTTTTGTTCCGTTAATATATTGCATTGTTGTAACACCCTCTATTGTTATTTCTTCCCAAACGTTGTTATCTATTAAGACTTGTTTGCCTTGTTGTTCTGTATCAAAAACTAATTTGTATATGTGCATTTTATATTGTTGTTAAAGATTGTAATTCTGCATCTGTTAATGCTTCTTTGTAAACTGCTAGTGCTTTTGTGTTTCCGTAGAAAGGAAAACTACCACTACCTTGGTCAAAGTTTAATTTATCAAGTGTATTTTCTGAATATGTAGAGCCACTTAATTGCTCTGTTTCTTTTATTCCGTTAATCCAAATTGCAAAATCATTTTCTTTATATTTTAAAGCTATTTTATTATAGGCTACAATATCTGATAATGTTATTGTATCATCAAATACATTAGAATTATTAACCCTTACAACAAACTTTACTTTATTAGAGCCAGACGTATAAAATATGTTTACCCTATTACCTATGTTTCCATTCTCTGATAAACTTATAATCCTATTTGTGCCATCATCAGCCAAAGCTGCTATCTCTGCATACAATACACCCTCTGTACTATTTATCAAAGTAGAGTTCCCACTATTAGTTGCAATATCTTGTAGCCTAGTGTTTGTTGCTCCGTTAGTTGGAATGTATGAGGTTGCGTAGGATAAGTTTTCTACTTGTGCGCCCCAAATTTCAATATCTCTAGCGGTTGCGCCTCCATAAGTACTTATGCTTATTGCAAAGCTATAAGGACTCACACTTCTTGTTATTGATAACCTTTGCCAAGTACCGTCAAGTGTAAAGTTATTTTCTTGAAATGAAGTACCAAACCTTATTGTCTCACCACTTACTCCTTTGACGTATATTGATGCAGTTGTTTCTGCGGAGTTACTGAAACTTAATTGTATATTTTGATTTGCTCCAGTGAATAAACATCTGGAAGCATTCTGTTCACCACTTGGACTAACACTATAATTTTGCGTCGTGTATGTAGTGCCGTTTGCCCATAAACTAAAATCCTCACTATAAGTTATCAAATTCGTACTCTGTGGTTCAAGCAACCAGCTTCCACAACCACTATCTGGTACTACTTCTTGACCAGTAACTTCTTTTACAGATACGTTGTCTATTGTTATTGAACCACTACTATCACTAAAATTAAAATAAAATGTAGTTAAATTTGAACTAAAATAAAATGTATGAACACCAATAGTTGAAGGCACTATTGTATATGCAGCACTTCCAGAATTATTTGTATAAACTTTTAAATCTGATGTTCCTACTTTTTCAGTTATTTCATATTGTAGTTTAAATTGAGAAGTTGTTGGAGATGTAACATTTGGTTGATTTATTCTTCTATTACCACTTCCTCCATTTATTGTAACACTATTATTTGAAAACGTTGCTGCCCCATCGGGATTAAACCAATTAGCACTTCCATTACTAAAATCTCCATTTACAATTTCCTCACTTCCTAAAGTATCTTGATAACTAAACCCTTCGTAGTTTATTCTTGGTATGTTTGTATCGTCTGTTATTTCTTTTAATGAAACACTATTTAAGGTTATATCTACATTTGCAGATGCTCTGTAAAATTTTACATTAGTGTTTGATGTTGGTGAAATTATTCTTGTATTAATACCAGCAGTATTAAAAACTTGTTGAGATATACCACCTCCATCTATTTTTATACTTCCGCTTGTTGCCTCCGCAACATCTACCGTTAATTGATAAGTTCTTCCACCTATCATAGGATTAGTTGATGTGTAAAATTCAGTTATAGGTGATGTGTTTAAAAACTTTAACCTTGCAGTTCCTTGTTCTTGATTAAACTCTACATAATTATTTGCATCACTATTTGCTACTGTCCAATCTTGCCCTACTTCTTTAACTGAAATGTTGGTTATAGTACCTCTAAAAGCACCACCATAAAACCTTAAAAGACCAGTTGATGTTGTTGTAAAATAAAATGTTTTACTACCTAAAGATGTTGCAGTTTGATTTGAAGAACCCCCTATGTCAATAGCTAAAGTTCCACTTATATAATCTGTTACATCTAACGTTACTTTGTATACTTTTCCAGCAGTAACTCCAACATCTTGGGTAAGATTATTGTTTAAATCACTACAAGTAGCACCTAAATTACTAATAGTCCAACCATCTCCTAAACTCCAATTTTGTCCGACTTCTTTTACTGAAACGTTGTCTATTGAGTATGCTGCACCACTTATAGCTCTAAAATAAAATAGTCCATCAGCAAAAATATGTTTAAAATATATTGTAAAAGTGCCATTTTCTGTTATTGTATAATAAGTATCTCCGTTTGAGTTTATTATTTTTGCTGACCCAGAACCATTATAGTCTGAAATAGTAAAAGTAGCTGTATAAGTTTTTCCATCAGTTAAAATATTTTGAAATAACAGAGATGTTACCCCTGTTCCGTTTAGGTTTCCTGTACCACCACTAATAGTTGCATTTACTTTACTCCAATCACTATCTGTGTCGAAACTACCATTTGTAATCAGTTCTGAACTTTCTTGTGAAAAGTTTCCGTTTAAAACTTCTTCTGTACCTATCTGTGAAAAGTTACCATTTGAAACTAACTCTGAACTTATTATCTGTACGTTTTCTACTAAACCTTGTGCATTAACTCTAGTTGCAGCAGAACTTCTACTGAATTGGAAATCTCCACTTAAATCTTCTACTACTGAAACGTTATCTATTGAGCCTGCAAATGATACATTACCTTGTATAAAAAAAGTAGAGGTACTACCATTAGTTATATATTCTGTATATGTACCTGTACTGCTTCTGTATGTACTATAATTACCGCCAAAATAACATCTAACACTTCCACTTGTTATTTCAGTTATTTCAAAAACTAGTTTATATGTTTTATTAGCAGTTAATATTCCACTTTGTTGTAAAGTAGCATTACCACCTGATTGACTAGCTTTACCATTTGCAATAGTCCAACCTGTTCCTTTAGTCCAATCACTATCGGTAGCAAAATCTCCATTTGTAACAAGCTCTGAGCCATATAAGTTTTCATTTGGCTTTACACTTAACATTCTACCATTGTCGTATGCAGTTGGTGTAAGTAATATTGATGCTTTATCTAATAAATTGGACATACTATGTTATTATTTCAAGTTCAGTTAATGTTGCTTTTGTACAAGTTACATTCTCATAATAGGTTGCTCTTGCCTCTAATTCTGAAAGCAAGTTATCGATCACATTATTGATTGCTGGATTTACTTGTAATTTTAATCCTAATCCTATCATAAAATATTTATCTTAAATAACAAACAACTTTTCCACTTGCAACACTAACATCGTCAAAGTTTCCGTAAATAATTGATCCCGCACCTAGTGCTAAAGAAGTTATTGACGAATCACCGCCAACAGTATCAATATCACAAGAAATTGTTGAAGATTCTAAGGCCTGAATAGCGCAAAAGTTTTCACCCGCTAACGACGTAGCCGATGCAGCAATAACTCTTAAACCCTTGTCGCCAAATGATAGTTTTTGAAATTCACCTGAATAATATAAATCTGAAGCCATATCTAAATTTTAAAATTTTATATATTTACAAAAATACAAAAATTAAAATTATAGATTTTTAATTATTTTTCCTAACGGCAGATCCAAAAAAGTAGCCAAAAATTGATAGTACAATTCCCTCACAAATACCAATCAAATGAATCCAAACTTCCTTATTCGATTCCGGTATATTTAAAAAAACAATTGCGTAAATAATAAAAGCAAAGGCGCCTAAACCAATAATTCCGGTTAAATTAAACATAAAGTCAAAGCCTCCTGTTTTAGCTTTTTCAACCTCTCGTTTTCTTGCTGAATCTCTATCGGCCACCTCTAACTGATACAATTCAATCAATTCATTATGTAATTGCGTTTTATCTTGGCTTGTTAATTCAGGATCGTTATCAATTAAGTTTTTAACAACTCCTAAAACACCTTTTTCAGGAAGTATATCCCCAACAAATCCAGGTATTTTTTTTAAAATAAACTGACCAACCTTGGTATCTTTAAATTTTTTCTTTGGCATTATTCTAAGTATTTATATTCGTTAAAAGCATCGAAACTCGGACAAGCCTTTTCGCTAAAATCTCTGTGGCCATAAATAACCGCTTTTGGATGCAATCTTTTCAATGTTTTTAACAAGTCTGACAGACTTTCTTTTTGTTGTGGCGTTCTTGTATCTTTAGCGTCTAAACATTCGTCTAAGCCTCCAATATAGCAAACGCCTATCGACATTTTATTTTGGCCTCTTGAATGTGCGCCAACTTTTTCAATATTTCTACCATAAGAAATTAATCCGTCTAAATGAACAATATAATGATAACCAATATCAGAAAAGCCTCTTTCTATGTGCCAATTTTTTATTGTTTCTGCGCTTACTTTTCTGCCCTCAGGCGTAGCGCTACAATGAATTATAATTTTGTTTATTTGTCGCATTTCTTAATTTTAAAAATGTGATATTACTGAAATTAAAAAATTTTCAATAGTTGCGGTTGCTCCTGATTTATCAACTCGAACTTGAATTTTACAACCGCTTGTTAAAACGTCAGTATGCGTAAATAATTGCGTTGTTCTCGAATACCTTACAAGATCATTATTATTTGCAATATTATCGTGCATAAACTCAACAGATTTTCCAGTATCAGGAAAATATAAACGTGCATCTAGTCTTGTATTTGATGCTCCGGCGGTTATATCGAAATCATTTCGTACAGTCATAACTCTACCGGCTCCAACTTCTGTAAAGACCAAAGAATTATTTGCAGAGTTCCATAAGTCACCCGTTACAAAGCTAGGCTTGTATGTTGTAATTGTTCCGCTTCCGGCCTTGTCATTTGTTAAATCAGTCCAAACGTTTTGCGTTAGATTTATTGGCGTTGCCGAGGTCGCAGAATCTTCATAATCAACCCAACCACCTTGTGAATCATATAATTCGTTTACTGAATTTTTTATTTCATTTATATTGGCAGCAGTTACCTTATTAGCCTCGGGCAGTACTGAGGTTTGATTATCTGATTTTGTTGAAAAAGTTATTTTAGCCATTTGTATTTTTTTTAAGATTGTAATTCACTTTGTAATTCATTTTGTAAACCTCCAACCGGATTAATTTGTTCAATTTTATTTGACAATTCAATAATTCCTCTAAAATAAGTTGAATCTGCTAAATCATCTTCTAAATAAGAAACGCCATTATTTACGCTTGTGTAAACATTAAATCCGTTTGCAGTTATATCAATATAATTTGCAGATCTTGTTCTAACGTTTTCTAAACATTGAGAAACCATTAAATTTGTATCTAATTGACCTCCGTCGTCTGAATAAAATTTTGATATACATTCTATTCGTGTTATTGTCTCACTATTAAACGATTGCTGATTTTGGTCTGTTTCATCAGAGGAAACTGAATAAACTCTAATTAATGGATAGGCTGCATCTGTTGGAATACGATTGTAAACCGGCACCGCAACATCATTAATTAAAACGTTTCCGCTTAACTTTGCAATAATTGCTTTTCTAACATAGTGAATTGCCTCTTTCATTTATTTTATTGCTTTTTTAATTTCGCCGTTTAAGCGCATTAATAATTTTTTTAATCCAATTCTAGCAGAGCCAAAGAAAAACGGCTGAGGTTTCATATAACCTGGCTTTGCGCCTTTAAATTGTGCTGCATAGCTTTTAGGTATTCCAAGCTCTAACATATCGTCAAAAGTTACAAAGGCTCCCGTTCCAAATTCTACATAAGGCGCATATTTTGCTCCGGCTAATACTTCAACAGTTTTGCCTTGTTTCTCTGATCTTATTGATTGCCTTAGTGTACCATAATCAGACGGCGCACTTTTCTTAGCAATTCTTGCAATATCTAAACCAGCCATTCCCAACTCTTTTGATAATGTGCTTTTATCAAATGTTCTTAAATTGTCTAACTTTTTTTTAAGTTGGGCCAAATCCGATTGATCGATTTTAATATTCATTTTATTCAGATTTTGTTGCCAATAATTTAGTGTAAAAATCTAATTCAAATTCAAACTTTTGATTTATACGATAATTATTTGTACCGCCCTCTAGTGTAAATATATCTCCTAACTGAATTAAATCTGCGGTATTTTTACGCATTATTATTTCAACTTGTACGTCTTGTGTTCTTTTACCTAGTTTGTCGCTTATATCTCCGTTAATCTGCTTTAAATTGCACCATACAGTTGCAACCTCTGACAAAGTAGAACTAAAACCGCCAAATTCATCAGGGGATTTAATTAATCGTTTTATAATTATTTTAGAATCTAGTTTTCCGGCATTCATTAAATAAACATAGTTTTATAAGACGTCAAAATTTGTTTTGTCGATGTTGGTATTTCTGAAACATTGTTTTGCTCAGTTATAAAATCCGCTCTATTATCATAATACGTTGATATAAGTTGCAACATCGCTTGTTTTACTAAAGAATCATTTATCCCACTTGTTATGTAGGTAACTTTTACTTTTTCGGCAGATCCTCCATCTAATTCAATCGTCTCATTATCTAAACCCAAAATTTCATAATCAGTTGTAGCCGTTCCGTCAATAGTTATTTCTGAAATACTAGCCGTTGGACTAAACGGCAAATCAAACAAACCATTTGTTTTGTCTAAATAATAAGTTCTATTTTTTGGAACTATGTCTCTCGAAATATAATTTTCACACCATATTCTCGCCTGAGTAATCATTGAAGAAATTAAATTATCGTCGGCGCTTGTATCAATACGAACATAATCTTTAACGTTTTGAGCCGTTAATATTTCATTTCCGGTTGTTGCGTTTATTTTAATTTGCCTCATTTTATTTTATTTCTTTATATTCTACTTTTAATTCTTTTGTCTCAAAGGTTTGCTTTTCTTTTTTCTTAGATATTTTTGATCCTAAACCTTTTTTTAACCAATTTTTTGCGGTCTTTGCGTCTAACTCTAAAACATCACCCTCATTAAATCTTTTGCCACCTCTTAAAATAGATTGTTTTATTTTTAGTTTCATAATGTAAATATTTTTGTAAAGATAAAAAAAAAGCGTCACATAAATTTGCGACGCTTTTCCAGTGGAAAACAAAAATGAAAAAACAGTTAAAGTTCTGCAAAGTTATTAAAATATTTTAAATATTTAGGAGATGTCAATTCAATTGATTTTTTTATTCCATCATTTTTAATAATAAAAAACCCGTCTTTTTCTTTGTAGTAAATAGCAAAAAAATCAACGTCTTTTATTTTGTAATTTTTTTGTTTTGTATCTTTTAGAAAAACTCTTGATCTTCCTGAAAAATTATGAACTGATTTAATTTGTATTTTAATTAATCCTTTTGGTGTTTCAATTATGCAATCATATCTTGAAGTATTAAGTAAGGGAAATGAAACAAAAAAGCCTTGTTCCATTGCAGCAGTTGCAAACTTGTATTCTGCCAGGCATCCAATTTGATTGCTATCCATATTGTAAAGATAGCAAAATATTTTATTCGTTATCTAAAACAAACTTGCAACCAAATAATTCTATTATGTTACGATGTTTTTTTACGCCATTATAGGATAGGTTATTATCTTTGGCATAATTTGAAATGGTTTTTAGGTTTGCATAAATTCCAAGACGTTCAAAAACTTGCACTATGTCAAGCTCATCTTTGATGATTGTTTTATAAACATATTCCTCAATCTTGTTTAAATGTCTTTCTGTTACTGGGTTTTTCATTAGTTCAAATTTTTGAATTACGCATAATAGTAGTTAGCAGCAAGCTAATAGCCATTGTTCAGCCATTGCCCTCGCTATGCCTTCAAACGTCTTACTACTTTCTTTTGCATTTTTTGCTGTTCCTCTACTATAACTTTGTCCTCGTTTCTTTCCTCCTGTATTTGAAGGCAAATAAGGCTTATAGTTTTCTACAATATCAGTC
>Ga0208917_1000163_pt1 | contig 34069 bp, 40 predicted proteins | sample DEB08_DNA_10_FD_185500 | JGI IMG/M metagenome (GOLD analysis project Ga0208917, IMG submission 185500) | Aqueous microbial communities from the Delaware River and Bay under freshwater to marine salinity gradient to study organic matter... | ecosystem: Environmental > Aquatic > Marine > Coastal ...
TCTGCTGTATCGTAGGCGTCGGTGCTGGCGCTCTTATTGTTTGGGGTTATAATAAAGTAAAGGGAAATAAAAATCACAATCCCTAGAAATGATTAACTCTGAAACACCATATAAAATCTCAGAAATTCTTATAGATACCTGGCCTCAACTTTACAGGCCAGGTAAACCATTGTATAATGAAGAACCACGGAGTGAAATCAATGACGGAGAAAAAGAATCCGAGTGCTGATATGCTTGGGCAGTTTGCTATTGCCCTTCAGAAACTTGGATGGGATCATGAAGATGAACTGAAGGTTGATATTGGAGGTGTTGCTGTAACTGGAACTGCAACTAATCCTGATGCAAATCCAAAGTGGGCAAAACCTTTTGGAACTATTACTTATCAAAAGGATGCTTTTATTGTGATCAAAAATGTAAGTCGGAACCCCGTGGTTCCTTCTCAACCAAATCCAGATCTAAAAGCATATCACGCTAAATAATTTTCAGTTTTATTATTACAAAATGAAATTTACAGTATATTCTAAAGAAGGTTGTCCATTTTGCACAAAAGTGGAAAGAGTTTTGCATCTGGCGAATCTTGATTATGAAATTCAAAAATTAAATAGTGATTTTACAAGAGAAGAATTTTATTCAAAGTTTGGAAACGGATCAACTTTTCCAAGGGTTCTTTTGGATGATGTATTGATCGGTGGATGCACTGAAACTGTAAAGTACCTTTCAGAAAACAAAATTATTTGATGGACACTAATTTTCACGAAGTTTATTATGATGTTGACCAAGCAATCGACTTTGCTTTTGAAAACAAGTTTGTTTTAAAATTTTATGATTATTTGAAATCTAGAAATGTAACAAGAAAGCAAGTTGAAGAGTTTATTACCAGCGAAACTTCTGTAGAAATTTCAGATTTGGTAAATGAGTTGGGAGAATATCTAGAAGGAGGTTCTGATAACACTCACAAAATGCTTCGTGAAGCTTATGGGCACATTCCAAAACCCCAAGCAAGAAAAATTAAAAACTATTTGTATGGCATCTTAGAAGATGCATGGAAGTATAGCCATGACAAACGACCAGGCCGACGAAAGAAAACTAAATAAAACAGAACCCCAGATTAATCGGGGATTTGAGTTAATGTTACGTAATAGGAGGAGTAAACCAGAATCACCAAAATCTTTTCAATTAAAGTTTGGTAAGATGGTTTCTCTTTTTCGTAGAGAGATTGTTTTACACCTGAACTTTTATATAGACATTAGGAAAAAATAGACTCTCTGGAGAAAGAAAATGTTAGCAGTAACTCTAACGATCAGCACTCTTATTTCGATAATGTTCTTTTTTGTTGGTGGTGTGGTAGGATGGTTGGCAAAAGAACATTTCTACAGCACAGCACCAGTATATGCTCATCCGGAGATGTTTGATGAGAATGGTAATCTTTTACCTGATGAAATTTTAGCAGTACGATTTGAAAACAATTATGACTACGACGAAGAAGACGACGAATAAACCAATTGTAAAACTACAACCAAATCCATTTCAACATGAGATTTTAGAACTTGCTTCTAAGCAGAGAAGTAAAGCAAAAAAAATTGAGGTTTTGCAAGAGTACAGAAATCCTGCTCTTGTTTCCATCTTTATTATGAATTTTGACGAATCCGTAATTAGTGTTTTACCTTCAGGACCAGTTCCTTATGCAGACGTTGATGAGCAAACCAACGTTGGTGGTAATCTTAGTGATATGATTGAAAGTAAGTCTAAGAGTGATGGAATGAAGACTACTGGATACTATGGAACAGAAGATTTTGCTGAAGCATCTGCAAAGTCTTCTATCAGGAATGAGTATCAAAACTTTTATCTCTTTTGTAAAGGTGGGAGTAACGCAATTTCTCAAGTCAGAAAGGAAACTATCTTTATTAATATGTTGAAGGGATTGCATCCACTTGAGGCAGAACTTATGTGCTTAGTGAAGGATAAAAAACTTCAAGATAAATATAAAATTACAAAGGAAATTGTTGCAGAGTCTTATCCAGACATTGTTTGGGGAGGACGTTCGTGACAGTTGTTTTTTCGGAGGATACTGTTATGGCAGAACAAGAAAATAAAATTTCAAAAAACGTTCTGCCACATGAATATGGGTGTCAAATTCTTTTGGAAAAAACTACATTGGAAATTGCAAAAGATAAAAGTTTTCCAAACGATGCAAAATTGATCTGGTATAAAGTTGATGGAAAAACTTATATTGACCTAACAAGGTGTAGTAAGACAGTAAACCTCTTTGATATGTACTACGACAAGTATGGTCCTGGAGCAGTTCAAAAAATTGATTTTGGTTATGGAAGGGTAAACCCCAAATTGTGGGGTAATGATAAAAAGGAAAAGAAATCTAAAAAATGACTAAAGGATTTGGAAAAGAAAAAGAAGATGATGTTAAATTCTTAGTTAATAAAAAAGAACTTAATTCTCTTCTAAAAAAATATAAGAATGTCAAAAAGTATATGAGATCACATCTATACCAAGTTAAAACTTTAGATGGTACTGAGGAATATGTTAAGGGATTGATTGAGGAGTCAAAGGAAAATCCTATTGACTAATTTAAAAATCACTTTTGCATTTCATTTTTTGGCGAAAAAAATTCCGGCAAATTTTTTCGCATGAGGGTTTTTAATAAATAAAACTAAACGAGGGATATAATGCTTTCTTCTCAATATAGACTCCGCATGGAGAGTATTTGTGGTAGAATTGCAAGGCGTGAGGAAGTTCAAATTGAAGATATGATTTGGGCTCAAAAACTTGCAAAGTCAAATGGATCTGCTGAAGCAATGCTTCGCAAGGCAAGAAGGGCAGCAAACAATCCAGAGATGAAAGAAGGAAGTCTAGATGACTTTATGAATGCGATGGATCTTGGAGATCCAGATCCATCAAATCATCGTACCGGATTTACAAGTGCTGATGATATAATCGACTTTTTCTCACAAGATAAACCAGAAGATTGGAGGCAGAGAGATTGAGTGACACATTATATTATAGAGATTCAATTTATGGATGATAATATAAAAACTTATAATATCATTTCCACTGCTTCTCAATGGTTTATATTGCAGTCTACATTAGCACATGTACCAGAATTTAAAAGTTATCTAATTAAATATTATCAACTATGAATGAAACGGCAGTAATCTATAGTAACGGCAGTCAAGAGTGTGAGCGTATTAGTATGCTTCTTAAAAATATTGGTGGTGAGTTTCATGAATATATTGAGGGCATAGACTTTAGTGAACGTCAATTTGAAATGGAGTTTGGTAAAGAAGCAACATATCCACAGGTAGCAATTGGTAGCAAACACATTGGCAGTATTAAAGAAACCTTACAATACCTTAAAAATCAAGAACTTATTTAAAACTGTATCATAAAATACAAAACCACTTGACTACATAAGTTGATAGCACTATAATGTGCTTACGTTCAACCAGGTAACTGGTCGCAAGTAGGACGGCGGAACGGATCGTTCATTCGCTATTTGCAAATAGCGAACGCAAACCGCCCGAAGGAACGGGTTTTAATTAACTCATTTCTTTGGAGGCAATCTCATGGCTAAAGTCGTATATCGTGGTGCCGCTTATGACACCAATGACCGTCTGAACAAGATGGTTTGTTCAAAAGAAACCTTTGTAGAAACCTACAGAGGTGTGAAGCATACCGAAACTAAAGAGGTATGTAAATGAAACTGAATGTCCTGCAGATCATTAAAGATCAAAAACAAAAACAGAATAGACTACATAAAGCACAAATTGCACACATTGTTGGGGCAAAAAAATGCTGACAGTAGCAGAAATAACTTTGGCATCAATGGCATTTATGTTGTTGATAGTTGCTGAAGTTCATTTACTTAAGTGATTAGAGAGGGTTGACACCCTCTCTTTTTTTATGTAAAATGTTTTTGTTGCGCGAATAAAATGAACAAGAAAAAAATTTCATTGATAATTCGAAACATGGAACTTCTGATTGAATCTCTTAAGTTGGAAATGGAAGATTCTAAGGATGATGATATAGAAAACATTATCAAGTTTGAGGATTTAATTCAAAAAATTGATGATTCATATGAACCTGATTATCATGAAGAAAGTACTTCCAAGAATCAATATCGGTTATATAGTGATGACGATGATGGATACCCAGACTGATGTATGAAGATTTAGATTCCTTCGAAAGGGCTTTGCAACACTTCGGCACTCGCACCGATGTTATTATTGCAATGGAAATGGGAGATAAGATTGATGGAGAGACTGCCTATCAACTTATCAAAGCAGAGTTGAAAGAACTCAAAAAGAAACGTAAAAACTATAAAAAAGAAAATGAGTGAGCAAGTAAAACTGATTTCTGTGACCCCTGATGCTGAGAAGACAATGGGTTACGTAGCGAGGGTTAGCAACCCCGCCAACCAGGAGAACCCGAACGTTGCGGGTCTTCTTAAGTACTGCGTGAAACACCAGCACTGGAGCGTATTTGAGCAGGCATTCATGACGCTTGAGATTGAAACTAGCAGGGCAATCGCAGCTCAAATATTACGTCATCGTTCGTTCACATATCAAGAATTTTCTCAGAGGTATGCTGATTCCTCCCTACTCGCAGAGGCGATCCCAGTCCCAGAACTTCGCCGTCAGGATACCAAGAATCGTCAGAATTCTATTGACGACATTGATCCTTTCGTCAAGCAGGAGTTCGAAATCAAAATGAGAAAGCACTTTGATGAAGCAATGGTTCTTTATCAGTCAATGCTTGATATGGGAATCGCAAAAGAATGTGCTCGTTTTGTGCTTCCTCTGGCAACGCCCACACGCATCTATATGAGTGGATCGTGCCGCTCCTGGATTCATTACATAACACTTAGGTCGGCCAATGGAACTCAGAAGGAGCATATGGATATTGCCGATGCTTGTAAGAAGATCTTTATGGAGCAGTTCCCAACTGTTTCAGAAGCACTTGAATGGGTCTAAATAAACTATGCTATTGAGGTGAAATTTGGCAACTTATCCTGTAATTAACAAAAATACTGGTGAACAAAAAGAGGTGGTTTTAAGCGTTCACGAGTGGGATCAATGGAAAACAGATAACCCAGACTGGGACAGAGATTGGTCTGATCCATCTACTTGTCCTGGTTCGGGAGAAGTTGGTGAATGGCGAGACAAGCACATCAACAAAAACCCTGGATGGGGCGAAGTTCTTAAGAAAGCATCAAAAGCTGGCGGAAGTAAATCACGTATCTAATTAACACATGGCAAGAAAAAGAAAGAGCAGTGGAGACATCCATCCAATGGGGTCAGAAGTCCCAAATGCTAGGTTGTTGAGAAAAAGAAAGAATCAAATTAATTCTGATAAATTGTTGGATATTGAACCTCTAACAGAAAATCAAACAAAATTATTTGAATCTTTCAAATCAGGACAAAATTTGGTATCATATGGATGTGCTGGTACTGGAAAGACTTTCATTACTCTTTATAATGCATTATGTGAGGTATTAAATGAAAGGTCTCCATACGATAAAATCTATATTGTAAGATCTCTTGTTGCCACTAGAGAGATTGGATTTCTTCCAGGAGATCACGAGGATAAATCATCTCTGTACCAAATACCATACAAAAATATGGTAAAATTTATGTTCGAGATGCCTGATGATCCTTCATTTGAAATGCTATATGCATCTCTGAAAGCACAAGGAACTATCAGTTTCTGGTCAACCTCTTTTATTAGAGGAACAACTTTAGATAATGCTATTATTATTGTTGATGAGTTTCAGAATCTTAATTTCCACGAATTGGATTCCATTATCACCCGAGTTGGACAAGATTCTAAGATTATGTTCTGTGGAGATGCAACTCAGTCAGACTTGATCAAGACAAACGAAAAGAATGGTATTATTGATTTTATGAAGATCTTAAGAATTATGCCATCTTTCGATCTTATTGAATTTGGACCAGAAGACATTGTTCGTTCTGGTATTTGTAAAGAATATATTTTGGCAAAACTTGAACTAGGAATTAATTAATGATTTTTAATCACATTGAAACTGAATTTCCCACACTTACCAGGGAATTGATTGATGGCGTTCGTTATTATAAAGTTCCTACAAAAGAAGAAGTTCTACGACTTGTTTCTATCACTTCTGTAATCAGTCACTATAAAAAAGATTTCTTTCAAAAATGGAGAAAGAGGGTTGGTGAAGAAGAAGCAGATAAGATTACAAAACGAGCAACAAGTCGTGGAACCGATTTCCACCTTCTTGTTGAGGATCACTTATATAATCGGAAATTATCCGATGTTCAACCTATTTCAGAGATTCTGTTTAGGATTTCCAAACCAACTTTAAACAGGATAAATAATATCCTTGCGCTTGAAGGATCTCTTTACAGTGAATTTTTAGGAATTGCTGGAACAGTAGATTGTATTGCTGAATTTGATGGAGAATTGGCAATCGTTGACTTCAAAACTTCTGCAAAACCAAAACCGCGAGAATGGATTGAAGGGTATTTTGTTCAATGCTGTGCTTATGCTTGTATGCTACACGAATTGACAGGAATATCTGTTAAGAAGTTCGTGATTATTATGGCTTGCGAGAATGGAGAGTGTGTTGTATATGAAGAATATGACAAATCAAAATATCTAAAAATTCTTGTTAAGTATATTAAAAAGTTTTTAAACGACAAACTTGCGAATATTTCTTGACATTTTTTAAATTATTTGGTATTATTGATTTCACTATTACAAAATTTTTATGCCCACAATACTGGAAATAATGAATAATAAAATAGAAAAAGAGTTCAATAAGATTTTGGGAGAAAGATTTGTTTGTCCATCTAAGTTTGCTCAAGAAATTGAAAAAATTGTCCAAGAGAATGATGATGTAAATTATATTGATGCAATTATTATCTTTTGTGAAAGAAATAGCATTGAATTAGAATCTGTTCCAAAGTTACTTTCAAAACCATTGAAAGAAAAGATTAAATATCAGGCAATGGAACTTAACTTTTTGAAAAAAACATCTAAGGCACGTTTAGTATTTTGAAATTGGATCCCCTGAATTGCTATAAGACATACCTTGCCCTCAAGAATCATTTTACAAAACCAAAATATGATTATTTGAGATATAATGGCAAAGTAAAAGCATCTTTGCAAGCATTCTACAAACGTAAAGATAGAATGTGGTTTGAAAAAATGAGTAGACAAAAAACTGACGAGGAAATTGTCAGTTTTTTTGTTGCCAACTTTGTTTTATGTAATGACCCAGAATCTTTATGGATTGGAGAAATAATTAATGAAGGAGAAAAGAGATTTTCTCTTTGGAAAAAAAGAACTCAATCTCTTTCTTATGTATTTAAAGAAGAAATTGAAAAACTTTTTAGTGAAAATTCAATGGAAGATTTATTTACTATCAAAAATGGAAGTCATCCAAGATTACTAAAGATATTTTTACAAGGAAATTTATCTTTAGAGACGATGGTTATTCTTGATTCTATTTTTGGATACAGAAAAAACTTCGATAAGAAATTGGATGACCCTATTTGGAAATTTGTATCAATGAGAATTGCAAAATATTTTCCATTCATACATATTGATGTATTTAAATATAAGAAAATTTTAAAGGAGATAGTATTGTGAGTTTTTTCGACTCAGAAGTTGTACGAGCAGAGATGGCAGAAATCTCTGAATTACAAGAAGAAATATATCACAATGTTTATAAATTCTTTATGATGAACAAAGAAGAAAAACTTCAACATGTTGATTTGCTACAGAAACTTCTCGAAAAGCAACAAATCCTATATACTAGATTGAGTTTATCGGATGATCCAGAAGCAAAAGATATGAAGGAAAAAGTATTAGAATCTGCTGAGGCGATGGGAATCCCTAAAACTTCTGATATTAATATGATTTTCAGTAATATGACTCGCCTCATTGACACTATGAAAGAGGCTATTGACAAGGAGTAGTTTCAGTGCTATTCTAGGTCAGCGGCTAGGGAATCCGCACCAAAGCAAACCCCACAGGCCAAATACTAACAAATACGAGGTACAAAATGTCATTCGAAAGTCTTAAGAAGCAGTCCAAACTGGGTTCTCTCACCAACAAACTGGTGAAAGAAGTTGAAAAGATGAACAATGGTCCTAGCAGCGCAGATGACCGTTATTGGAAACCCGAAATGGATAAGAGCGGTGTTGGTTCCGCAATTATTCGTTTCCTTCCTGCTCCAGAAGGTGAAGACCTTCCTTGGGCAAAAATCTTTTCTCACGGATTCCAAGGAAATGGTGGTTGGTATATCGAAAATTCTCTGACTACTCTTGGGCAGAAAGACCCTGTAACTGAGTATAATCGTACTCTTTGGAACAGTGGTAATGATAAGGATAAGGAAACTGTTCGTAAGCAGAAGCGTAAACTATCATATTACTCCAACATCTATGTCGTAAAGGATCCTGCAAATCCTCAGAACGAAGGTAAAGTTTTCCTGTTTAAGTATGGTAAGAAGATCTTTGATAAGATTATGAATGCTATGCAACCAGAGTTTGATGATGAAGATCCGATCAATCCTTTTGATTTCTGGTCTGGTGCAAACTTCCGCCTTAAGATTCGTAAGGTTGAAGGTTACTGGAATTATGATAAGTCTGAATTTGATCGTTCTAGTGCTCTGTTTGATGACGACGATGCTCTGGAGACAATCTGGAAAAAGCAGTATTCTCTTGCTGCCCTTGCTGCTCCTGATCAATTCAAGACCTATGAAGAACTTGAAAAGCGTCTAAATTACGTTCTTGGTATTGGAAAAGTTGCTCCAAAAGCATCTACTTATGAACAAGAAGATGCACTGGAATCTTATTCTCAACCCAAAAACAGTGAGGAAGATGTCCTGAAAGAACTCGAAGAATCTTATAATAAGAGTAAGTCACTTACTTCAGAACTTCGTGAGGAAATCAATAGTCTTCCCAAATCCCATCAAGATGATGAAGATGAAGATGATGCAATGAGTTACTTTAAAAAACTAGTTGATGATTGATTAATTATCATATAATCTAATATTATCAACTCTCTTAAGGGTAGGGCTAATGTATTGGTCACTACCCTTTTTATATTTTAATTTAGATTCCACATCATCTAAAATTAAAGGTAAGTAATTATCTTTTAATAGAAAGATATTTCTTTTCTCATTTTCTATATTCTGTTCATACTCATAGTTTGTGATTCTATGTTTAACATCTATATTATACAATAATCTCTTAGTATTAGAATCATAATACTCAAGAGTAAAGTTTTGATTTACTACTAATCCAGACTTTAAAATTATTTTTCCAGAAGAATCTTTAATCTCCTTTGTTTCATAATGGTGAGTATTGTTAAGTGCTTCATAGGATCCATATTTTTCTATAAGATATGAATCAAAAGATTCTTGAGTTAAAGGCCATTCATCGTAAAGATTTAGGATGTTATTTGACAGCATAACTACCCAATCTAATGTTTCATCATTATAGACTTTAAATGCTATATTATCAGGTCTTTCATCTCCAACTATTATATACTTATTAAAGTATGAAATATTTCCAAATATATCATCTCTTATTTTGCCTCTTTTAAAGAGGTTTTTTGTTTCAGAATATTCCGAGATTGCATTTTCATCTCTACTGATGTATTCTAAATTTGGTATATTTCTAAAGTAAAGTGCCATTTTTTACCATCCAGTTCCGATTTTTCCTTCGTTAAGTTCATAATCATTCTCATAAATTGGATCAATTTCTCCAAATGTTAGATTGAGTTCATATTGAGTCATCGATCCATCTTGATAGGTCATATAATTACCATCTGGAGTATAATTTACGGAAATATCTCTTAAGGCAGCAACTTTAATTCTATTTAGATATGGATGATCTTCGTTAAGATTACCTTTACCAGTATAAACATAAGATATTTTAAATACATTTGGTGCCAATAAAAAGAGTTGAGCTGTTGAGAGTGCTGGTGCCATACTCTTTTTAAAGTATCTGATCATTTTTTTTATAACTACTGCTTCATTGGGTTCTCTTGGTGTCAATTTGAAGTTGAATGTAAAACTTCTCAACATAGGACCATTGAAAAGAAGTTCTAGATTGTTATTGATTGCCCCACCAAGAGTTCTTGACAAAAGACCGTTTGTTTTAACTGATTGCTCTGTAAAATAATTTATCGCTAATTGTCTAAGTTCTGGACTTGCATTATTAAAAAGATCTTTTATTGTTTCTGCACCCGTTGCAACTCCACCAAAAAATTTACCAAGATCAGCACTTCCAGCTGCGTTTATTGTTGAATATGCAGCACTTGCAAATGCCGCAGTAATTGGATTTAGTTCTCCACCACCCCAATCAACGGACATACCTTCAACAATTCCAGATTGAATTGGAAGATATATCGTTGCAAGTGGTTTTCCAGGATCTCTATATTCCATTCCAGGTAATGCTACAGATCCATTAACAATTGTACTTAAATTTGTTAATCCAGATTTTTGATAATTTAAAATTTCAAATTTAATAAAATCTCCCCCGTTTGCATTTTTTCTTTTTACCGGATAAACTAATAATGAATCTGGATAATTATTTTTTCGACTTCCAATATCTGTATTTGTTCCATTGGTGTTTGGATCACCATTTGTTGGCGTTGATGCCGGACCATTCTGAGGATTAGAACCAGTTACAGGTTCAGGTTGTGTTGTAGCAACTGTTGGGGCAGTTTGCGTTGGTAATGCGTTTGTATTTGGATCTTTAACTCCAGGAACTGGATTTTGTTTAGTTGCTAAAAATACTTTCGTGTTAAATGGTGAATTGGCATTTATTATTGCTGCTCTTTCATTGTTAAATGTTTTAACACCTTCAACATCAAATATATCTTGAACTTGTGCTTCTGTTAATTTTGTTCCGTTTAAATTATTATATTTTTTTGTTAATGCAGAAATATTAGTAACTGTCCATTCATTATTTGCACCAACTTCTGCTATTTTAGTATCTCCAAAAATACCTTCTTTTGCAAAAACTTCAGCTTGACCAGTTTCATCATTTACTAAAATTTTTGTTGGTATTTTTTTCCAAGGCAGATCGTTGGTTATTTGAGCCATCAGATATTACTTATAGTTCTATAAGTCCTTTATTTATATTTATAGGCCCAATTCATCTTCTGTTATGATTTTGAATTCTAACATACGATCTTGACACCACTCTTGTGCTGCTTTCCATTTAGCAACATTTTTTTCGTATGTAAGTGCTTCTGTAATAAAAGTTTTATTTCGTTTTCTTGGAGTCCTGATTGGTCTTTTTGTTTGACTTTTTGGTTTAACTTCTATAACATATTTTTTTATTGCACCACTTCTTTCTTGTATTTTTACAAAAAAATCTGGAAAATATTTGTGAACTCTACCATCAACTGGAGAGATATAAGGAATAAAAAATTCTTCACTTCCCCATTCTAGAATATTGACTTTTCTATCACAATATCTCATAAAACGAAGTTCCCAAGAACTTCTGTAGATTATATTTCTTACATCACCTTTATATTTTTCCGGATTTTGGGGGTGAAATTTTCCTTGATGATATTTATCTCTCATTACCTTACTACATAATATATAAGTAAAAGTATTTATTTTAGTGCTATGGGATTAGCTAGACATTATAAAGTGTCAGAAATTAAGCAAAAGTTATTGCGCCCAGCACAAACTTCAGTATATTCTGTCGAAATTTTAACAAATCAAAAGGTTAATAGTTTTGTAGGGGTAACTTTATCAAAGGAACAGGAGATTATTAATTTATCTTGTTGCGAAGCAAGTCTTCCAGGATCTAGTTTAGCAACTCACGAATCTAATAATGATTATCATGGAACTAGTGAAAAAATGGCATATCGTAGAATATATGACGATACAATTGATTTAACTTTTTATATTGATTATAGATATAATACTTTAAAATATTTTTTGGCCTGGATGAGTTTTATTGTTGGTGAAGGAAATTACTTTACTCAAAATGACTATATTGATCCAACAACATTTTATAGAATGACTTATCCTTTCTCATATAAGACAAAAATTAAACTTTTAAAATTTGAAAAGGACATTTCAACATCTTCACCAAACTATAGAATAGGATATGATTTTATAGATGCATTTCCTATCAATATCGCATCAACTCCAATTTCCTACGATCAAAGCGATTTATTAAAAGTAACTGTTTCCTTTTCATATACTAGATATGTGATTAGAAGTAAGTTTAGTCCTTATTCGACATCAGCAGAATCAGCAATAGATATTCCTTTTAATCCTCAAGTACAAGCATTTCAAAATAGTAATAACTTTGATTTTGGAATTGAACCATTGAATGGATCGACCTACACATTACCAGATGGTGGAGGATTTGATTTTAATCCAAATGTATCACTTTTAGATATAGCTCCTCAAAGACAGCAAAATATTAATGGATCAATTGGGGATTTTGGTCCATTCGGAGGAACATCAAATATTGGTTGATAAATAAAACAACCTGAATACATCATTCAATAAACAATGCCATTACCAAAGATTTCGACACCAACATATGAGTTGGAATTGCCATCAACTGGACAAAACATTAAGTATAGACCATTTTTAGTTAGGGAAGAAAAACTATTAGTTCTTGCATTAGAGAGTGAAGACACAAAGGAAATCACAACTGCAATTAAAACGGTTATTAAAAACTGCATTCAAACTAGGGGAGTTAAAGTAGAAACGCTTCCTACATTTGATATTGAATATCTCTTTCTTAACATTCGTGGAAAATCAGTAGGAGAAGTGATTGATGTCAATCTAATTTGTCCTGATGATAATGATACAACCGTAAAAAAAGAAATTGCGATTGATGAAATTCAAATTAAACGAAATGATGAGCATACAAATCAAATCAAAATTGATGATAATTTGATGATGGAAATGAAGTATCCATCACTTGAACAATTTATCAAGAGTAATTTTGATTTTTCTGCAGATGCAAATAATATGGATCAATCATTTGATTTGATTGTTTCTTGTATTGATAAAATTTACAATTCTGAGGAAGTTTGGGCTTCTTCCGATGTAACCAAGAAAGAACTGGTTGATTTCTTAGAACAGATGAACTCGACCCAATTTAAGCAAATTGAGAAGTTCTTTGAAACTATGCCAAAACTACATTATTCAACTATTATTAAAAATCCAAATACTAAAGTTGAAAGTGAGGTTGTTCTTGAAGGACTTTCTAGTTTTTTCGGATAGCCATGGTCCATATGGACCTTGCTAACTATTATAAGTTGAATTTTGCCTTGATTCAGTATCATAAATATTCATTGACTGAGATTGAAAATATGATGCCTTGGGAACGTGATGTATATGTTACATTATTGGAACAGCACTTGGAAGAAGAAAGGCAAAAACAACAACAAAAGAGTTAGTAATTCATGGCAGCCGAGGATCCAACCCAAACTAAAACCCAAATCATAGATCCAGAAATTGCCAAAATTCTTGGGTTGGAGGATAACTTTGACTTAGAATATGATGAATATATGACTTTAATGAAGGAAGCAATCGCAAAAGGTGCTTTCGATGAAAAGTTAAAGTTATCCGAAGAAGATTTGGCAAAAATTGCCAATGAAAGAAAAAGAATAAGAGATTTAAAGGAATCTACATTTACTACTGCACCAAAGAAAACAGTAAATGTAGATAGTTTCTTTGGAAGAAGAAATAGAGAACAAAATAAACCAACGGACTCATCAAAACTTTTAGCAGGTTCTCCAGAAGCAATAAAAGCAAGTCGGGTAGAACCAATTGATGATATAGAAGATCAAAAAGATAATACAGTTGATAAATTATACAAATTTTTAAACGGAGATCTTTTAAGTATAGTTAAAGAGATTCGTAGTCTTACAGAAGATATTGTAAATATTTTTAAAAAGCAATCACAGGCAAACGAAAAATCACGAGAAAAAAATAGAATTGAAAAAAATAAACAAAAAAAGGCAGGAAAAGAGAATAAATTAGAATCAAAAAAACAATCTTCAAAAGGATCAAAATTACTCGATAAAGTTATAAAACCATTTACGAATATTTTTGATACTATAAAGAACTTTATTATGATGGTTCTTTTAGGGTCTGCAGTAAATTGGTTATTTTCTGTTATCAAAAATCCAAAAATTCTTTTGCAGCCAATACAAGATTTGTTTGATGGTATTGTTGGAGTCTTTAATAGTATTCTACAATTTATTGATAATAAACTTATTCAACCAGTAAGAGGATTTATTGATTCTATAAATTCTGCCATAAGTGGATTTATTGATATGATAAATGGAGCACTCAAGTTCATTCCTGGTGCACCCCAATTGCCAAATGATCCAGATAAGGGAGTTATTCCAAACATTCCAAAAATACCCGAACTTCAAGCACCGGACATTGTTGGAAATAGAGAACCAGAACCAGCAGAACCACAACAAAAACAACAATCTGCTCCTGGAGTTAATGTAAAGTTTAATGGTGGATCTATTACTAAACTTAGTCCCGTTCTTACTAAGAATACGGGCGGATCTATTACTAAACTTAGTCCCGTTCTTACTAATAATACGGGTGGATCTATTACTAAACTTAGTCCCGTTCTTACTAAGAATATGGGTGGGTCCACAACTCCACCCCAAAGAAAAACTCCAACTATTGGAAATGATACTGTTTCAATTGAAGGTGGTGTAGTTAATAATAATACAGTTAATACAAAAATATCTGGTTTAGGACCAGATCAATATTTAACTGCACTTTCTCTCGGAGAATATGTTTTGAAACCCGGAGCAGTTAATTGGTTGGGTGGAGAAGAATATTTGGATAAAGTTAATTATATGTTTGGTGGAAGATCTGAAAGAAGAACAGCAAGTATTGGTGATATTAACATTGAGGCAATGAATACTGGTGGTTCTGTTGGAGGTCGTAGAAATGATGCTCACAAAGGCGGAGGTTCTTCAACAACTACTCCCACTCAAAATGCACCAAAAGATGAAACTAAACAGTCTGAATCGAAAGGTTCAATAGAATATAAATTAAAGAAAAGTGATCCTCCCAATAATGCACCAAAAGTTGAAACTAAAGAGGGCAGACAGTTAATTCCAGATGAGTATGTGAAAAATACAAAACATACAACACACATAAAGGTTGGTGATAAAGAAAAGAAAAATTATGTCATAAGATATGAAAAAACTGGAGATACTTATATTGTAAAACAAATTAATAAGTTGGTTCAAAGTTCTTTCTTAGGATTGAATGATAAATTTACTGGAGTGAATCCCCAGAGTCCAGAAGGAAAATTGGTTACAAACTCTATAGAATTAAAAAACTGGTTTAATGATTATGATAATATGAGTCTTCTAGATTCTAAAAAAATAAAAATAGAATCTCATAAAGATGCAGATCTTTGGTTCTGGTATTCTAGGTCTTATAAAGCAAATTATGATTATTGGAAAAAATTAAATGTAACTGAAAAAGAAGCACGAATTTTCGCGGCAAAAGCAGCAGCAGAGTTTGCTATGCCCGGAAAAAATAAGGATGATGAGGGAGTTACACTTATGCCAGGCGCAGATAATCCTGCTGCGGCACCAGAGCATCTTAGAACAGTTGCCGTAGATTCTGATAACACCTCATCTTCAAGTTCTTCAAGTAGTTCTACACAAGCAAAATATGATCCAAACTTTAAAATAGAAGGTGGAAAAGTAAAACAGTTTTATCTTGATGCATTAGCAGATGGTTCTTACACTGGAAAAAGGAATATAAGTTCCTCTTCAGCTTCCAACTTTATTTCCAATACTAATACTACTAATAATACTACTAATAATACTAATAATAATACTAATAATATTAAACAGTTAGTACGAGGAATGGGAGGTAGTGGTTCAAGTATATTGGATCCTACAAAGACTGCTGCATCAATGCCACATGTATTTGAGGCTGCAAAAGAAGCAAGAGCAAAGGCAAGAGCAGAAGGTCTTTCTCCAGAAGAGGTTGAAAAAAGAGTTATAGTTGCTTCTGAAAATGCAAAAAGAAATGGACCATCTTTTAAGTCATTAACTCCAACATCTTCTCAGTCGAATCAACCAAGAAAAACATTATTACAGACAACATTCCAAAATAGAAGAGAAAATAGAGGTTCTTCATATACTCCACCAACTCAACCACAAATTACACCAACAAAAACTCCAACAATTCCAAGTATACCACAATCTAGATCATCCACAACAATAATACCAATGCCTGGTGGAGAAAATCAATCCAAAACAATGAAAACTGGAATGACAAAAACTGGAACAACTTCAATACCAACTATCAATTCATTTGATGATAATCAACAAACTATGGTAACAGTTGCCGCAATTTATAATATCTGGGGAATGTAAGGAGGAATTATAAATGGCACTACCAGCAGCATTACTTGGAGCAGGAAGAATAATAGCATCTCAAGGTCTAAAACAAGGTCTAAAAACTGCTTCTAAAAATTTTGCTAAAGAAAAGGTTAAAGATATTGCAAAGAAAAAGGCACAGTCTTTTATTAAAAAAAAGGATGATGGTAAAGGTGGTGGATTAGTAAAACGAGATTCTGGCGATGGTGGTGAAGGAGGTTCCGGAGGATTTTTTGGTGGTGGATTCGGAGGAGGTGGAGGATCTGGTGGTTTTTTAGTAAAAACTAAAAAGATTGATATTAAAAAATTATCTTTAATAGACAAAGAAGAAACTTCATCTAATCAAAAGAAATTTGATGGTTCAGAATTAATAGATGAACTTACAAAAATAAAAAACAATTTAATTACTATAAAGAAAATTTCTAGTAGTAATTTGTCAAGTTTTTTAAGTGAGCAAAGAAATAGAAGAAGAGAGCAGGAGTTTTCAAAAAGAAAAAATAAAGAAGATAATTTAGAAGCAACTAAAGAAAAAACTAAAAAACCAAAATCAAAAAAAGGAAAAAAGGCTCCAGGTTTTCTTGATCTTATTAGTGGTTTTATTAAAAACGTATTATTAGGGTCTTTAGTCAATTATTTGTGGAAGTATATTCCTCAAATACTTGAAATGTTTGAGGAAATTGCTAATGGTTTAACTAATGTCTGGCAAAGAGTTAGACTTTCAATTATCAGTGCAAGTGTTCTTTTTAGGAGACAAATTAGATTTGTTTTTAATCTTGGAAAAAAAATATTAAAGTTTGCAGCACCTCTTATAAAGAAATCTGGTTCTATTGTAAAAAAAGTTCTTGGTTTTGCCGGAAAAAGAATTTTTAATCTTATAAAAGGGGCAACAGGTCTTGCTCTAAAATTAGCAAAAAAACTTGTTCCAGGTGCAGTAAAAGCAGCTACTCCTATTGTTAAAGGTACTGCTAAAGTTGTCGGAAAGGTTGTTGGTGGTGCTGTCAAAGCAGGAGGATCTGCAATCAAAGCAGCTGGAAATGCAGTAAATATTGTAAAAAGATTTAAATTTGTTTCAAATTTATTTAAAAAAATTCCCTTTATTGGCGCACTCATTGGGATTGGTATTGATCTTGCAATGGGTGAAAGAGTTGATAAGGCAATTGCGGGAGCAGCTGGAGCATCTTTAGGAACAGCAGTTGGTGCAGCAATAGGAACTGGTATAATTCCTATTCCTGTTGTTGGAACTTGGGTAGGAGGTGCGGTTGGCGGTGCTATTGGTGATTGGGCAGGAAAGAAAATATATTCTAATTTAATTGGTCTCCAAGATGTGGCAGATAAGGAAGCACCTGTTGATCCTGTTGAGCAAAAGTATTCTGCAGGTAGAATTGGCCAAAGAAGCACATCTGTAGTTAGTAGAAGTAGTTCAACTTCATCTCCAGGAACAATTTCCACAATAAACTCCAAAGTTTCTTCAGCAACTGAAAGTAATGCTAAGAAAAATATTTTTACAGATGAAAAATCTTTAGAAACTTATAAAGAAATTAGAAGCAAACTGGGCACTAGTTCTTTTGTTGGAGAACTGATGCAAATTAGTCTCGATGTTGGATTGGGTGAAAAAATAAACAAAACAAGAACTGATAATGCAGCAAAACAAATTGGTTATTCGGTAGGTGATGCCTTATCGGAAAGTAAAGTTTTTGGATTTAATAAGAGACTTGTAGAACCAATTTCGGAAGATCTTACCGAGTGGGCAAAAAAAGCAATATTTAATGATTTGACCAGAGTTTCATTAAACAATGATTACAAAAGAATTAAATCTGAATCTTATAAGGAAAATCCAAATAAAGGAACCTCTACCAATACTCCACAACAACAATCAAAAATTAATATTTCTGGAGGAACTTCCGATTTTTGGACTCTTGCTGCTGTTGCATCAAGAGAAGATGGTGATCCTCAAGGAAGAGCAGATGTTGCTCAATCAATTTACAATAGAGCAGCATCTGGTGCTTATGGGACAAAATCAATATCTGGATTGATTACGAGAACTTGGCAATATGAACCAACTTGGAGATATCCAAATGGAGCATCAAAGGGGAATGGTGTACCAAATCCAGAGTGGTTACAAATTAAAGATTTATCTTCAGCATCTGCTGCCACAGGAACTTCTGAAGATTTTGTTAAAGGTGCGGCAGATGCAATATTAAATCCAAAGTATCAAAAAGATGCGATAGATTTTATTGGAGGAAGAACTGACTTTACAAATTACCCAAAATCAGAAAGAAAAGGACAAATATTGAGAAAGAAAGGTGATAATTATTTTGGATGGGATTGGAATTATAGTGGAAATACTATCGGAGCAATTCCCAATTTTGGAGCAACTTCTACATCTATAACAAAAGCGTCATCCTCTTCGAGTGGAGGTGGAGGCAAATCTCCAGATAGTAATCGACCTATTGTTGCTGGATCTCCTATAGATGCAAAAAATAGAAAAATATTTTTACATTGGTCTGCTGGAGGATATAATACTCCATTTTCAGCATACCATAGTATTGTCTTGGGTAGTGGTGAAAAAGTTCAAAATACTCCTTATGATAAGGACAAGAGTGGTCATACAGCAGGAGGAAATACAAATTCGGTTGGTCTTGCTGTCGCTGCTGCAGCAGGAGCAACTGAAAATAATTTAAAGACTCCACCAACGACCAAGCAATTGGATGTTATGACATCTGAAGCAGCAAACTTGGCAAAGAGTTGGGGATGGACTCCAGCAAAAGTTGATAGCAATGTTAAAACTCACGGTGAATGGGAAAGATATGCGGTTCCAGCGGGAATACTGTCCCCACCAGTTCAAAGATGGGATTTGGATAAGTTATCACAATCTGATAGATTTGGTAGTGGTGGACCAAAACTTCGTGATATGATTAAATCAAAGATGTCTGCTATGGGAGGAGGAAAAGGAAATGGTGGTCCTGTGAAAAAACATAAAGCTTCTGAATTTATTATGGGAGGTGGAAAGAGAGTATTAACTTCTGGTATGGGAATGAGAGATTTTGCATTATCTCCAGGAATGCATATGGGAGTTGATATTAATGGAACAACCGGAGAACCATTACAAGCATTTAGTGATGGAGTTGTTCAGGATACTGGTTATGAAGCAGGTGGATATGGTAATTGGGTAAGTTGGATTGATGATAATGGGATTGGTCATTTTTATGCTCATATGAATAAACCAGCATTTGTTAGAAAAGGTCAAAGAATTAAAAAAGGAACAATTCTTGGAGAACTTGGTAGTACTGGTAGATCTGATGGTCCTCACTTACATTGGGAAACAGCAACAAATCCAAGTGATACTGGAAGATCAAAATCAGCAGTTCTTTCTAGATTTAATCCATTATCAAAATATGGTATTGATGCTCCTTTTGGGGGAACTATTCAACCAGATCCAAGTATAGCATCATCTTCTTCAAGTTCTTCAAGTTCCCCAACTCCTTCAAGTTCTTCAAGTTCCCCAACTCCTTTGAGCTCTTCATCTAAAGAACAAGCAAAATATGATCCAAACTTTAAAATAGAAGGTGGAAAAGTAAAACAGTTTTATCTTGATGCATTAGCAGATGGCTCTTACACTGGTCCAAGTGTTAATTCAATAAAAGAAGAAGCATCATATGAAAAGGAAGGTGCTAGTAATATTATAATGATACCAATGCAAGGTTCATCATCACCCAATACAGTTAATGGTAGGATTAATAAATCGGGAGGAAGTTTGATTGGTAGTGTAAATAGTAATATAGATATTTACAATAAATCCTTAAAGCAAGTTATTGTTTCAGCATTTTATAAAATATAATTTAAATGTCTAACCAGAAAGTTTTACCATCGGATATAAAATTATTTACGATCTTCCCCACTACTGGAAAATATAGTGAGAAGGGTCTTGACATTGCTGCTTCAATAGTTGAATTAAATTACTATGAGAATTTGTTATCAAATTCAATTACCATGAGAGTTGTTGTTGCAGATTCTGGAGGATTGGAATTTCAAAAAAATGAAATGATAGGTCTTCTGGATGGATTGCCCATTAGAGGTGGTGAAAGAGTATCTATAAAATTTTCAGATAATCAAGAAAAAAAGAATGTATTAGAATTTGGAACTCAAGGTTTTTATGTGAATAGAATTAAAAATGCAAATCCAGGAACTCAAAAAGAAGTTTTTATTCTTGATCTATGTACTAGAGAGTTTTTGGCAAATGAACAGACAAGAGTTGTAAAAAGATATGATAACAAGATTTCCGAAAATGTAATACAAATACTAAGAGACAAAAATGGATTGAATACTACAAAGGATATTGAAGTTGATTCAACAATTATTCCATACAATTTTATTGGAAATGACCGAAAACCATTTTATGTTTGTACTTGGTTAGCAACAAAGGGAGCTCCAGAAGGAACTGGGAAGATTAATAGTGCTGCTGGTTATTTTTTCTATGAAACTTATGATGGATTTAAATTTAAATCGATTGATATATTACTTTCTCAGAAACCAAAAGATGAAAAAAAATATGTATATACAAATGCGCCAAACATAAATAAATCAACGCAGTATACAGATAAAATATTGTCTGTGAGTATTGATAGAGACATTGATCTTCAACAAAATGTTTCTATGGGAACATATGCAAACAGAAGCTTATTTTTTGATTTGTATGCGATGGATTATGAAGTTAGAAATTATAATCTAAAATTCAATCAAATAGATGGAATAAAACCAGCAGAAGAAAATGTATTATTTGTCCCAGATGAATTTACAGAAGCACCTTCAAGATTAATGAATTTGATTTTAGACTATGGAACTATGCCATCTGGAAATAATCCAAACGCACAATTGAAAACCTGGAAAAATGATCCAAAATATGCTAATTATGATGCACCAAAATTAATGGTTCAATCCATCATGCGTTATAATCAGCTATATACAATTAAGACTAATATTATTATAGCAGGTGATTTTAGTCTTAGAGTAGGTGATATAATTGAATGCGATTTTCCAGATCTCACAAAGAATAAAAACAAAAAACCAAATAAGGAGACAAAAGGAAAATACTTAATTGCTAGTTTGTGTCATAGGATAACACCAGAAGATACTTATACTAGTTTAACCTTAATTAGAGATTCGTTTAATTCCACACAAATTATAGATTAAAACTATGGAATCAATTAATCAGCACATACAAAGTATTAATGATGAATTAGATGACTCAAACACAAATAGACAAAGAGTTAGACATTTAAAGTCCGAATTAAACTCTTTGGAAAAATATAAAGATAATCATCCAGATGATGATCATGATCCAACACCATTAGAACTTTATTGCGATGAAAATCCCGACGCTTTAGAGTGCAGAATTTACGATGATTGAACACGAACTGTTTAAAAAACAATTTGTTGGAAGAGATGGATTTGTCTGGTGGATAGGGCAAATTGTTGATTCAAAAATTTGGAAAACTAATATACCCGCATTTAGAACAAATAAGACTGATGATCATAGGGGATTTGGTGAAAGATATAGAGTTCGCATTATGGGATACCATACTGCAGATAACAAGGCTCTTCCCGATAATGATTTGCCTTGGGCAACAGTAATGTATCCAGTGACTGCTGGAGCTGGTAGTGCTTCTGCATCAGAAAATACCCAATTGAGACAAGGAAATTTTGTCTTTGGATTTTTCTTAGACGGTGAAGATGGTCAACAACCAGTTATTATGGGAGTTATTGGATATAACTCATACACTGCTGTCCAAAGAAATGTTCCCCCAGTTCCATTTCTTCCTTTTGATGGTTATGAAAAACTTGACAAAAGAGCTCAATATGCTGTAAAAGAAAATAGAGAAGGTGTAAAAGGTATTCAAACTAAATCACCTGGGAGAATAAGAAAAGATCCTCAACCAAAAATAAGTACTGCAGCAGAAAATCCGACTAATTTAGAAAATGCTCAGGAAGAGTCTCAAAGAAAAGAAGCAATAATTCCTACACATCAATCAAAATTAAGATCTCAGGGACCAAATCAAGTTAAGGGAATAAAAACTGATATACAAAATTTGATTAGTAAAATTGAGTTAATTCTTAGAGATCTTTCAAAATTTGGTTCAGAGCAAAAAGATTTAATAAACAGTTTTCAGGATAAGATACAAAAAGCATTAGATGAAGCAGTTAAGTTTGTTTCTGGTAAGATAAAATGGATTATTAAAGAACTGAGAAAAAATGTTATAGAAAAGGCAAACGATATTTCCAAGAAATTGACTTTCCTTTTTATGCCAAATGAAAGGCCAAGAGTTAAAACTGCAAGAGACAAGGTACTCTTTGGAATTTCTTGTCTTTTTAATAAAGCATTAAATGGACTTGGTAAATTAGTTGGAAAGTTTTTAAAAAATATTGCAAAAAAAGCAGTCAATGTAACAGAATGTCTGCTTGAAAATTTTGTCGGAGGTTTCTTAGGAAAAATTACTGGAATAATTTCTGGGGCATTAAATGCATTATTCAAACCCCTAAATTCTATAACAAATTTAATTAAGGGTATTGGTGGAGTTTCACTTAGTTTTAATGCAATAGGAGAAATTTTTGATACTGTGAAAGGTATTCTTGGGTTTAGTTTTTGCGAAACCAAAATAAAAGGTCCATCTGTTGATGTGTGGAGTATTTGGGATGGACCTGGGAATAATGGAGGGGGTTCTGTAAGTTTAAAGAAAATTATTAAAAATGCAAAAAAGGCAGGTAAAGGATTAACTGGTCAATTTTTAAATGCAGCTGCATCTGGAATTGGAGTTGTTGATGAAGTTACTGGTGCAGTTGGAGATGTCGCAGGATTAGTTTCTGGTATTGGATTTGATGATTTATTTGATGGTGCTGGATGCGGAGTCGGTCCAGTTCCTTGTGGACCACCAACAGTGTCATTTTTTGGCGGTGGCGGTGTAGGTGCGGCAGCAAATGCAATTGTAAGTCAAACTGGACAAATACTCGGAGTAGATATTTTAAGTTCTGGTTCTGGATACACAGAAGCACCATTTATTAGTATTGGAGATCCTTGCGGAAAAGGAAAAGGTGCCGTAGCAAAAGTTGTCCTTAACAATAACAATAGAGGTGGACAAGGATCTGGTATCGATTTAGATTCTACTTTAATAGATGCTTCAACATTATTAACTGGTTCTGCATCTGGTTTAAGTAATGGTCAACCAATAACATTACCAGAAACTCAAACAACTCCAACAGATCAGTCAAGTGGTCAAACTGGAGTTGGTGGTCAAGTTCCTTTCGCAGGAAATGATGGTTTTACTGGAACTCCAATAGAAGTTGTATTACTTTCTTCAGGAACAGGATATGCAGATGGTTCTAACGTTTCAACTACAGGTGGAACTGGTGAAGGTTTGACTGTTAATATAGAAACTACAATCGATGCAGTAATTGGTGAAATTGTTGATGAAATCGGACAACCACCTGTACCAGATATTAATAAAGATAGAACAGTACGGATTATTGAAGGTATTAAATTAACTGCAGGAGGAGTTCCAATACAAATTGGAACGCCAGAATTTACAAAACCATCAAATTTATCAAAAACTGATTATGATAGAATTGTGAATAATTTTGATGCTATTGATATTGATGGAGATGGATTTATTACGAATACTGATTCCGCACTACTTGCTGCATATAGCAGTGGTATTACAGATTTTAGTGGAATTCCTCTTTCTCCTGACGCAACAAGGACAACTAATGCCGAAATATTAGCACATATTGGTATTCATACAATAGGTGGAACAGGTATACTTGATGTAAGTGACGATGGAGTTTTAGGTGCAATTGATTCTCAATTAATTTCTACATTTGCATCTGCAAATCCACGTAGTAATGTTGCAAATGTTTCAACAAAAACTTTAACTGTTGGGGGTATTGGAGGAACTAATGTATTTGCCGGAGAACTTCCTATCACTGCAGGAGGAATAGGAGGAATTCCTGTTGTTAGTGAAGTAAGTAATGTCAAATTAACTTCGGGTATAAAAGAAATTAGAGCAGGTGCTACTGGCGGAGAACCAGTTAAAGCAGGAGCATTTGGTGGAAGAATAGTTACTATGGATGGAACTAGAATAACTGTTGGTGATAATGGTGGAGAATTTATTATCGCATATCAAGAAAAAGAAGTTACTGCTGTCTATCAAGGAAATGAAACTAATCCAGAAGAAATTATTGATGGTTCTATAATTAGCATTGAAATATTTGATCCTGGAGATGGCTATCAAGTTGGAGATATTGTAACAGTTGATAATGGAAGTGGGGCAACATTTAGAATTGAAAAAGTTCAAGGTCCATCTTTAGAATTATTAGATAAAAATACAGAATCTCCAGGTGGAGTCGCAAAAGTTATAATTCTTGATCCAGGAACTGGATATTTGTCAGGTTTTGATGGTGATGAAGGTGGTGATGGAAGAATTTGGAAAACTAAAGAGCAAACTTCTGTAAGAAGAGAAAATTTTGATTATGATAGACCGTATAATCCTGGACAAGTTATCAAACTTAATCCAGGTGATGAAGTGTGTATGCCAGCAGGAACTTCGGAAAAGATATTTGGACCAGATGGAAATGTTTTAGAAAATATTCCTGGAGGAGTATGCTATAAAGTTTCAAATCCCGCCGAAATTACCGCGCCACAAATTCCCGATGATTTAGAATCTCCTTTACAATTCCCAACTTCTGGTAATGGTCAATATCCAGTTGTTTTATGTTTAGATGAGATTTATATCAAAGATTCAGGTTTTGATTATAGTCCTGGAGATACTATTGTAATGGAACCAAATTATGGTGCTGTTTTAGAACCAGTGTTTGATGAAAATGGTTCTTTGGCAAAAGTTAATATTATCAAGAACTCAGAAGGTTTCCTAGATCTTCCAGAAATCTTTATAGATAGTGAGACTGGGTACAATGCTAAACTTATTCCTGTATTTTCAGTATGTAGAATTGGCGATCTTCCTGAAGATGAGATTTCACCAGGTCAAAATATTATTTCTGTTGTAGATTGTGTAGGTAAATTTTAATGGCAGATAAATTACAGAGGAATTATCACGCTCATAGAAAAGGAACTAAAGATAGTGAAACTATAAGAGGTCACGTTCATAATGATAATGTTCTTTCGGCATATATGGTTCGTAGTGGATATGATTATAGGCATTATATAACTCTTGATGCTGATAAAGGTAGACAAGGTTGGACTATTATTCGTTGTCCAGGAGCATTTGAAGTAAAAGCGGGTGATGATATTCCTTATAATAAGTATGGAATTTATTTTGAGGCAATTAATGGTGACATTGTTTTTAGAGCAAAAAATGGAAGAATTAAACTTGATGCTGAAAATATTGATTTAATTGCGGAAGGAACTAAAAATAATGCGGGAGTCATTAATTTAGAATCAAATGAAGAGATTAATTTAAAATCAAAAAATATAAAAATTGATGCCGACTCTGTTGCAAAATTCTTTTCTTCTGGTTCAATGCAATTAGTTGCTGATGCTTCTATGGATATTTACGGTGGTCTTGTTGATGTTGCAACTTCAGCACAAAAAATTAAGAAGTCCAAATTTCCATCTAACGTTGCTAAGATACATAATAAAAAGAACTTCGTTTAAGATATAAAAAATGTCAGCTAGTTTTGATGATGTCACAGTAGGAAAGAGACTTTTTATAGGTAAAGGAAATCCCGAACTTCTTGGTAGAGGACCTTTTGAAATCAGGGGGTCAATGTACTGCGAATCTCCTGCAGTATTTGGAAGAGCAAATCAGTTTCCAAATATTTGGGCAACTGTAATGATTGGTAAGATGCGTAATAGCGACTCACCTCCACCATTTGTTCCGGGATATTTGCCAAGTTGTTTTGGTCCAGTAAATCACTCCCCATATTCCCTTGCTGTAAAGGGAGATGCTGTTGTTTTTAATCATCTAGATGTTGCAAAAGACGTTACTGCTGGAAGAAAAGTAAGAGCTTTGGGTTTAGAAGCAATTGGAGACGTTACTGCTGCATGTGGAAGGCATAGACTATCAATTAAAAAGGATTTTGATATTAAACATCCAACAAAAGAAGGTTGGAGACTTACTCATTCTTGCGTCGAAGGACCTGAAGCAGCAGTATATGTTAGAGGAAGAGTTAAAAATAAAAAAGAAATTAAACTTCCTGAATATTGGAAAAATTTGGTTGATGTCAAAACAATTACAGTGAATTTAACGCCAATTGGGTCTCATCAAGACGTTATTGTGAAAAGATGGGATAATGAAAAAATATACTTACAATCTAATGGAGGACTTCCTATAGATTGTTTCTATTATATTATGGCAGAAAGAATTGATACTGAAAAATTAATTCCAGAGTATAAGGGAAATATTGAAGATTATCCTGGAGATAATAATCAAAGGTCAATTGTTGGATACAATTACGACATTAAAAAATAATATACATAAAACAATAGGCGATAAAATATGACGGAAGAAGAATTAGAAGAACTTCTAGAGGAAGAGGGGTTTGTAGATTCAGAACCAATACCAAATCTCCCAAGAAACTATCCAGAATATTGGATAGTAGATCGTGCTACGGGAATTGTTGGTATAGGAACGGCAGATCCCGTAAATTCAAGATTTCATATTGTTGATGATAGAGAAACTCCAACCGTTAGAATAATTCAAAAAGGTCGTGGAGATTCACTCTTAATTGATAATAAGAATCTTTCCGATCAAAATGGTCCACCAACAACTCCATATCTTAACATAAAGAATGATGGCAGAATTGGTATTGGAACATCTCAACCTTTATCAGAAATTCATCTAATTACTGATGCAGAGAATAGTAATATTTTAATTGGAGAACTTCCCGATAATACTGGTTCTGCAACAGATTCTGGAATTTCATTTACTGGACTTGCAAACTCCGTAACTTCTGCACTCTTCACAGAAGTTGATGGCGCTTTAATTTCACTGGGAGCAAATATTCCTCAAGCAGGAATTGTAGACACAAGTCGAGTTGGTGGAATTATTCGTATTGATACTCGCAAATCTGGACCTCTTGGAGACTCTAATTCAATTACAGTTAAGGGAATTGGTATTGGTGAAAGTATTGGTGATGAGTATAATGTATATACTGCCAATTTAGACACTGGTGATACATTCATTGCACCCGATAGAGGTGATGTTTTTGTAGTTGCATTCTCAACAGAAACTTCACTTGGAGTTGCAACAGATAGAGTAATACCTTATTATAGATTCTATAATAACGGAAACGCTGGTATTGCCGGAACATTAACTCTTCCCGATGTGTCGGAAATAACTTTAGGAATCTCAAGTGATTTAACTTTATATCACGATCCAGTTACGGAAAATAGTTATATTATTGAGGATAATCCAACTGGTTCTCTTGTTATTGCTGGTGATAACATTGAATTCAGAGATACTTCTTTAGTAGATCTTTATGCCCAATTCACTACTGATAGTGGAGTAGAGTTATTCTATAATAATGAAAAGAGACTTGAAACTGTTGGTGCAGGTATTTCTATTTTCAGTGGTTTAGGTGGAACATCAAATGTTTCCACGATTTATGGTCCTTCTGAGATTATTATTGATCCAGCACCAACATTAGATGATAGAGGACTCGTTAGAATTAGAGGTGATTTGTATGTAGATGGAAGACAAACAATCATTGATTCGACTGTAGTTACGATTGCTGATATTCAAATCGGAATTGGAACATCAGTATCCTTAGATAATGCTTTATTAGATACTGGTGGTATTACCATTGGTCTTGGAACTATTCAAAAGAGTTTTACTTATAACTTAGCATCAGATTCTTTAAAATCTTCAGAAAATATTGATTTAGGTGTTGGAAAAACTTACAGAATTGATGGAGCAGATGTTTTAAGTGCCACAACTCTTGGTTCTGGAGTCACGGATTCTTCTTTGACTAATGTAGATACTCTGATTGACTTAGAGGTTATTGGAGTAACTTCAATTGGAGTTCCTGGAAGATCATTGCCGACAGATAATTTCACTGTAAGTTTACTTTCAGAATTTACAGGTATTACAACATTTACAAATAATGTAACCATTGGAGAAGTAGCAGTACCGTTAGATCAATTAACTGTAAATTCTATTTCAACATTTACCAATGGATTGACAGCAAAAAACATCACAATTCAAGGAACTGATGGAACTGCGGTTGCGCCGGGAGTTGGAATCCTTACTGTTTCGGCAATAAGTTTGCCGGATTTCTCAGTGAGAAGAACTTCAGCAGAATCTGGATATGGAAGTCCGGGAAATGTTTTAGTATCTACAGGATCGACCTTCTACAATACCACTGGTATTGGACTTTCTTGGGTTGAAATTGATACGGATACTCAAGTTGAAGACTTTATTGATTCTGTTGATGCTCCCAGTGGAGAATTTAAAATTGGAACAATAAGTGAATTTGATGCCGGTCTTGGAATTGCAACAGCATTTTTTACTGCAGAACTAAGATATGATTTTAATAATGAGATTCTAAGGGATGGAATTGGCAATTTTAGAGCAATTCCTCAAGGTCCAACCACAGCATCAATAGGTGGAACTTATGTTGGACAACATGTAATTAATACTTCATCATTTGTTGAATTTGTAAATAATAATTTTGCTGTTGGTGATGCAATAACTGTTGTAAATAGAAACCTTGTAGGTGATGGCATTTCAACTGTTCGTTGGACTGAAGGAGGCACTTCAAATGGATCATATATACTTGCAGGAGTTCCCGGAACCATTGGCATTGTAAGTTTTACTATGCTTCAAAATGCAATCGCAACGTTTTTATGTATTGATACTGTGGGAAGAACTGAATTTATTGTTGCCGGAGTCGGCATTTTCTAATTTTATATTAAGGAGATTTGAAAAATGCCTATAATGCAAGCTCTAATTATTGGTGGTGGACAAACTGAAGATGAAATTTTTAATACCAATTATTCAATAAAAACAATATTTACCATTCAGAGTGCGAATACAAGTGCATTATTTGATACTGGTATTATTGTTGGCCCACCTATTATTGACGTTGAACTTTGGGGTGGTGGTGGAGCATCAGGATCTGCTAGAGATGGAATATCTGGTTCTGGTGGAGCAGGGGGATACGTCAAAGCTAGAGTAAATGTCCTTGGAATTAATAATATCAGAGTCCAGGTAGGTGGAGGTGGAGGTGGAGGAATCCCGGAGTATTTTTCGGTTCCAGATACTGGAGAATTTGCTCCAACAAATATTGCTAATATAACACCTGTAGGATCAGCATCGGCAAATAGTGCGGTGACTTTAACAACTCCAGCAGAAGTTACAACACTTAGATCTACAGTCGCAGCAGCTGCAGGATCTAACCCAGCAGTTTCTTATGTAAGCTCCGTTTCAGCAACAACAGGAGATACATCTATATTAACAACAAACAGCATAGGGGATCTCATTATTTTAGCATCTTCTTGCGATGAAGGAACAATTCCACAATTGACAAATTATACAACATTATCTTTTAGCAATGGTGGAAATCCAAGTTATAGAGTTCAATATAAAGTTGCTGATTTTGCCAATGAAGGTGTACCAGGATTAACTCCATCATTAACAGTAAATGGTGTTGCAAGACCAGTTTCTCACCTTGCCCAAGTTTTTGCAAATGTCGATACTGTTAATGGTATTGATGTAAATCAGCTTGCTACTACTAATCAACCAGATTCCCCTTTCATCAGTGCCAATTTAACGGGAGCTATGGGAGTATCTTTTGGATTTTTTGATGATATTGGTATTCTACCAGGATCTATTACTCCGCCAGGTGGACATTCAAATCTTACAGTTGCCAATTCTACAAATAGTCCAACTTCAGTGACTCCAGTTACTACATTAACTGGAAACACTTTTGTCGCGGTTGATGCCGCAGATACATCATTTACTGTAAATGGATTACAAGCAGGTGATTTTGTTATTGTTATTGCTGGTTCAGATGGTCTAACTCCTGCCAATCCTACAGGTTGGAATAGTCTTTCTAGCGGAGGAAACGGGCCCGGTAGAAGAGTATCATATACATTTGCTACAGGAACTTCAATTACTTTGAATGGTTTATCAGATCCTTCAAATAATCCAGATGAAAATATTGCATATACAGTTTTAGCATTTAGGGGTGTTGATCCAGAGTTTCCAATTGGAACAACTGCTGAGGACACATTAGGATTTGGTGGTGACTCTAATCCCGATCCACCTGCTGTAACTCCAACTGTTGATGGGTCTATGATTGTTGTTGCTGCTGTTCTCGATGATGACAATGCATCAGCAACTATTGCTGTACCTACTGGATTTACTGCTGGTCCAGTTGCTGCAACTGGTAGTCCTGGTGATACTAATGATGCTGCAACTGTTATGACGGCATATTTGTCTCAAACTACAGCAGCAAATATAGATCCAGGTTCATTTGATACTGCCCCTGATGGCGATGATAACTGGTTTGCAATTACAATAGCATTAACTCCTGCCAGAATTGATTCTACTGTAATGGCAGCTAACAGGGCATTTGTTAATGCTGTAAACTATAATCCAAGTCCATTTGGTCTTGGAGGTTTATCTGGTCCAAGTTGGGGAGTTAGTGTTCTTCTTAGTCGTAGTAATAATTTTATAGCGAGTCCAACATCTATAACTCTTCCTGCAGGATCTTTATCAAATGATATAATTGTAGTTGCTTCTTTTGCTGACGCTGGAACTCCAAATTTACCAGTTGGTTTTACAAATCTTGACGCTGGAAATGGGTACAGTCTTTCTTGGAAAAGGTGGATATCTGCTGCAGATAATACAATAACTGGATTATCTCCTCTTGGTCAGGATAATAATGGTAATAGTGCATTAATTAGACATGTTGCTTATGTTTATAGAAATGTAAGCACCACAGACCCTATTAACATATCAACATCCAGTGGAATAAATGATACTACAATTAATCCAAGTGCTGTTGGTTTAGATGGTTCTCAATATGCAGTAGTACCTTTTGTTTTTATTAGAGATGTATCACTGACAGCAACTAATATTTCAATATCCAATCCAAATTACACTATAGGACCAGTTTATCCTGTTGGAAGCAATTCAACTGGCATTTCCGAAGCAACATTAGTCAATGCATTTGAAAGTGGATTACTAGACACTCCAACTGAAACACCAACTTCTTTTACCATAACACCGTCTGGAGTTGATTGGAATTCTGTTACTGTTGCATTAAGACCAACAGCAACACCATCATCATTTACTGGATCAATTACATTGCCAACAGGAACTCAGGTAGGTGATTTAGTTTTAGTTGCTTCAGTTTCTGATGGAGGAACATTATCCACACCTTCTTGGGCAGCTGGACCATCAAATTACACTTCAATAACCAATATAACCAATCAGGACCCTTCATATCAACTTTCATATAAGTTTGTTGAATCTGCATTAGAAACTACTGTTGATGGATTGACTGGAACTACTACTCAAGTTGGTGGTGGTGGAGGAGGACAACCAAGAGGTACTGCACATATTGTTCAAGTTTTTAGAGGTGCTGATCCTGCAGCAACAATATCTTTTGCCGATTCATCAAATAACAATGGAAATCCAGATCCACCACCTATTAGTGGTGTTGCTGCAAATAATATAGTTGCAGCATTTGCTTTTGTTGACGATATAAGCATTACAGCAACATCTCCAGGTGGATACACTTTAGGTGCTCTTCAATCTGTTGGAACGAATCCTAATGGATCACAGGAAGCAACTGTAATGTGTGCGTATAATTTGAATCCAACAACTCCAACAGAAAATCCTGGTCAATTTAATGTAAGTAATGATGATGCCTGGGAAGCAGTAACAATATTGATTGAAAATAATATTACCCAAAAGTTTTTCGATAATCCAGCAGATCCCGGTTCAGTAGGAGGATCTAGTGGTGGATACACTGCTATTTTGAATGGAGATACTATTCCAAACGAAGTTCTTTTAATTGTAGGTGGCGGAGGCGGTGGAGGAGGAGCATCTGTAAGACCAATTGGTGCCGCTGCTAATACAGTTCCAGGTGATGCAACAAGATCAAGAGGTGGAGATGGTGGTGTTGGGGGAAATGGAGCTGTTACTGGAAGAAACGGTGGAAATGGATTATCATATCTCTCTCTTTCTGGATCATATGCTATAGCAGGAAGGGGTGGTGGAGGTGGTCTTCCTTCTGCTGGTGGAGCAGGAGGTGCTTCAATACGAAACGGAGTTGTCATTGCAAATTCAACTCAAGGGGAAAATGGATATTCTCCTTTCATAATTGATGCTGCATCATCTGATCCAACTGCAACAAACCCAGCAACTGGTGGAAGAGGAGGAAATTCTCCATGGAATACTACTGGTGCTCCATTACAAGGTGCTAATGCAACTGGTGGATATATTGGGGGAAGAGGTGGTGGTGCATCTAGACTTATTAGCTTTGTTTCCGATGCTCCTATTGCATCTGATTGTGGTGGAGCAGGAGGTCCAGGATGGCGTGGTGGTGGAGGAGGCGGTTCTGGACAATATGGAGGCGGCGGCGGTGGCGGTGGCGGAAGCGGTTACTATGATCCGTCTAGGGTAACTATTATATCCTCACAAACTGGTATACTTACCAGTCCTGGTGGCCAGAGTTCCGAATTTTGGAATTTTCCAATTGCTGTTGGCGGTGAGCGTATTACTGGTAATATAATCGCAAATACTTCAGCAACTTCAACTTCTATTGGACAAACTGGCGGCGATGGAAGAGCAGTGATAACTTACTTCTCAAATTAATGATTTTTCTCTTGACACGCCTTGGTCAGTATGCTACTATGGTTTGGTAATCAAGAAAGTTCCCAGATGAAAGAAGAGTATCTGACTCGATGTGTGGTGGATCCTACCAAGCGCACTGTGCATATCTATTCTAGTGAGGGGTCAGAAAAGGAAGTGGTCTGTGAAACCGCAGAAGAATTTATGAATGTGCTAAAATTTGTTCGTGCCACACTGGGAGAAGACACTCTTGCTTATGTAAGTCCACTATGAATCAGATCAAAATCGACTCTTTAATTGAACAAAGAGTAAAAACAACACCACAAAACGTAAAAGAATCAAATGAGGCATTATTCTATGCTACAATGAATCTTCCAGCAGCAGCAAAGCACTGCGGTATGACTCATAAGGAAATGAAAATGACCTTCCAAGAGTATCTTAAGTATCATCCACCAACTTACCAAATGGAATGATACAAGCACTTGACAATCTGGGGTTTATGCCTTATAATTGTTAAGTGCCTTTCAAGGGACTGTCGCCTATTGGTTAAGGCCCACTGCTTATAACGGTGTGAAGAGGGTTCAATTCCCTCCAGTCCTACCAAAATGCGAGTATGGCGGAATCGGTAGACGCACCAGACTTAAAATCTGTTGGGAGCAATCCCGTGGGAGTTCAAGTCTCCCTACTCGCACTAGGGTTTTAATGCCCTAAATATTCAAAAGTAGAGAACTACTTATGAAATACCGAATTGATGCCAGATATGTATGGTACAATGAAGGTAAACAAATAGTGCTTATGTACTTTATAAGTGGTGTTCCCTTTACTTTTGATGAACTCCC
>Ga0208917_1000166_pt1 | contig 33874 bp, 33 predicted proteins | sample DEB08_DNA_10_FD_185500 | JGI IMG/M metagenome (GOLD analysis project Ga0208917, IMG submission 185500) | Aqueous microbial communities from the Delaware River and Bay under freshwater to marine salinity gradient to study organic matter... | ecosystem: Environmental > Aquatic > Marine > Coastal ...
ACTCATACATGACTGGCCACATTTGATATCTTACACTGATATCTTCTTCTGGACCAAAGGTTCCATTATGTAGATTGTGAATATATTTTTTCATTTAAATTTTACTCCTGCCATAATTTCTGTACAACATGCAACCATGTTTAATTCATGGTCTGCAACAAAGCTATTCTTATATTGATAATCTGCAAGTATGAGAACCATTTGTGGAATACTAGATGGTTCAACATGCTCATTCATATTATCATACATTTTACGAAACATTGAAGCTGGTTCTACGTCGATATTATCAGCTACCCACTGTCTCATAAGTTTAAAGTCTTTAAGTTTAAGATGCTCCATCAAATCTGCTATTGCGACATCTGATGTATTAACTAATATGCCACTATCTATCTTACCAAAGGTAGCATATCTCTGCAACTCATTGATTGTTCTTCTAAAGTCTGGAAAGTATTTCATAATGAGTTCAGCAATAACTTGCTCATCATAATTAATAACTTCAGCTTTAAGAATATTCATAATTCTCGTCATAAATGAACCAGCTATAGCTTTTCTTTCTTTCTTAGGAATAGCAAACTCAATAACACTACATCTTGAGTGGAGTGGTTCTATAATACGATTCTTAAAATTACATGTTAATATAAATCTACAATTGGATGAAAACTCTTCGATAAATCCACGAAGAGCAGGTTGGGTGGATTGGGGATTCAAGTAATCAGCCTCGTCCAGAATCACAACTTTGTATCCACCCGATAAGGAAACTGAGCTTGCAAATTGTTTTATTTTGTTTCGTAGTGTATCAATACCCGATTCTTCAGAACCATTAATAATGATATAATCGAGATCCAATACGTTACATAATGCTCTTGCAACTGTCGTTTTACCAGTACCAGCAGTACCAGTAAACATCATATTTTGAATCTCACCTTGTTCTATAATTTGTGTAAATGTTTTATAAAGATCTGCCGTGAGTATACACTCTGATATTGTCTTTGGTCGATATTTCTCAACCCATAAAAATTCGTTCATTTTTTCTCCCATGATATAACTGTGTCTAATCTAAAGCTTCTCCAAGCTTTTTTATCCAAAGCCCAAGCAACAAAGTGATCGGACTCAGCACTCATATTAAGAGTCATTGCAACTCCATTATCTTGTAGTACTGTGGGATTAATTGTACAAGGCATAACTCTTATCTCTTCGGTGTCGATTTTCTTAAATGTGACCTCAACAATGCCTTGTTGAAGAGCGAGTAATAGATTTGATTTTTCATTTGAATTCATAATATAGTCCTTAAAATAAGAGGGGATTGCTCCCCTCTATAATTATTCTGCTGATTCTTCTGCAGGTTCTTCAACAACTTCAGGTACTTGACCTTCTGGTGTCTCACCGTCTTTAGGTGTAGCGGCATTTAAGAATCTTACGACTCTATTTCTTAGTCCGCCTACTGCCTCAAGTTCTGGACCTTCGAATCCACCTCTTTTCGAACAGATGTCGATAATCTGAACCATTGTGGCGATGTCCTGTAAAGACAGTTGAACTTGCTCTTCAGCATTTTCAGTTTTCACTTCTTCTGCCATGATTTTCTCCTTTGCAAAGTAGTTAACAAAATGGAAAGACCCACCTGGCATCTTTCCTCTCTTCGATTATATTTATACATTAAATGTCGAAGTTTTCTCAAGAGCGATAAAATATTCTACTGGATAATTTCCATTAGTCCAGTTTGAAATAAGCTTAGATGATATACTTACAAAGTAATCACCAGGTAGTAATTTCAAATTAGGAATACTTACCACAAAGTTAAACTCATTTCTACATGAGTTATCTTTATCCAATTCAATCTCGAATAGATTAGATGTACTGTCTCTTGTGTCGACAACTGAAGCAGTTATAATACCATCCTTTCCTGAAATGGATAATTCAGAATGACCAAGTACAGCAGCAGCTTTTCGAATTTGATTTAATACATCTTCTTCGAGATTAACGCCAACTTCTGGATCGGGCATTTGAATATCTTTTTGAGGTGTAGTAAGTATATCAGGTTCTGAGAAGAAGTATCTTATCTTCTGAGAATTAGGTAACTTACATCCACCTACATTGTTTTTAATTAATACAGCTTTATCTTCAAATTCTAGAGTAGGATTCTCGATTAAGCTATACACTGACAAGAATTCGTTTAAGTCATAGACTCCAAACTCTTGTGGGAAATCTTCTACAATCTTAGCTCTAGCTAGTATGGTCTTTGCTTCAGATATTGTCTTAAGCTCTTGACCAGGTTTAAATACTAGATTTGGATTAATAGAAGCAAAGTTCTTTAGAACGTTAAGTGTTTCATCACTAATTATCATTTTTATTTTCCTCATTCAAATCATGTACATGTAACGCAATGATGGTATAGTGTAGAATTTTTAAAAGGTCTGCTCTATTGAGACCTTCTTTCTTTCCATACCTTTGTGCATACTTAAGTACATTTCCAATTGCAAAACCCATACCGTGGCCACAATCAATAATAAATTCAGTAGACTGAAAATTGTTTTTAGAGTAGTGACCTCCATAGGTTTTATTTATATAATCAAGGAGCTCTTTTACAAGGGCTCCCTCATTAAACTTGTAGTTTATTTGTTCTTTTCTTTTAAACATTTTCCTCCTCTTCAGTAGTTTCAGGATTCTCTGCTGTTAACACACCATCATCTACTTTTGAATAGAGATCTAAGAAAGCAGCTTTAGTATCTTCATCAAATCTTGAGATGCAAAGATCAATTGCTTTATCTCTTTTATTAAAAATAGAGAATGTTTGTACAATGTGACAAAGTCTTCTTGTTGAAATGACTTCATCGACACCATCATCAAAGAATGTTTTTCTGATGATATCTGCCCATGTCACAAGTTTATCAGCAAAATCTTCATCGACTGAGCCAAACTTTTTCATATGTTTAAGTACAATTTTCTTTTCGATATTAAGACCAGGAAACTTCTGATCAATAGAGATAGTAAATCTCTCAAGGAATGCTTCATCAATAATAGAAGCTGCAGTGAATCTACCATCTTCAGAACCTTTACCTTTTGTATTAGCTGTGGCAATTACATTAAAACCTTCTGCAGGTTTTACAATTTCACCAGTCTTTTTGACCAATACAGGTTTTCCTTCTAGGATTCCTTGTAAACACATGATCTTATTGGTTGCTCTATCGATCTCATCAAGGAGAAGTATAGCACCATTTTCCATTGCTTTAAGTACAGGACCTTTGGCAAAAACTGTTTCACCATCAATCAATCTGAAACCACCGAGTAAATCGTCCTCATCGGTCTCTGGATTAATTTGTACTCTAATAAATTCTTTACCAACTTTAGCACATGCTTGTTCGACCATAAATGTTTTACCATTACCAGATAAACCAGATATGTAAGTTGGATAAAACATATTTGATTTAATAATTTTTGAAATGTCGAAGTAAGCACCCCAAGGGACGAATGTATCGTCTTGAGAAGCAAAGTTCTTTTCATCATTTACAATTGATTGCATTTGTGCTGCATTCTTTGGAATTGTATTGACGATTGAAGTATTAACATCAGCTTTAATTGGTTCAATTAATCCAGCTAAATCATAGGTACCAATTTTAACTCTATTCGCATTAGTAGTTAAATCTTTCCAATCTTTACCTGAATAACCAAATTCTTTACCGATGTCAGTAATAACTGATTTACGAAATTGAGTTTGATCTGGATATCTAGATACAAGCTCTTTTAAGATTATTTGGGTTGAGGCTTTCAAATTATTCATAATATATATTATCTCCTTATCATTTTATAGTTATATTGTACCACAGTTAGAGAACATTGTACATAGTTTTTTTGCAAAAACATGCATGTTTTTGCGTTATTTTTCAGCAACTGCTCTACCAAAATTAGTTAAAAGCGACTTATTATTCTTTTTGGATTTACTGTATCTCTTAAATTGAGATCTAATTGTACCTGTTGAAGCATCATCTGCTACATCAAATCCATCATCATCTGTTGAGAAATTCTTTCCATTCTTTACAATATAGAATTGATTATAACCAAGCTTATTATTAAATGTTACGCATTTATGTTTTGAATATTGTCTATTAAATGGTTTACGCTCATCTGATCCATATACATAAGCATCTTCTGCATGTTCAATCTTTCTCCAAAAGTTATATGAACCATCTGCAATAAAGAATCCTAGAGTACAAACTCCATAATTCTTTTGTAGGTTTTCTAATAAAGCTCTAGTTCCACCAGATGATCTATCTGGTAAAGTAACTTTTCTTCCATCAATGTGAATAATAGTTTTACCCCATCTATCTGTAGTATTAAGGTAATTAATTTCTCTAGATCTTTGAATATGAATATTATTTGCCTCACCATCAGATAATACAACTAAATTCATTTTATCAACTGCATGTTTTGCTTTAAATTTATTGATTAAATCATGGGATCTAATAAGAGCTTCGTTAAGAGGTGTTGAACCATAGTCTTCGTACTTAGAAAGTATATCTCTTTCATACCAACCATGATCACCTTCACCTAAATACTTTCTCATATAGATATGAAATAGTGCTTCTTCGTAATCACCCTTTTTAAGAGTTGATGAAATAATATGTGGTAATGAAAGTCCACCATTATGTATTTCACTTTCTTTAGACTCAGCTAAAGGTGTTATAACTTCTTCACCCCATCTATCCTTACCAAATCTAGTATTATCTGAAGTAAATCCATAAACATCGAATGGTATGTTAACAGTTTTGCAGAATACAACTAAATGTAAAAGTTGATCCATTACATTAGACATTGTATTATTCATTGATCCAGAGTAATCAATTAGCATTACCATACCATGATTTTTGGCATCAGCTAATTTTGTGACTTTTGCAAAAATATCATCATTAGTCTTATATGACCATAATCTATTAATGTCTAATGAACCTGTTCTTGCAGTTTGAGCTCTAGTATAACGATATGCAGCTTTTCTCATTTCAAATTCTTTAACTGCATAGTTAACATTTTTCTTAACTTCTTTAATATAAGATTTAAAGTTGCCTTTATATGTTTCATTATTTAAATACTCTGTCCATTGAGAGCTAGCAATTCTATCTCCTTGTAGGTCAGAGTATTCAATAATCATTTGTTTAGCAACCTCTTTGTTAAACTCATTAGCAACTGTATCTTGATTGCCATACTCATCTCTATCTAAGAGAGTATGTTCATTACGTCTGAAGTTCTCATCTGTTAATGAGACATCTTCGTCTTTATAAGTTTTTCCATCTCTTCCAGTTGCTGAAGATTCCTCTTCGCCTCTATCAGATTCTCCTGCATCTCTGTTATTAGATTCAGCGTCTTCTTCTTGAGCTTTAGAGTCTCCATTAGGTTGACCTGTAGATTGATCTCCATCTTCTTCTCCTTTAGATTCCATATCATCATGACCCATTTGTAAAGGATCATCGTTATTTTCATTTTCTTGTTGTTCATTGTTTGGTGCTGCAGGTGGTTCCATTAATTCTTCTTGGTTTTCTTTGGTATAAGCAAGAATATCTCTGCATAATTGAGTTACTTCCTCAAAGGTTTCTGTTGTCATTGCTCTATTATAATAAACAATTTCTTCATCAGTAAATGGTACATCAATATGATCACCAATTTTTGCTTTAAGATTAATTTTATCAATAAGCTTTACTTGATCCCAATCCATGTCTGAAAGATCACCAAAGAATTCTTCATCAAATAATTTTTTGTATCCTCTTGACATTGGGCCAATAAGACCAGCATAGTTTTGCTTTATATTTCTTTCAATACGAGCATCTTCGATTACGTTAATATAAGATCTTGGACAACCTTCGAGTTTCTCTGGACTATCATGCCAACCTTCAAAGGGTGTAAATAGAGCATGACCAACTTCGTGACCAATTAATAAATCAGTAACATCTTTACCCATGTCTTTCCACTGTGGAAGACCAAGGATACGATCTTTAATATCAAACCATGCAGTCTGATAATTACCATATTGAACAGTAATATTTTCCTTAGCTAATAATTTTGCGAGTGTTGATTTTTGATTTGCCATTTATTTCCTTATCTTATGTATCTATTATACCACGGTTCTTATCATTTGTACAGGGTTTTTTTGCAGAAACATGCATGTTTTTGATGCTGGAGCCACCCACCAGGATCGAACTGAGCTAGGGTGGCTATTTGATCTTTGAAAAGTTACGATCCTTAAAGAATTCAATCTTACTTCTAAATTTATTCTCTAGTATATCGCCTTTATGAGATATGATAAAGACATTAGATCCATCGTCCAATGTTTCAAGGATCTTAGTAAGATTGTCAATACCATCATGATCTAAACTAGAATCAAATGTCTCATCTAATATGAGTAGATTAGATGCTGCACTATTCTTCATTTTGGCGATTTGTCTCCAAGTAAAGAGAAGTGATAAATCAATTCTTTGTTTTTCACCTTCTGAGAATGAAGCATAATTAAATGAGTCACGATGTCTTGATCGTATTGTTTCATTAAAGTTTTCGTCTAAGTGAAATGATACAAAGAAGTCTAATACTTGTAGGTAACTGTTAATTAATCGATTCATTACTGGCAAATACTGCTTAATGACTTTCGTTTTAATTCCTGTGTCTTTTAGCATTTCACCTATGACTTCATTATAGGTTCTTTCTTCTACATACTCGAGTTTCTTTTCTGTTGCTTTATCTTTTTTCTTTCTTAATGAGTTAAGTTCACGTTTTGCTTTTGAAACATCTCCACTCTGTCCTTGAAGATTATTAATTTCTTTTTGTATCTTATCAATCTCTTTTTGTAATAGTGTAATCGCATCATTATTACTATTAATACGATTCTGTTTCTGTCTTAGCTTATTAAGATTATTAGATACTTCTTGTTGATTAGCTTTTATTTCTAATATATTCTTTTGAAGATCTTCTTTAGCATCTTGTATTTCTCTGGCCTTTTCTTTAATTGAAGATATTTTTTCTTCTTTTTTAGCTTCTTCAATACTTTGATCACATGTTGGACAATTATCGTTCTCTTCATAGAATCGTGATTCAGTTACAAGTGAATGTATTTTTTCATTAAATTGAGTATCATATGAATCTAATTGAGATACCTTTTTAATTAATTCAGTACTATGTTTCTCTTCAGCTGTAATTGAAGCTGATAAATTCTTTCCAAGTGTTTTACTTTCTTTAAATAGACGATTAATCTCTTCTTTATGTGTATCAATACTAGATTGTTTCTGTACTATCTGATCATCATTAAGCTCTTGTAAATCTTTAATATACTTTGATTGACTATCAATCTTTGTTTTAAAGATATCTATCTGATGATTAATATCTGTGAGTTCATCTCTTATTTTTGTATTGCGTTCCTTTAAAAGCATATTCATTTTAGAAAAGATATTAATATCCAATAAATCTTCAATGATATTTCTTCGTGACCAAACTGGTAGTTGCATAAAAGGAATAAATGAGCTACTTCCTAATACAACTACTTGGTGAAAAGATTTATGATTTAACTTAAGTATATTCTGCTCAAGATATTTCTGATAATCTCGTACATTAGAAGCTTGATTAATAAGGTTACCATTCTGATAGATCTCAAATTTAGAAGGTTTAATTCCTCTAACAATTTTAAAATGTGCAGTACCTATTGTAAAGTTAACTGTAACAACTGTACCCTTTTTATTGATACTATTAATCATTTGATTTTTATTAATATCACGATGTGGTTTGCCAAATAAAGCAAACGATAAAGCATCAAGTAAAGTTGATTTACCTGCTCCGTTTTGTCCTACGATTAGTGTTGTTGGTGATCGATCCAATAAAATTTTTATAGGATCATTTCCAGTGGAGAGAAAGTTCTTCCACTCGATAGATTCAAAATGTATCATACTACCTCTAGATTCTGTGCTTCTGTATAAAGCTTTCTCAATTCAACCTTTAGATGTTCTTTATCTAAATCTGTATCAACAGCTTCAACATAAGAATCAAGTAGAGTAGTAGTATCTTCAAGGGATATTTTCTCGTCTTCTACGCTTTCTCCCAGATACTCTTCAAAGCTTTCTGCTATCTTGAGTTCATATGTTTCTATATTCTGTAATCTATCTACAAATTTATCAAACATGTAAAGGTCATTTTTATTTATAACAATCAGCTTAATAAACTTTTTCTCATATTGTGAGACATCAATTTTATCATAGTCAGTTTTACTGTCGTCATATATTACTTTCTTAAACATCGTAATTGGATTACGAATTGCTTCTACCTCTCTTGTCTCAGTATCGAGAACATGAAAGTATTTTGGATCATCTACATCTGCCCAGGTAAACTCCATTTGAGAACCTAGGTAGTGTACATTACCTTGATGTGACTTGGTGTGGAAATGACCTGATAGAACCATTTCAAATTTAGAAAAGACATCTGCATTCATACCATGTGGATTAGGCATTCCTGCCATCATATCAAATCCTTTTAACTCTAAATGAGCACCTAAGATAGATGCACCACATTTTTGAGCCCATTCAGTATATTCTTTATAATTAGAATTATTAATCCAAGGTATTACTGCAACTTTACAACCATCATAATCTAATACTGTTGGTTTCATACAGATATTAACATTCGATGTAAAATAACCTAGTAACTCTTTTAATGAACATAACTCATTGGTGTTTTTAAAATAAACATCATGGTTACCTGGAATAATATCCATTGTCATACCAAATTTTTTAAGTGGTTCTAAAAAATGTTTACGATTAGCATTAAGAGCTTTAAAGTTAACAAACTTACGATGCTCATAGTAATCTCCTAAATGCAATACATTCTTTATACCATGTTCATTACAATAAGGAAAGAATACTTCTGAATAGAATCTATCTTGATATTGCAAAAAGATATCTGAACTATTTCTTACACCACAATGTGTATCGTTAAGAATTGCTACTTTCACGTATCATCCTCATTCTTTCTGCAAACATTTTTCTTTGGAGTTTACCTAATCTTCTTCCTGAGATTCGGATTCTCTCCATAGTCATTGCTAGCTCTTTTCTTTTTACTTTACGTTTAAGCTCTTTCTTAAACCTTACTTTGTTTCTTCTGATTTGACCGACTCTTTGTTTTTCGCTTAAATGTTTCATGACATGAATAACTCCAGCTTTTCAGCTTCCTTTTCTTTTTTAGCAAATTCTTTAATAGCAGTATCTTTTTGTCTTACTGTACTAATTCTTTGTCTTAGTGTATCGACATATGCCATAGTTTCACTTGCTGTATCGTTATCCATACCCATTGAAACAAAATCTTCAATACCCATTTTCTCAATGAATCGAAACTTAATGTCTTGTTGTTTCTTTTCTTTTGTTATTCTACGTATAAATGCAAAATAGCAAATTTGAGTAAAGTAACTAAAAGCATTTGGCTTTCCTGTGCGAGTTGCAGTATCTATATTATAGTTACCAATTGCTCTTAAACAATTTTCAACAGCATCCATAACCATTTCTTCTCTATAAGTATATCGTACAAAGTTTGGTCGATGTGATAGACCCTCTGCAATTCTTATAAAGCATTTTGCAATATAGTCTGTAACTTTAGGAATTTCATTTCCTTTTTCTCTAGCTCCTTGTGCCTCAACAGCATAATCAAAAACAGCTTGAGAAAATTCTTTATTATTAACATAATGTGCTTTATTTTTTTGGCTCATTTTATTTTCTCCATAATTATAGTATTATACCATAGTTTTAGCGAAAAGTACATATAATTTATTTCATTAAAACACTGTACTTTTGTCAAGTTTTATGGTATAATATAATAGTACCTCCGGAGGGAAGGAATACAAATTTCTAATGTATCGTCTTCTTCTCAACTACAGGTACACCATTATCAGCATACTCATTCACAAGCTCATTCTCATAATCTTCTAAGATCTCAAGATCAGACCTCGTTTCAGGCTTACTGATTTTATCTAGTTTCAATGCAAAGTGCACATAACTAGTTTTTACTTCTTCAGCTATAGGAACATGTTGAATAATATTAGATTTTAATATTTTAAATTGTTTGGAATCCGAGAATGGAAACCAAGGAGTAAATTGAAAGCCACCCAATAAATTAGCATGTATACTAACAGGTCTTTCAATTATAAAGTTATCATCGTTTTTAACTGCTACGAGTCCGATAATATCATCTCCATTCATGAGTTTAAAATGTCTAATATTTAATTCTTCCATTTATATATTTATATCCCATAATTTGTAATTAAATCGTTCTTTAGAATATATCTTTATGCGTTCTGCTGCATGTTGTAATGTATAATTTTTATTAGATTTCCAATGTAAATCATCTGCTATATCATATATCTTTGTATCTTGACCAGTGGTACTCTTTCTTAGTCCTCGGCCGATGGATTGAAGAACCCTAATTTGCGACTTACTAGGTGAAGCAAAGATGATATTGTGTAGATTCCTAATGTTAATCCCAGTAGAAAAAGTCCCAATACTTGCGACGATAATTGCATCTTTTTCTTTCTCGGTAATCTCACGGACTGATTCTCTTGTATCGACATCTGTTTCTCCTGATACATAAAATAACTTTCTATTACTATTTATCTTTTCTTTTAACAGAGAGTGTAATGGTTTACCATGTTTATCAACATAATTAAATAGCAATAAAGTATTACCTTTCTGATCTAACGCTAGGTTAGCAATAAAATTATTTCGTGGTTCATATCTTACAATAAAGTCCAGTTCTTCTTGATATTTTAGACCAGATATAATTTTACATATCTCATCTTTATATTTAAGTATAAGTATATCTATTTCTAATTGACTTAAGTCGTTATTATCTATTAATTGTTTAGTTGTAGTGACCTGATATACTGGACCAAACAATCCTTCTAATACTAATTGATGGGTTTGAGTACCATCTAATGTTCCAGTCGTACCAATACGATATTTAGCTTCTGTACATTTTTCTAATATTGCAGTAAGTGATTTGGCTTTAAAATTATGTGCTTCATCGCCTATTACCATACCATATCTTTCAAACCATTCATGATTCATTTTATAAATGGATTGCCAGGTTGTTATTGTAACTCTTTGTTTAAAATGATATTTGTCTTTTCCAGAATATATTCTATGACAATTTTCGGCACAATCCCAGGTATCCTTACTGGAGTAGTCAGCAAAGTCCGAATACATCTGTTCAACTAAGGATGTTGTAGGGACAATAATGAGTACATCATTATCATAAGTTTCTAGGTAATATCTTAATGCCATATAAATGATTAAAGATTTTCCAGAAGCCGTTGGTGATAGTAAAAGGCTTTTAGTTTTTCTCATAATGAGCGAGAAGGCCTCTAATTGATAATCCCTGGGGTATATATCCTTTCCATTCACGCTAGCCTTCAATTTACTCAAAAAGGTGTCTAGATCATGATTAAGGTCTTCGTCAGGAGTGCCATAGAAGGCATCCTCATTTATTACAATTTTATAATCTCTTTGTTCTGCGAATTCTGCTAGATACTTATATAAACCAGTATATAATGTTTTCTTTCTTTGATCAAATAATCGTATCTTTCCATCCCACATACGATTTTTATAAGCAGGCATAAATTTATATCCAGGAACAAAGAAGCAAAAGTGTTCAGACAATTCTCGCTCTATAGAAGGTTCACATTCTAACGATAAGAATGCTTCGTTTCTTTTAGTGACAATAATTGTTTCCATTAAATTCCGCTAGTAAATTTCCGCCATTCGATCATGTTCTTAATGTTTTGATGTCGCCATTTAACATTCTCTAATATTTCTTTTAATGTAGAACATAATTCTTCTAGATATTGTATTTTGGCCTGATGTTCTTGAATAACTGGATCTGAATCATAATAATAATCCATGTCTCCTTTGAGTACAGTTAATCCACCTAAAGGATCATAATCCCATCCTTTTGTATCAATTTCTTCTTTACTCATTTTGCCATTAAGATGCAACCATTTGTCCTTAAGTAGCACTTTAAATTCAAGTTCGGCTTTTTTGAGTTTCATTCGATTTACAGAAAGTAATTCGAGATATTTACCATGTAATTTTGCGGAGTCTCTTGATGCTTCATCGAGATTCATATCATCGATAATAGAGTCTTTTTTCCACATTTCTAATATTTGTTGCAAATTATTCATATTATTATTATACCATCATAAAGTGATTTTGTACAGTGTTTTAAGTAAAATACTTATACAAATTCAAAATTAGTATATGCAAATGTAACATCCATTTGTACATACTCTACACTTTCAACTTGTGCATCAAATTCCACTGGTGTTATATTTGTTGGAAATACATCTTTAAACTTAATTTCTTTTGTGACATTATTATGTGACGATAAGATTAAAAGAGTAGCATCTGCTTTAAATCCTTCAGCATTATTTGATTGAGCAATATTATGTAACCAATCAAAGGTTTCAATATAGTTTTCCATATCTTCTGTTACATTAACTCTTAATGCCAAATCTTCAAAGCTTAATCTGTCGCCTGTAAAAGCTAAATTAACACCTCGATATGGAGTATCTACTGCTGATATACTAATTCCTGGAAGCGTAGCAGCAACAGCAAAGTATTCGATATTAGGATACTTTGTGCTATCTACTTTAAATTGAAAGCCTACTGGGCTTAAGAAGTTTTTATTTGTAGTTAATGTTGCCATATATCTATTTATACGCAAAGAAAAGGGGAACCGAAGCTCCCCTTTAAAAAGAGTATTAACTCTGGCTTACACCATGATGTCGTCAACTCTGAAGATTCTAAAGTATTGGTTACTTCTGTCGTTACCAACACCATCAAGAGCTACGAATGGGTTTGCAACCATACCGTATCTTGTTTTGAATCCTATTCTTGGTTGGAAATCATTCTCACCAACGGCTTTAACCATTGTTAGTGGAACGTATGGGCAGTAGAATAAACCTGCGTCATATGGATTAGATCCTCTGTAACCAACACAAACAAAGTCTACAGTTGAATATGGATCAATGTAAACTTTTAATCTTCCGTTAAGAACACCAGCAAAAGTATTACCTGTGTCGTCAACGTTTAGATTAGAAGAAAGTGCAGGTGTGTAATCTAACATACCAGCAGCTGCTAGAGCTGAAGCTACGTCTGAAGAACAAAGGATAAAGTTACCTTTACCACGTCTTGTTTCTTTTGCAATTACGTTACACTCTCTTTCGATTTGCATGATTAAGCCTTTGAATCTCTCAACCATCCATCTTCCATCAGAGTCTGTATTAACATCGAACACACCTGAAACAGCTGTTGAAGACTGTAAAGCTCCGATTTTAGCAGTTTTAAGAACTGTTCTAACAACTTCTCTGTTGATCTCTGCAAGGATCTCAGCAGATAGAATGTTAGCTAGTTCGCCTTCTGCATCTAAACCGTGGATAGCTTTAAGGTCTTGAGCTAGTTCCATTGTGTATTCAGCTTTAAGAGCTCTTGACTTAGCAGTCACAGTTGATTTCTCAATTGTGAAAGCCATTTCACCGTAAGCACCGTCTCCGGTTTCACCTACGCCGAGTCTTTCAGCAGCTGATGTAGCTAAACCACCACCGAATGTTGAAACTGTGTCAGCTTCGTCGGCAATTGTTCCGTCTGTATCAGCATCTACGACACCGCTTAATCCTGTTGGATCAGCTTGGTGTGTACCAGTTCCAGAGAAAGCAGTATCAGCTTCATTAAATAAAGCTTCTGTACCACTCTGTGAGCTGTATTTTGATTTCATTGCAAAGATAAGTCCTGTAGGACCACTCATTGGTTGAACACCAGCGATATCATATGCAATCAAGTTAGGCATTGCTCTTCTTACAAGAGAAATTAATACTGGGTCAAAAGTACCGATGTTATTCGGTGCTGAACCTGAACCAATATTGTTAGCAGCTGCTGCTTCAGAAATGAAATTTCCTTGGCTTTGTGCTCTTTCTTCTCTTAGGGCAACCTCTTGGTTTTCTAATAGTCTAGCTGTAACAGCTTTTCTATATCTGTCGGAAATAGGTGCTGCTGACTCGTGCTCGAGAACAGGACCCCATTTTTCCATTAATTTTGCGTCTGCTTGAAACATTTTAGTTTTCCCCTAAATTATTTTACAAAGTTTGTTATAGCTTGAGTGTATCTAGCCATAGACTCGGAAACTGCTTCTTCAGCAACCTCACCATCGCCTAATAGACTATCAACTTCGTCAACTGATTCTTCAGAATCTTGTTTGAAGTATGATTCTTTAACAGTTTTCACTTTCATTTCGAAAGATTCTTTGTTATCGAATTCGATATCTTCTACTAAAGATGCTAATTTCTCAGCTTCTGTTTCTGCAAGCCCTGAAGATTGTTCTCTTACTACTTCTTTCTTTTCAAATTCTTGAACAGCTGTGTGTAGTTTGATATTATCTTCTGTGGTTTTGTTTAAAGTTTCTTCAAGTTCAGTGACTTGTTCGTTGAGTTCATCAACTAAGTCAACTTTACCTTCAGGTACTTCGATATAGTGTTCTTTAAACACTGACTGTAAAGAAGTCATAAAGTCTTCAGCAATTTCGGTTCTTAAACCGTTTTGTACTGCAACTTCATTTTCTTTCATCCAATTTTCAACTACGTAGTTTAAATATGAATCTACTTTTTCTACTAATTGATTTTGAACGTCAGATACTTCTTCTTCTAGATTTTGTGCATATTCACTCTCTAATCTATCGATTTCTTGTGATAACTTAGATGTTAACACAGCTTCGAAAATAGCTTGAGCTTTACCACGGAATCCTTCTGAAAGAGTAGCCTCTTCTTTAATGATGTTTTCTAAATCTTCATCAAAATCTATAGCTTCAACCTTAGCTTTTGCTTTAGGATCAGCAGCTTTCTTAACACCTTTTATAGCGTCGTCAGCTGATTTGACAGATTCTTCTTCATCATCACCGAGAACCATCTTTGAGAACATGGCCTGAGCCTGTTCTTTTCTAGCAGCTTTCAGCATATCTACTGCAGCTTGAATTACGCCAGCTTTCGTTTTTGGAATATTAACACTTTCCTTTTTAGGCTCGTGCTCTTCTTCCTCGTCCTCATGCTTGCCTTCTTCAAGAGTTTCTTCTTCAGTAGTTTCAACTTCCTCGTCTAAAATTTCTTCTTCAACGAGCTCTTCTGAAACTTCTTCTGTTTCCACTACCTGCTCTTCAGATATGTCTTCTGCTACTTCGTTTTTAATAGCGTCGTCTGACATAATCATTCTCCTATGATTTTAGATTTAACTTAGAGAGGAAATTCTTAAAAGCTCGTATCTCAGCTTCCGGCAATCCAGTAGCTGGAGTGCTTTTAATTTCAGTCTCAATTTCTTCAATATCTCGTTGACGAATAAGTCCATTATCCCATACCCATTCAACTCCTTCCATAACACCATTTACAAATGCAGACGGTGCGGATGGATCTTGAACAATATCTACTGTTGATAACATAAAGTCATCTCCAACATATTGGACTCCATTCTTCTGTACAAGACTTCCCATACCACGACTTGATACACCAAGCTTAACACCACCTTCGAGCAAACCTTCAACGATTTGTCCCATAGGGGTCTTAAGAATTGATGCTTTTCCTATAACATCATTTCCCTGCCAATGCAGATCAGTGATCTTATGTGAAACTTTATCAAGATTAACTGTTGGTCCTTCTGGATGATTTAACTCTCCAACAGCTCTTCCTGTTTTAACTTGTTCAGTCACATATTTGTCAACGGCTTTCTCCATGACTCTTTTTTCGTATATGCGACCATTTCTGTTCTTTTGATTTGATTGCATGAATACACCTTCGATAAAATAGTTCTTTGAACCATCTTTCTTGGCTTCACAAATCATTTCTAAATTGTTTTCTACGTATTCAGTAATTAACTTCATATTAGATACCTAATAGTTTAATCATATCATCTGCTGCTTTTTGAGCTTCTTGTTCGTTTTTGTAGTTATTATCGAGTAGTTCGTCATCTACATAAACGCCAAATTTGCTACCCTTTTTAGTTAAAGTAACTTCAACGCCATTACGCTTTCCGGCTTTAAAAGATTTAATCTTTTTCTCTCCACCAGCAAGTTTTACTTTTTCTCTTAATTCAACAAATGATATCATTTATTACTCTTCTTCAGCTTGTTGTTTACGCTGAACTAATCCAGATGCTATTTCTATTTTTTTAGCATCCAATGCGGCTGTCATTTTATCAGCCATAATTCCTTCGAATTCTTTATTGGCTTTTACATTATCGCCATCTTTTAAATTTTGAATCAAATCATTTACTGCCATATTGTTTTCCTCTATTATATATTTATAAGTTTTTAACTTTCAATTAATCAAATCTTGGATCATCTGGATCTGGCATATCGTTTTCACCAGATTTATTCTCATCCTCAATTTGCTTTTGTATCTCTTCGATTTCTTCTTCAGAGAATCTAAGAACATTTTTTCGTACCCATTCGTTGGATATGAATCTTCCAATATGCTCATCTAACGATGATAACATATCAAATCTTTCTCTTATCATTTCAGATTGTTTTAACTCTGAGAAATAGTTATCTTCAATAAAATCAAAGGTAATTGTTTCTTTCCAGGTTTTCCAATCATCTTTAGTAATAATACCCTTTAATAAGAGTTGTGTTTTAAGTAATTGCATGAATAGATCAGAGAATCTCTTTCTTAATCTATCAATAAACTTCTTAAACTTAACTTCGTCTCTTGTAATCTCAGTTGTTCTACCTAAACTATACTGAGCTTCTTGTTCTAATCTATTAACTGGTACATTTAAACTCTTATAGAGTTTCTTTTGGAAGTATAAAATATCATCAATCTGACCTAGGTTTTCACCACCAGGTAGTGTTGATATCTCTGTTCCTCTTCCGCCTTCTCTTCTTGGTAGGAAGAAATCTTCCAACATTGACATATGCTTACGATCATCTTTGATATCGCCTGTTTTAGCATCATATACCAATTTGTTTCGATATTGGTTCATAATACCTCTTAGATATTCTTCTGCCTTACCTTTTGGTAAGTTACCAACATCAATATAAAAAATTCTTCGTTCTGGAGCTCTTGATATACGATATATCACCAATGAGTCTTCCATCATTCTTAACTGATTTACAGGCTTTAATGCCTTATGTAAATATGATAAGATTCTTTTTCTACCTGGATCCATTTGTCCAGATGTACAATAAGCAATTGAGTCAGGATATATTTTTAATCCCTGATTGGCCGCATTCATTGTTTTATCTTGATATAAGAAGTATTCATCTACTTTCTTAATCAATTTTGCTCCAGTCTTAGGATCAGTTTCTTCTTCTATTTCTTTGATCTTTCTTAACTTTGTAGGATCAATATATCTTAATTCTTTTATTCCTTGTTTAGGATTTTCATTGTTAATAATAATATGATATGGTAATCTTCCATCAACATACCATTTTCTAAAAATATCATGCGCGTATGAATTGAAATTTAAGAGTTTTAATATCTCATCAAATTCATTTCTTACAGCTTCTTTAATTTTATCCGATATTTCCAGTTCGTCTAATATTAAATTAACAGGTGCTTCATCATGATCACCAACAATTGCTTCATTAACAATATCTTCGATTGCAGCATCGCATTCAGGCTGTGAAGATACATCTCTATATTTTAATATTAAATCAACATCGGTTTTAGCTTTATCGCCGTCCATGTCGATATATGCACCAAAGTGACCACCAGCTTGTATAACGCCAGCACCGTCATCTGCATCTGTGCGTGGAACGAACGAAGGCCTTACAGGCTCTTTGCTTTTCCTATTGATTTCGAATCCAAAAAATTCTGCCATAATTTACCTCATATTATTGGGGGAGTTTCCTCCCCCGCCAATATTTATTTATACCTTAAGAAGTTGTGTTAGATTCCCAGTACTGGACTTGGAATTCAACAGTAAATTCTTCAATTGTGTTTTCTGAGTCATAACTGACTTCAATCTCTGAGATATTTGTAGGGAATAATCCTCTAAAATCATATCTCTTTGTCACTTCACCAGCTTTATTCAATTGTTCTACAATTGCGTCTGCTTGGTAGTCACTTGGATTTGAAAGTCCGGTATTTTCGTTATGACTATTAATGCCGTTCATCCAACGCTCCATTGCATTTCGAACTTCGAAACCAACATCGTTAATAACAGTGATTGTCCAAGGATCAAATGTTCTATCACCAGCTATTTGTAATTGTCTACCTCTGAAAAGTACAGGGATAGGTGCAATTACTGATGAAGGCATTTGAGCTGTTTTACACATGAATGATGTCAATTCAACATCACCTTGTGCGTAACTTGGATAATTCATAGTTACTTTGAATAGGTTGGATCTTGCGCCACCGCCTACTAGTTTAGATTTAAAATCATCTACTCCTAAAATTGCCATGTCTTAATCCTCCTATTGTCCAGCGATCTCGGAGAATTCAACTCCGGTTCTGGTTGCTATGAAGTTCAATGTAATGAAGTTAATAGATCTTGCTGGTTTGATATACATATCAGCTACAAATCTATTTGCATCAATTACTTGACCTGTGTTATTTGTTTCGTCACAAACTACTAAGAAGTCAGTTATACCTCTTCTACCTTTGACATCCCTTAGGAATGGCTCGATAAGATTTCTAAACTGAGCTCTTGTAAATTCGTCGTTAAATTCAAATAGTTGTGCCTTAGCGGCTGTACTAATTGCTTTTTCTAATACGATGAATAATCTACGAACATTAATTCTATCGAATGCAGAAGGTCTACTTAATAAAGTTTTGTCACCAAATAATATTGTACCTTGTCCAGGTAATGATACTAATGGATTAACTCTTGCTTTATAAAGAGTATCTCTGTCTGCTTTCTTAGGGTTAAATGCTAATTTTGTTACGCCTAGAAGTTGTCCTCTGTTAACACCAGCTGGTGAGAACCATGCATCAGCAACATTGTCTGTATTTGCACATAGTCCTGCATGATGTCCAGCAGCTCCAATCCATCTGTATACATCGTTATATTTGTCATATACATAAAGAGCTGTTGAGTCACATGCTGCATAAGAGCTTGATGTTAATCCATCAGCAAATGCTTTCACATCTGCAGCTGGGCTTGAACTTCCAACGGTATCTTCTATTGGAGGTGATACAAAGGCCATACAATCTTTTCTTGCATTCACAATTGAAATTAAATCTTCTGCCATTGTATCAGCGCCATTAGCATCTGGTACTCCGAAAAGAAGATTAACATCTACTGTTTCTGCATCTTCGAATAGATCGTAACCTAATTGTAATTCACCTGTTGTAGGAGCGTTATCATCTGAACCACCAGAAAGTGAATCAGAAATAACAGCACTTACAGTTGTAAAGGCGTTTTGAGCAGCTATTGTATTACCAGCTTCTGTTAAAGTAGATTCATGGCCAATCCACCAAATATACTCAGAGTTATTGTTAATAACATCTTTATAATAATTTGATGTACCATCATCTTTCTTTGCATCAGAACCTTGTGATACATATGCAAATGTTTCTAATACTGTGTTAACAGTACCTGATATAGCACCATCTTCATCAACTACTACAATGTGTAGTTCGTCGTCAGATGATGATTTACCTAAATCACTTGCATAATTTGATGTACCAGGAGCAGAATCAAAGTTACCAGCATATGCCCAGGTAGAGAAACCTCCGCCGGGTGTACATACTTCAACTTTTAAACTGTTACCTAATTCACCAGGATATTTAGCAGCCCAAGGTCCTTTACTGGACTGTGAACCGTTAGCATAATTATTTTCGTAGTCTTCATCGTTTTTGATGAGTTGTCCTGAACCATCAACGGTCGCGTTATCGTGACCACTGGCTGCACGGACTACTTTCAGTGCGTTTCCATACTTTAAGAATGACGCAGCTACGAGAAAGTATTTTGCGGTATTGTTGTCTGGTGTTCCAAATTTCTCAGCAAGTTCTGATTCAGAACCTACTGTTACTATTTCTTCGACCGGACCCCAATTAAAAGAACCAACAAATCCACCTATTGAAGTTGAAACTGCTGGTACTACTCCGGTAGCATCGATCTCTTTGATCTCTACGCCGGGTGATACTTGAAATGCCATCGCTTTATCCTCTATTTATTGAGTTAGTTAATAAGTTACACATAATACGAATAATCAACACTATTATTTATAAATATACATGTTTCAACATTAATGGTCTGAGTTATCATTTCTTAATGCAACATCACTTACAATAAATAATCTATCAGGATGTACTGAAACTCTAAATTGTGTCATTGTTTTTCTATTGACTAACATTTCAGAAGCTGTATCCTTCTCTGTTAGTCCTATTTCTATTGTATATTTACGATTATTAAATGTTACTCCATGTTCTATTACGGGTCTTTTATCAAATGGTTCCATACCTCTAGTAGGTTCTGATATATCAACTATTTCACTTTTGAATGTATGACCATTCTTTTTCCAAGTAACTATATCGCCGTCAATATCAATTTTATCTACATGTAACATAGTTGCTGATGCTGAGTTACCAGTATCAAATTTAGCTCGTATTGGATTTTCTTCCATACCATCTAATATAATACTTTCAATATAACCTACTTCATATCTCATAAATGGTCTACGTCTTCGTTCTTGGCCAAACCAATTTAATATAATATCTAATGTTTGTTTGTCTGTAATTTTCTTTGTATGAGTTCCATCTTCTATATTATATCCCATAAAATGTGATCGTATACCTGGTGAACCATTCACTTCTAATATATAAAAATCTTTACCAACCTTACAGTGATCAACACCGCAGTATGCAGCTCCAGTTGCTCTTGCAGCATTAATTACTAATTGTTTTTCTTTTTCTGATAAAATATAAGGTAATGTTTCTGCACCTAAATGAACATTGTTTCTAAATTCGCTTTTATTTTGCTTAATTCTTTCTGCACTTGCAACAATTTTACCATCAACCAATAATGTTCTTATATCAGATTTTAAATCAAAGTATTCTTGTATTAATAAATCAGCATTAAACTTCCAAAGTGATTGAGCAACTGAGATTAAAGATGCCATATCATTGACTTTTGAAACACCTACACCTTGTGTACCTTTAAGTGTTTTAATAATAACTGGAAATTTACCACCAATGTTTTTATGAGCCTGCTCAATTGATTTAACATTATTAATAATTGATGTTCTTGGGACTGGAATATTATTTCTTTCAAGTGCAATAATATTTGACATTTTATTATCGCATAATAACATTGTTTCTAAATCATTTACAAGAAAGAATCCAATTGTTTGTAATGATGATACTAATGATTGGGCAGTCAGCGTTTTAATTGCTCCAGCTCTCACAAAGACTAAAGAATCTTTTACTTTAAGAGATACTTCTTTATCTTTACCATCAACATTATGAATTGTCACCTCTCCAATCTCAACATCCTTTGAAGCAATATAAGCTTCATCAACGTCGATCATCGTACTCTTCATTCCATACTTAGATACAAGCTCTTGCATATGATCAGCAAAAGTACCTTCTTCGTCTCCAAGACCAAGTATTATGACATGAAGATCTTTCATTGGAATTTCTTTATGATTATCTTCTATTAAAAATTTTGTGAACCCTTCCATTCTACCTCTAACCAGACGTTTCCTTCAGCGTCTTTTGTATATTTATTCTCTTGATAACTACCGCTTTCGACAAAGCCAAATGGTAACATATCATCTTGTATTGCCTTTAATCTTTCTTTATATAACATATCTTTCATATCAATATTCGTTAATGATTGAAAAATATCAGTTGTTGTAAACCAAGCAAATAATACTAGATTCATCATTAAATCATCATGATTTGGTGCAATTGCCATAAAGGTATTTCCTCTACTAACAAATGTACTCATTTCAATTATTGTTTGTGAATCATGTATAATAAGCTTATTCTGTTCTATTAAGTCTTTAATACTTGAACATCCAATTCTTTTTACTCTTCGAGTCATTGTTGCACCAAGAGCATTTGCTTTAATACTTGACTCTACAAACATATTTTCATATTCTAAATCATAATATAAACCATTACAAACAACAGCACCCTGATCATTACTTTCAATTACAACATATGCATCATTATAAGTTTTTGCATATTTGTATATTATATCTGGTAATAACATTGGAGATATATTATTATCTCTAAATGTTGCTACTTGTTCAAAAGGCTTTTCAGTTACATCAATAATAGTAAATGTACTATAGTCTTGATTACGTCCTTTCGAAACATCCACGGTCATTACATATTCATGGCCTTCTTTAGGTTGCTCATATATAAAGGTATTCTCTTTATAGAACTCAGGATCTCTACTTTGTTGTGCTAATAAATGATTAGCTCCAATAAGTGTATTTCCTCTACCATGAAATGTATTACCGAACTCTTGTTCAAATTGTAACTCAGAAGTATTATTTATTGTCTCTTGTTTCCACTTTTCATCTCTTCCTGGTACATCCCACCAATCGACTCTGAATGGTTTAAACTCATTTGTTCCTTGTACAGCACCTTCCCACAATTTATGATATACATTACCTATACCATTTGCAGTAGATGTAATTACAATCTGTGTATCTCTACCAGCAGATACTACAGGATATGTTGATGTATAAAACTGTGCATCATTTTCTACAAATGCAAACTCATCTAAAAACAATAAATTAATAGAAAGACCACGAATAGAACTACCACTTGTAGCCGATGCGATAATCTTACTATTATTACTAAATTCTATACTTCCTTTATTTAATGCCTTACAACCTGGCTGTAAAAAGAAAGGAAGATTTTCTAATGCAAGAGTAATCCTAGCCAACATTTCTCTTGCCACTGCACCCTTATTTGCTAGTATTGCAATTGTTTTTTCTGGGTGAAAACATGCATACCATAAAAGATATACAACGGATGAAATTGATTTACCACTCTGTCTGCATGCTAATACAATACTAAATCTATTATCTTTAAAATGCTTAAACATTTCTTCTTGATATGGATAAAGATTAAATGGTACTAATCCTTCATCTAACGAGATAATCTTTACATAATTACTTGCAAAGTATGCAGGATCTGACATACATTTTTGATATTCTTGGATTTCTTCTTTTGTAAAAGAAGTCTCTACGCCATCACGCTTAACGTTAGGATTACCAAGATATCCATATTCATTATTCTTGATTCTCTGCATCTATAATATTGTCCTTTTTTAATAACATTCTTTGTAAATCAGTAGTACTACCAACAAAGACATTATTATTCGTCACTCGTTTAGCTTCTTCAGTTTCTTCTTTTGTTAAATCTTTCTTTTGCTTTTGAAGATCCATTAGGTTCTTTGTCACATCACTTATATTTTTTATTGTTTGTGATAATACTTCAAAAGCTCTTGGATGTTCTGATTCTCTGGCTAATTCAGATAAAACATCCATTGACCTTGTTCCTGTGTAAATTAAATCTTTATATGTTTTACGAGAAAATTCATAATCATCTTTCACATCTTTATCAATTGAAAGTGGTCTATCTCGTTTTACCTCTGGCAAATTTTTATTTAAGCTTGCCATCATTTTTTCTTTCTTTTCCATATTAACTTATTGTGGTAATTACAGTGTAATTATCATCTTCATCTGCAGTATTAGGATTAATTGTAATATCCATATTTTCTAAAATATTAGCACCACTGCTATCTTCATTAAAATCAATATTAATTTCTCGTATAATACCAGTATTTGATGTAGGACCGTAAAACTTCATTTTCATAGTAAAGTCTAGTTGATATATGAGAACTCTTCGTTCTGTAAACTCACCTTCATATTGATCATCTATTTGTACTCCACCTAATATAACAGCAACGTCTTGTTTATGATCCCATCCATCAATAGGTTTTATTGTGACATTATATTCTGGTGAAAAATAAGGGAGTATCTGTTCGACTATTTGTAACCCATCGTCTTGATTCTTCGCCATAATATAAAGTGACATTCCTATGTCATAAGAAGTAAAGTGTTTAATTGTTTTCTTTTTTGTTACATCAGAAGCATGTAATTCAACGACTTGATTACGTTTTGCAAGTTTCTGTGTAGTATCTATTGTAAGAGATGTAATCTCAAATGCCATTCTTGGAAGCTTAATTGCCATAGGAGCATCAAACCCAGTCTCTTGATCTAAACGTGCTAGGAACTTTTGTTTTGGTCCATAGGCCAAAGGAACTCGTACCTGATTTAAAACACTACCATCAGCAGCTTTTCGTATGACTTTTAAATTATTAAATAGTGTACCAAATACGGCCACTGATTTTCTCATTGTTGCGTGATAAAAATGATCTCCAAACATTAGTATGTCTCCGATGGATCACCAAATGGATTTGATTCTGAGAAGTCAATAAATCCATCAGCATCTATTTCAAAATCTACATTTTGAGCAGCCCCATCTGTCGCCCATGCTTGTTCAGTAGTATCTGTTAGGTCACTATATATTGTAGCAATGGTACCTGTATAACTATTTGTTCTACCAGTTATTGTACCATTAACACTAAAATCTTTTGCTACTGTTGTACCAGAAGCTCCAATATGTCCTACCCATATTTTTAAAAGTACATCTGATATTTTTGTTCTTTGTAACACTTCACCAAAGACTTTAACTGCTGGAGTATCACCGTCTGCAGCAGTTAAAGTTTGTTCAACAATTTCGCCAACTTCAAAATGATTACCTCCTGTAATGGTAATATCCATCGCAAGCTGATATGCTGATTGAGAAGATTTATCATCAACTTCAACAATACCTGTATCAAAGTCCTCATCATTATATTCAAAGAGACTACATTGCATGCGATATACTGGAAGATTTGAGAGTTGATAAAATGGTTGATCATCTTCAACATAAGATATTTCAAAGAATGAATTTGTCATTGGTAAGAAGATTAGATCACCTTCTTGTGGTCTTGGATCAATTACATTATCTGAAAAGATACCTACTCTTGTTTCCCATCTTCTTCGTGATACAATAAATGTACATTCATCTCGTATTTCTAATCCAAACTTAGAATATAAATCACCCGAGCCTTCAAAGCCTTCGGTGTTTTCAATATACATTTCTAAGAGATATGCATCATCGAATTTTGATGCTGGGTCTTCGTTTAGGATATCATCGCGATTGACAAGAGTACGAGGAATATAATAGACATCTTGTCCATATATTTTTAATGATTCGATTATCAGGTCTTCGTAAAGATTCTGTTCAGATTTTACGGCCTGAGAAAAATATACATTTCTCGGCATGTTTTATCCTGTCATGAAGTCGACTGGTTTTTCCCAATTCAATCGTGCTTCTTCTTCTAATTCTTTTAACTCTTCATTTGCATCATCAAATATTTGACGACCATTGAATGTAACTCCACCTGGCATTACCATACCTTCGAACTTAATTAAGTTTTGACCCCATTGTCTTTTAATTAAAGCAGTTGCATATTTTTTTAAGAAGTAATCGTTATATACATCTGTGAATGTGTCGGGATCAATAATACGATAACATTCAATGATTAGATTATCACCAACCTCTACTTCTTCTGACCAGTCCATAAAAACTGTTAAGCGATTTTGATGTCTTTCAAAGTTTACATGCTTTTCGTCTGAATCAATAACAAGATCGAGTAATGATAACCATTGTTGTGCCATTACATATTCTGTAAGACTTCCCATAAAGCCAAGAGCATATATATCATTTAAATGTATTTGATATCGAATATCAAACATGTCCGTTGAGGATACTGTTTCTCTTAAAGGTAGGATTCGAACAACATCTGTAACTAAATCGTTAATGGGTATATAACCGTTTGTAATATCGTCTGCAGTGACTATATGTTTAAGATACACTTTTTCAATTGCATCATCATGATATGTTTGATAGAATTGTAAAGCTTCGTCTATTCTATCACTGACTTGATCTTCGTCAACATTTATTTCGATCACAGGTTCACCCAATGATCTTAAGCAATAATCAATAAGTGTTTGTCTGCTGTTAGGTTTTGCCATAGTAAATTCCTATTATAATTCTATTTATAATAGTTTACACTTTAAAATAGTATAATGCGCCATAAAGACGCATTATATTAACCAACTAATGTTCTTGTTACTGAAGTAGGTGTTACTAATTCAGCAATTTGTGCATCCAATCCATCTTTAAGTTCTTGTACCATATCAGCGCCTAATGCTGCCTCTACCCAACCTTGAACTTGTGAAGCAGTTACATCATCAAAATCTGTAAAGTCAGATATATCTGATGTATCTAATGCTTGAGAACCATAGTTACTTGCTGTTAGGTTATTTCCTTCTGAATCTTGATTTGCATCATCTTCAGCAATTAATCGCCAGTGTACATTATGAATCACATTGCTATGATCTCCTTCAGTTGGATAAGTATCTACTGTTGATACGTTCCATGTATATGATATTGCCATATTTTTCTCCTTTTTGTTTTAGCTTTCTAAAGCTGCTATACGAGCCTCTAAAGACTCAATTATTGTTTGTTGTTCTTGTAATGCTTTGGTTAAAAGCGGTACAAGTTTTGCATGATCCATTGTCTGAGCATCTATAGTGCTGCCTGGTATTTCGTTTCCATCAGCATCTAAAAATGCATCTTTAATTGCATCTTTTTCTCCAATCACCGAATTTGGTACAACTTCTGCGGCTTCGTGGGCTATGAAACCGTCTATTGGAGTATCTGTTTCATCTGCTATCCAATTAAATCTACAAGGTTTTAATTGCTTAAGTCTTGTAATTGCATCCCAGTCATAGACAACATTTTCTTTTAAACGATAGTCTGATGAAGTGCTATATGTTGTAGCTGAATAAGTATAAGTGATTTGACCTGCAACACCAGCACCTCCATTAAAAAACTGCAATGGAGTATCTGTTGAACTTGTGCTAGTGGCTTTAAATGCTATTCCTCTCTGTCTGCCTGTTGAGTGCTGAATCCACATATTTGAATATCCAGGCGTTCCATATCCACTTGTTGTATTTATAAATATGCTTTGACTTTCATCAATTCGCATTGCCTCTGTGTTGTTAGTAGCAATTACTGTAGGGCTATTTGCTTTGCCCCAAAGATATGCTGCACCTGTGTTGGCAGCCATATAAAAATCGCCTGTTGCCCCATGACTTATTCTTACTGCGGTAAAACTTGCACCAACATCATCTAGTTCTAAACCACCACCATTTGAACCAAAGCCAGAAAAGTCTGGTGATGTTTCATTTATTCCAACATTGCCTGCAGAGTCAATAATCATGCGAGTGCTACCACCCAAGTTATGAGTAGTTGCATTATGTGTACCTAGGTAAATTTCAGTTGCTGGATTTAATTCATAAGGACCATGTCCAATATATACTCTGTTACTACTTGAGTTTGAAAAAGAACCAATTATCATTACACCAGCATTACCATCACCATTGCCTGAGCCTGTTGCTTCGTTATAATGAGTCCCTCCAAGAGACGCCCATTTGTCTACACCACTTCCGTGTGCACCCATGATTATATTTCCACGGTTAGTATTACCAATATTTTCAAATACAGCTTGACCTAGAACGTGTAATCTTTCTTCAGGCACAGTCGTTCCAATGCCAACATTGCCTGAAGTATCAATAGCAAGTCGGTATGCAGAATTTTGATTATCTTTTATACCAAATAAATTTCCTCCACCAATACCAGAATGTATACCCCAATCTACTGACCCGCGTGATAAAGATATACTAGTTATTGGCGTACCAGCTGCCCCTGTACCATCTAAAGATAAATTAACACTATCTCCCGATAAATGTAATTTTGTTGTTGGGTTAGTTGTCCCAATTCCAACATTGCCTGATGAGTCGATACGCATACGTTCAGCTGAAGCGGTATAAAATTCTAGATGGTCATCATTATGAAAATAATTAATAGCTCCTGCATATTCACCAGCTCCACTATCTGAATCAGCAAAGAAAATACTTGTTTGACTACCATCTGTTGTAGCAATAGTCATTCCTTTTTGACCAGAACCAGCTATAACTAAATCATTTGCTGCACCACTATAGTTAGAAGGACTACTCGTTCCAATTCCAACGTTGCCTGCTTCAGTAATTCTGAACCTCTCTTGATTACTTCCATCTACACCATCTGATAAAGATATAAAAAAGTCTGAACCAAAATTAGCACCAACTCTATTTGCACCCAATACAACATCACATGCTTCTGAGTCTGCGTTAGATAGCTTAATAGCAGCAGTTGTTCCGCCAGCGTTTGTTGAATTTACAAAATCAGCAACAATTCCATTTGTAGGAGATGCTGATACAACTTCTAATGGTACGTCAGGCGAAGTCGTTCCAATTCCAACGTTGCCATTAGCTAAAATTCTAGCTTTTTCACTATTATTAGAACCTTCATTTGTACGGAAAGCTATATCTCTACCAAAATCTTCAAAGGCAATACTTGCGCCGTCTAAATCTCCATCTGATTGAGATAAAGCTCCAACTCTACCCATTTGGCCTGAGAATGCTGATTTTAAATAAACTCCATAAGTAGTTGATCCTGATGCTTCTACTAATAAAATATTATTATCATCATTAGAAGAATTTTTAACATGAAGTCTTTTTGTAGGAGAACTCGTACCAATACCAACTCTATTATTTGTAGAATCAACTACTAAAGTAGATGTATCAAAAGTAACATCGCCTGTAAAATCTGGACTTGCCAATGGAGCTTTCAATGCAATACTATTCGTAACGGTTGTACTAAAGTCTGCATCATCATTTAAAGCTGCAGCTAATTCATTTAATGTATCTAATGTGCCGGGAGCAGAATCAACAATTCCTGCAACTTCTGCATCTACGTATGCTTTTACTGATTGTTGAGTTGGTACAAGCGTTGCAGAGTTTGAAACCATGTTGTCTTCATCTGCAAAACCAGTTATAGTTATTGTACCATCTGAAAGGCTTCCAAAGTTTGCTGTACCTGAAAGGTAGAGGTCTTTGAATCTGTCAATTGTTCCACCTAAACTGATGGCATCACTTCTGCGGTCTCCACTTCCGTCTCTTGGATGAATAACATCATAAGTTCCATTAACGGCTAGTGAGACGTCTCCATTAGCAAAATAAGTATTAGTAGTAAATACACCAATACTTCCAACTGTTGTGTTGTCTTTTTGGAAGGTTGCAATGTCTCCGTCAGAAGTCTTACGATTAGCAAGTAAAGGGCTGCCAGAAGACATAGTAGCGTTAATACGACCGTCTGGTTTAAGCTCTGCACCTACATTGTCTTTTGAAGCACTAGTCTTACCCACCAACAAGTTGCCTGATGAGTCTATTCTCATGGCTTCGCTGTCTCTTGCAACGTGAAACCTTAAATCCATATGTGCGCCACTGGCTACTCTAGTAGAGACGATACGGCTCCCAACCGCTGAAGAATCGGATGTTCCTACAAAATCAATAGAAACACCTCTAGTACCAGTGTTGTCTGCCGTATTAGCTTGTAACTTTAATAAGGGATGTATTCCAGTAACAACTTGCTGATGGAGATGTAAAGCATTTGCAGGCGAAGTCGTACCAATACCAACGTTGCCTGATGAGTCTATGCGCATCTTCTCAGAAGTATTAATCAAGAACTGGTGTGATGCCGCCCTAGTTTGTAAATTCTGATAAGCGTTTGTACTTCTGTCATAGTTGAGTATAAGATTTGTGTCATTAGTATTTTCAGGGAAAAACTCAAAACCCACATTTCCTGTTTTAATATCAAGTCTTCCAATTGGACTACTCGTACCAATACCAACTCGCCCTGATGAGTCGATACGCATTGCTTCTGAGCCTCGCATAAGAAACCGAAGAGACTCGGTAGCAGTAGAATTGTCATTAGGGTCAACGCTTAGAATCATCGTCCCTTCGTAGTTAGTAATTGTATTTATGCTGTTATTAGTGCTGTTCGTATCTTCAAATGTAACTACTGTGCTTGTATCAGCTAAGTGGAGTTTAGACACTGGCGAAGTAGTTCCAATTCCCACGTTGCCTGATGGTGTAATTCTCATGCGTTCACTACCAGTCAAAGTAGTGTTATTAGCTGCTGTATAAAATAAAATGTTATTAACTGCATTAGCAGAACTTATACCACCACCAATACTAACAGTTCCGCCTGTTACAGATGATGATGATGTCATTAACATACCAGTAATAGGCTCTTCTGCATTAGTATAATGAGAACCAACAATAGCACCATATTTAATTGTTGCATCGCTTTCTGTATTGCTTACTCTAAACTGAGTTGATAAACCTGAATTTACAATGTTTAAAGCTGCACTGGGCGAAGTCGTACCAATACCCAAAGACTCAGCACTTGCATCCCAGAAGAACTTAGCCGTTGTGCCTGTATCCTCGTAGAAGGAGATGTCACCTGAACCCTCTACTTTAAGATGCGTCTTGGGTGTTGCGGCTGTGTTTGTTCTGAATTCAAAGGTAGAGCCTGTACCACTCCAAGAATTATCGAAGATAAAACGAGTCTCGTTAGCAGAATCATAAGAGATAACTCCTTGATAACTTGCGTTTTGACCCAGTTCAATGGCTCCTGAATGAGTTGCCGCCCCACCAGTTGCAGACCATCCACTAAACTTCCCTTGCGTATCTGTAGTGTTAACAGAAGTAAGCCCATCCATTGTGGCTGTACCTGTTACGTCTATACCTGTTGAGGTTGTAGCTAGTTTGGCTGAGTTATCGTAGTAAAGAACAACTTGTGCATCATTATTACAATAAATATAATTTTCTCCAGTATTACTTTGTAAAAACAAGTCATTATATTGAATATATAAATTTCCTGTCCCAGCCTCTGTTATGTAACTATGACTGCCATCATGGTAAATCTGTAAATCTGAACCTGCTCCAAAGACTGCTTTGTCGCTATCGCCAAAGTTTAAGTCGCCTGTGAGTGTTCCTCCAGCTAAAGGTAATTTAGTAGCAATACTGTTTGTTACAGTGGTACTAAAGTTTGCATCATCATTTAAAGCTGCAGCTAATTCGTTTAATGTATCTAATGCTGCAGGAGCGCTATCTGTTAAGTTTGCAATAGCTGTTGTTACAAATGCAGTACTTGCGACTGTTGTATCATTATCTCCCGCTGATGCTGTTGCAACCGTTATAGCTTTACCTGTTAGATCTAAAGTTGCAGCTAATTTGTCAGCTGTAATACTTGTATCTGCAATTGAAGCAGTACTTATGGCTCCTGCTTCTATAACGTTTGCTGTAATTTTTGTTAATGCCATTTTAATTTACCTCTGGTATTCCTGCTATAGTTATTTCTATATCTGTGCCTGGAACAGTAACAATTTTATCTTGTCCTGGTTGTAACCATACAGGGAAAAAAGTACCTTCATAATGTGCCATAAAACAAGTCATGCTTGTTCCATTTGTCATTTCTAAAATATCTCCTTCTTGCAATTCTGTACCGTCTGGTCTTGTTGTTACTTCTATATTGCTATTTATTATCATAGTGGAAATCCTGATGACTTGAACTGTATGTTCATAGTTACGTTTGCCCCAGGAGTACCGTAAGTAGTACTCCAAGGAATTTTATAAACTCTTCGATTTGATAAATCTCCTACAACCTCTGTAGTAGTATTTATATTAAAATTATGATCAAAAATTGTACTACTTCCTAACTGAACTCTTATTCCGTGTCTATAAGGTAGCGTACATCCCAAAGCGGTTTGACCATCAGAACCAGAAGTATATTGAAAAGTTTTAATATACATAGTCCATACACCAGAATACAGCATCCAATATATTCCTTCATAGAGTATTCCATTTCCTCCTGAATTAGCGTGATACAACACTTTACTTGCGTTTTGCAGTCCTCCTGTATTTAGAGACCAAGTATGCGAATTAGAACCAATAGTCGAACAACCATATCCAGTTCCATTTGTTGGAACTTTATCATTAAATTCAAGCAAACTTAATGTTTGCATTGCAAGAGACCCTCCTCCATAATAAAGAAGTTTTCCTCTTAAATTATTTATGCTAATTGTTCCAGATGTAGGCACACTTACTCCTGAGCTATAATACTCATTCAAGCCAATTGGGTCTGATCCTCCAAATTCACTTTGTACATTTGATAAACTCGCTGTACCTGTAGGAACTCCACTCGTAAAATTTGCCATTATTTAATCTCTTTTAATTGTTTCTTAAGATCATTAACTTCTGTTTTAAGTTCTTTGATAGCTTCGATAAGAAGTCCTACCATGTTACCGTATGCTACTGATTTGGTTTGCATTTCATCATCAGCCGTAATTACAGCTTCGGGTAGTACCTTTTCAACCTCTTGTGCAATTACACCAGTCTGTCTGTGTGGTTCTTCTGTGTCTGTTCTATTAAATGTAACTCCTCTTAATTGAGATACTTTTTCTAATGCACCATCAATTACAAGAATGTTATCTTTTAGTCTTTCATCAGAGTAAGCTGTTACGTTACCAGTTGCAGTAAAATGACCTGCATCATCAAAGGTAAACCGTGTGGTTGTTCCATCTCGAATATACCAGTTTCCAATTCCAGAATTAAGGTCGGTATACATATGTGTGCCATTACAGAAGAACTCCACATCATCACCTGAACCAAAACGCAATATGTCACTGTCGGCAAGATCAATTGCGTTTCTAACGCTTAGAACTCCATTAACAGTTAAAGTTGTTCCTGTTAAAGTTGTGAAAGTATCAGTTGCGTCACTTCTTAGGAATGAAGCTGAAGAGATACCGTCTAACAAGTCGGCATCTAGACCAGAACCAGACCCGTCTACTGTTTTAATTTTAGTAAGTACGTCTGATGCTGTATATGAAGAGGATGCTAAATATCCTGCACTTGCGTGGTTGCCCCAGCCGTAAGCAGTATCCCAATTTGAATCTTTTCTTGTGCCTGCCCCAGTACCACTACTAGGTTTAGAATATATACCTTCACCATACATTAACTTACCATCGGCAAGAATTGTTGTAGTAGCTTCGGTGCTACCTAAAATAAATGAAGCGCCCGATCCGTAAGACATTGAATCACTATGAAAAAATTCTATACTACCTGCTTGTGCATAGCTACTACCTGCACTATCGCTAAAATCAATTCCAGCACCTACAGCATTTGTTGCTGCTCTTATTTTTAAATTAGTATTATTTGTAAAGGTATAAGCGCCTGTTAATGTATCAGTAGCATCGCTTCTAACAAAAGAAGCTGAAGAGATACCATCAAGTAAATCTGCATCTAAGCCAGAACCAGCTCCATCAACGGTTTTAATAGCTGTTAATATCTCAGCAGCAGTTTGATCTGCGGTAGCACCACTCTCAATACCATCTAATTTAGAGCCATCGGATGCAACATCTCTTCCATCGACTGTGCCTGTTACAGTTATGTTTCCTGTAACTGCTGCTACACCTTCTGCTAGATTTAAAACAGTGGTTAGATCTGTGGAAGTTCCACCAGTTACTCCACTTTTAACTTCAAAATTCATTGAAGCATCGGTTGAAGAATCTGTGTTTACCTCAATTCTTGCAGCATTACCATTTTGATCTGGTACTCCATCTTGATGATTAAAAGTTACATTGCTATTTCCCTTGCCATCATTGATTGTCAATGCAATAGAGCCTGATCCTCTACCTGCAACCAAATCTCCGGTGGTTGAATAATCACCTGTTCCTGAAGTCTTGCCTGTTAAATTATCAAAGGTATGGGTATGTGAATCATTTGCTATTACTATAGCGTTATAAGTTCCTGATACATCTCCACCAAAAGATGTTGATGTTGTTAAAGCACTTGAAGCAGGTTGATA
>Ga0208917_1000171_pt1 | contig 33423 bp, 32 predicted proteins | sample DEB08_DNA_10_FD_185500 | JGI IMG/M metagenome (GOLD analysis project Ga0208917, IMG submission 185500) | Aqueous microbial communities from the Delaware River and Bay under freshwater to marine salinity gradient to study organic matter... | ecosystem: Environmental > Aquatic > Marine > Coastal ...
CGTCACCGGCGACAGATCAGCTGCCCTAGAGCATGCCGGCGTCTACATCTCTGGTGGAGTTCTGGTTGAAGAGTTCCTAGACGGCAGAGAGGTGAGTCTGTTCTTCCTGGCAGATGGCAAGAGCGTCATGCCGCTATCTCCCGCTCAGGACTACAAGCGAGCTTTTGAGGGTGACGAGGGTCCCAACACCGGTGGCATGGGTGCCTACTCACCAATCCCCTGGCTCCCCGAGGGTTTTGTCGATGAGGTCACAGAGCGGGTAGCGCAGCCTGTGATCAATGAGTTAGCTCGCAGAGGAACCGAATTTGTTGGCCTGCTCTACTGCGGGCTCATTGTTACCGATCGCGGGCTAAGAGTCATTGAGTTCAACGCAAGGTTTGGAGACCCCGAGACCCAGGTTGTGCTTCGCAGGCTCACCAGCAACCTTGCGGAACTGCTCATGAGGGCAGCAAGCGGAAAGCTCGACGTTGGCCCCTCAGCTGAGTTCTCGAAGCGCAAAGCGGTAACAGTTGTGCTGGCCTCCGAGGGCTACCCAACCGCGACAGCCGAATACCGTGAGGTCACCGGCATCGAGTCTGCACAGAGCATTGAGGACGTAGAGGTCTGCAAGGCAGGAAAAGTCGGCAGGGTGCTCTCGGTGGTTGGCTGCGGAGATAGTTTCCAGGAGGCGAGGACCCTTGCCTATGAGGGCATCAGCCGCATTTCCCTTGAAGGCTCCCACTTTAGAAACGACATCGCGGCAGGTATTAGCTAGATGGAGCTGCCAGGCTTCAAGCACATCTACTCAGGGAAGGTTCGAGAGCTCTTCGAGCCTGAGGACAAAGAGTTTTCTCACCTGGTACTCATAGTCGCAAGTGACCGCATCAGCGCCTTTGATCACATTCACACCCCTGACATCCCCGGCAAGGGGAAGAACCTGACCGAGGTCAGCTCGTGGTGGTTTGAAAGGTTGGATATTCCAAACCACCTATCAAGCGAACTCGAGGTCCCAGAGCAGGTTAGGGACAGGGCGGTAATCGCCCGGAAGCTGGAGATGTACCCGGTGGAGTGCGTGGTGCGGGGCTATCTGTCCGGCTCGGGACACAAGGAATATCTTCAGACTGGCAAGGTCTGTGGCATTGAGCTGCCTGAGGGACTGCAAAATGGTGACCGCTTACCCCACCCTATTTTTACCCCCGCCCACAAAGCGCCCCAGGGCGAAAAGGACGAGAACATCAGCTTCGAGCAGGTGGTTGACCTCGTCGGTAGCGAGATTGCGGAGCGCCTGAGAGATAGCAGCATAGAGATCTTTATCAAAGCTTCTTCTCTTGCCGAGAGGGCGGGGCTAATACTCGCAGACACCAAGTTCGAGTTTGGCAACGATCCCAGAACCAACATGCTCACCCTTGGTGACGAGGTCCTAACTCCTGACAGCTCTAGATACTGGGACAAGACAGAGTGGGAGAGCGGCAACCGCGACCAAAGCTTTGACAAGCAGATCGTGCGCAATTGGCTTGAGAAAAACTGGGACAAGGTCTCCGAGCCTCCGAGTTTGCCTGAGGAGATCGTGAGACTCACTGCCGAGCGCTACGGCCTACTCGCGGAGAAACTGACCAGCAATAACAATTAGGGTTGTTCTGTGCTTAGAACACCGCTGTTTGACGAACACCAGGGTATGGGTGCAGCCTTCACCGACTTCGGGGGCTGGGAGATGCCCGTGCGGTATGGCTCTGATCTGGACGAGCATCACGCCGTAAGAAACTCAGCGGGACTGTTTGACATCAGCCACATGGGAGAGATCCGCATCAAGGGAGAGGCCGCAGAGCTTCTCGACTACGCCCTAGTTTCAAAGCTCAGCGGCATGAAAGATGGCAAAGCCAAATACACCATGAGCTGCAACGCAGACGGCAAGGTGATTGACGACCTGATCGTCTACAGAATCCAAACTGACGAGTACCTAATCGTCGCCAATGCCGGGAACCGTCACGCAGTGCTGGTTCAGCTTCTAAATGCTGCCGAGCACTTTGAGGTTGAGGTAACAGACGAGTCCGAACAGTGGGTGCTTTTGGCTCTGCAGGGACCCAAGGCAACTTCCGTGCTAAACGAGTTTGTAGATGTTGACCTAGAACCACTTCCCTACTACTCGATAGCCAGCGGCAAGATTGGTCAAACCGAGGTGCTTTTGGCCCGCACCGGCTACACCGGCGAGGATGGCTTTGAGATTTTTATCCCCGACACCGAAGCGCTAAAGATCTTCCGCGCACTGGCGGTAAGGGAAGAGGTTAGGGTCTGCGGCCTAGCAGCCAGGGACACCCTGAGACTAGAGGCGGGCATGCCCCTCTATGGCCACGAGCTCACACTGGATGTAAACCCCTTTGAGGCTGGCCTTGGCAGAGTCGTGGCCCTAGACAAGGATGACTTCGTGGGGAAGGTTGCCCTTGAGGAGCTAAAGACTCAAAAGACCTGGAAGCTCTACGGGCTCAAGGGCGAGGGGAAACGCGCTGCCAGAGCGGAGTATGAAATCTATCTACCAGGTGGCGAGAACCCCATTGGCCAGGTCACCTCGGGTGCGCTTTCGCCAACCCTTGGCTACCCAGTGGCAATGGCTTATCTAGATGGTTCACTGGAGCTTGAAATTGGTAGCAAACTAGAGGCAGATGTAAGGGGCACGAGGATCGGCTACGAGGTAGTTGAGCTTCCGTTTTATAGGAGATAGAGATGTCAAATCCGGCTGAGCTGCAGTACACCAAAGAGCACGAGTGGGTCCGCGTCGAAGGTGATGTGGCGACCATCGGCATTACCAAGTACGCGGCAGATGCCCTAGGCGAAATTGTCTATGTCGACCTTCCGAAGGTCGGTTCCTCCACCACCCACATGAAGATTTGCGGCGAGATTGAGTCGACCAAGAGTGTTGGCGAACTCTATGCCCCAATGGACGGCGAGGTCGTCGAAGCTAACGATTCGCTAAGCGGATCTCCCGAAACGATAAATGGTGACCCGTTTGGGGAAGGCTGGCTGGTTAAAATTCGTTTTACCCAGTTACCGGATCTGCTTTCTAGCTCCGAGTACGACGCCTTCATTGGAGAGTAATTGCTAGCTGACCATCATCAGTTTCGTTTCCGCCACATCGGCCCCGATGCCACTGAGCAAAAGGCCATGCTCGATTACCTCGGGCTTGAAAGCCTCAGCGATCTCATGGAGAAGGCGCTGCCCGACGCCATCAAGTTTGAGGGCGACAGCAAGCTGCCAGATGCCATTAGCGAAGACGATGCGCTAGAGCGGCTAAGAGAAATTGGCTCGAAGAACCGCATCACTCAGAGCTTTATCGGTCTGGGCTACTACGGAACCAGAACCCCGGGAGTCATCAAGCGCAACGTTCTAGAGAACCCAAGCTGGTATACCGCCTACACCCCATACCAGCCCGAGATCTCCCAGGGTCGCCTAGAGGCAATCATTAACTTCCAGACCATGGTCACAGACCTAACTGGAATGAAGACCGCAAACGCCTCCATGCTCGATGAGTCGACGGCTGTTGTCGAGGCCATGCTGGTTGCAAGGCGAAGCGCAGATAGCAACAGCGACATCTTCTTCGTCGACAGCGACATGTTCCCCCAGACCAAACAGCTCCTCGAGCACAGGGCGGAGCCCATGGGCATCGTCATCAAGTACTTCGATGCCGCCAAGCCAGAAGAGCTAGACGAAGAGTGCTTTGGTGCTGTCATTCAGTACCCGGGAGCCTCGGGACGAATTATCAACTTTGACAACCTGTTTGCAAAGGTCCACGAGTTTGGTGGACTGGCAATTGCCGCAGCAGACCTGATGGCACTGACCCTGATCACCCCGCCGGGTGAGAAGGGTGCGGACGTGGTCTGCGGCACCACCCAGCGCTTTGGGGTCCCAATGGGCTTTGGTGGTCCTCACGCTGGCTACCTGGCAGTGCGCGACAAACTCGAGCGCACCATGCCAGGAAGGCTCGTAGGCGTCTCAGTCGATGCCGAGGGCGCTCCTGCCTACAGGCTTACCCTGCAAACCAGGGAGCAGCACATCAGGCGCGAGCGGGCCACCAGTAACATCTGCACCGCCCAGGTGCTGCTTGCTGTAATGGCTGGGATGTATGCCGTCTACCACGGTCCAGAAGGACTAAAGGCAATAGCCAAAGAGATCCACGACAAGGCAACTGCCCTTGCCAAGGTGCTAACCGAGGTTGGTTTCTCTCTCCAGCACGAAAGCTTCTTCGACACCATCAGGCTTGTTGACACCGAAGCAACCAAGTTCTACGAGGCCGCCAGGGCCAAGGACCTAACTGTCCTCAAAGTAGACGAGCAGACCCTTGGCATCTCCCTAGACGAGAGCACAAGCTGGCAGCACCTAGCCGAGCTGGCAAGTGCCTTTGGCGCAAGAGCTCCAAAGCCAGAGGATGCGGAAGACAGACTAAGAAACCACCGCGAGAGTGGGTATCTCGAGCACCCGGTATTTAACACCCACCACTCAGAGACCGCGATGCTGAGGTATCTAAAGAAGCTTGCAGACTTTGACTACGCGCTAGATCGAGGCATGATTCCGCTGGGCTCCTGCACCATGAAGCTCAATTCTGTAACTGAGATGGAGGCTGTTACCTGGCCAGAGTTTGCCTCTCTTCACCCCTTTGCCCCAGCCGAGGACACCCAGGGTTACCTAGAACTAATCGACGAGCTAACCAGCTGGCTGAGTGACATCACCGGCTACGAAGCGGTTTCGCTGCAGCCAAACGCGGGAAGCCAGGGCGAGCTAGCGGGCCTCATGGCAATCCGCGGCTACCACCGCTCCAGGGGAGACTTCCAGAGAAACATCTGCCTAATTCCATCTTCTGCCCACGGCACCAATGCGGCGAGCGCCGTGCTCGCAGGCCTCGAGGTAGTGGTGGTGGGTTGCGACAACGACGGCAACGTCGATGTCCTAGATCTAAAGCAAAAGATTGCAGAGTTTGCAGACACCCTGGCCGCTCTCATGATCACCTATCCCTCCACCCACGGCGTCTATGAGGAGGCCGTGGTGGAGATCTGTGACCTTGTTCACGCAGCCGGTGGCCAGGTCTACATCGACGGAGCAAACACCAACGCGGTGGTTGGATACGCAAAGTTTGGTGAGTTTGGCGGAGACGTAAGCCACCTCAACCTCCACAAGACCTTCTGCATCCCTCACGGAGGTGGTGGCCCAGGAGTCGGACCGGTGGTTGCAAGGCCACACCTAGCCCAGTTCCTCCCTGGTCACTCCATGGCGCAGGCTGAACTTCCAAACTATGGACCGGTGTCAGCAGCACCGTTTGGTTCACCAAGCATTCTCCCCATCTCTTGGGCCTACATCCAGATGATGGGCTCTGGTGGTCTGCAGGATGCAACTGCGGTTGCGGTATTGAGCGCCAACTACGTTGCCAAGAGGCTCTCAGATGCCTACCCACTTCTCTACACCGGCAAGAACGGCCTTATTGCCCACGAGGCAATCATCGACATCCGCCCGCTTCAAAAGGATGCCGGCATCTCAAATGACGATGTTGCGAAGAGGCTCGTTGACTACGGCTTCCACGCTCCAACCATGAGCTTCCCGGTTGCCGGAACTTTGATGATTGAGCCAACTGAGTCCGAGCCAAAGCCGGAATTGGATCGCTTTATCAACGCAATGCTCGCGATTAGAGCCGAGGCCCAGAAGGTTGAGGACGGTGAGTGGCCGCGGGATAACAACCCACTGGTCAATGCTCCTCACACCGCTAACCACCTTGTGTCTGAGTGGGACCACCCCTACTCTCGCGAGGAGGCGGTCTTCCCGACCGATGCTCAGCGCAAGAGTAAGTACTGGCCACCAGTCAGAAGGATTGATGGCGCATTTGGGGATAGGAACCTGACCTGTACGTGTCCGCCTATTGAGAGTTTTGCCAAGAGCTAGCCACCCGGGTGAGCCCAACGGCGCAGCTCCAAAGGTCAGCTGCTTTCAACCAAGCGAACGTCTATGAAGGTAGCTGCGTCCTCTAGGTTGAGTTTGTCCGTCGCTACGCCCAAGGTCAGCTCAAGGCCCTCTTCAGTTGAGGCTTCAAACAAATAGCCGTTGATGTAAAGAAAAGCATTAACAACAAGCCACGATGTTCTCTTGTTTCCATCAACCATTGGGTGATTCTTGATGACGGAGTGCATCAGTGCCGCAGCCTTGAGAGACAAACTCGGATAAGCGTCCTCGCCAAATAGAGAAGCCCTTGGCCTAGCTAGGGCCGAGTGGAGAAGACCAAGGTCCTTTACGTGGAAACCGACTCGTGCAACCTGACTTAGCGCGTCCTCAAGCTCTAGGTACTGGGTCATGAGTCGGCAAGTCGGTCAAGAAGCTCCTTGTCTCTAACCAAGACCAAGTCGGTTATCTCTTTGATTTGCTTCGCCCGCTGAGCTTTGGCATCAAACGCTGTGATTGCGGCAATCACTGCCTGCTGCTTGGAACAGCCAAGCTGTTCAGCTATTCCTGCTACAAGCTTGTCTTGTGAGTCTGTGAGTCTAAGTGTCATGGCCATGATGCTAACGGTATCAAAGTGATACCAAATGTCAATATCCCAAATCTGTGGATAACTGGCTATTTGAGCAGCTTGAGGAAAACCTAGCGAGGAGCCAGCAGTTCGTATGCTGCCTCTAACTCAGGGGACAGGTCTCTGTCCGGCCCCATTCCTGGAACTCGTTCCCTAAGAATTGCAATCAATTCGCCAGTCACCGGGGCTGGCTTGTGTTCCCTGAGTTCGACGGCTCTTGCCGCGGTCACGAGTTCTATTGCGAGGATCCGACGAAGGTTGTCGACGGCCTTCCTTAGCTTCCGACCCGCATGCCAACCCATTGAAACGTGATCCTCCTGCATGGCACTCGATGGAATCGAGTCGACGCTGGCTGGATTTGCCAATCTCTTGTTCTCACTCACCATCGCGGCCTGGGTGTATTGCGCGATCATCAAACCAGAGTCGACTCCGGCATCGTGAGCTAGGAAGTGAGGCAGTCCGCGATTTCTTGAGACATCCAAGAATCGGTCGGTCCTGCGCTCGGATATCGACCCAACATCGGCCACCGCAATTGCCAAAAAGTCCAACACCATGGCCACCGGGGCTCCATGGAAGTTGCCATTTGATGTGACCTCGCCACTTTGCAACACAACCGGATTGTCGATGATTGCAGCTAATTCTCTAGTTGCAACGAGCTTGGCGTGAGTAACGGTGTCCCTTGCAGCACCTGCAACCTGGGGTGAGCAGCGCAGCGAGTACGCATCTTGCACCACACCATCACCGTGACGATGTGAAGAAACAATCTCGCTGCCCTTGAGTGCGGCAAACATATTTGCCGCACTGGTTGCCTGGCCCGGATGGGGTCGAAGTGGTTCGTGGAGCTCTGGCCTAAAGACCTGATCGGTGCCCATCTGACCCTCAACACTCATAGCAGCGATGACATCGGCCTGGTCTAGAAGCAGTTCGAGGTCTGAGATTGCCATGATCAGCATGCCCAACATGCCATCAGTGCCATTGATGAGCGCGAGGCCCTCTTTTTCCTTGAGTTCAACAGGTGAAATCCCGGCTGCTGAAAGCAGCTCTGCGACAGGCTTCTCGGCACCGTCCGGACCAAAGGCCCGGCCCTCGCCCATCAACACCATGGCGCAGTGGGCAAGCGGGGCTAGATCTCCCGAGCAGCCTAGGGAGCCGTATTCAAGAACTCTGGGTGTGATACCGGCATTCAGAATGGCGGCGTAGGTCTGAGCGACTTCTGGCCGAACACCGGTTTGGCCAGAGCACATGGTCTTTAGCCTCAGAGCCATGAGGGCTCTAACGACCTCGCGCTCTATTGGTTCTCCCATCCCGGCAGCGTGGGAACGAATAAGTGACTTCTGAAGCTGAACCCTGTCACCTGCTGGGATGTGCCTTTGCGCCAGAGCACCAAAGCCGGTGGAGATCCCGTAGACCGGTGTCTCGGCCTGCGCAAGTCGCTCGATGTGCTCGCGAGTTGCAGCCATTGCCGCCAGAGACTCTGGGGAGATCTCAACCTCGGCACCCTTTCGTGCAATCGCAATCACATCGGCAAAGGTCATGCCTGATGTTGAGATAACTACCTTCATTTGTTCCTCTCGAAAACCTGTTTCCCTGCCACAAAAGTCTTTTCCACAAGCTGCACTCCTGGCCGATAAGCCAAGTGGATGTGATTTGGTGCATCTAGAACTGCAAAGTCAGCTGCTGCACCAACCTCCAAGCTCCCTTTTTGGTTACGCAGTGCACTGGCACCACCTCGCGTGGCAGCCCACAGCGCCTGATCTGGAGTCAAGCCCATTTCCCGAACGGCAACCGCAATGCAGAAAGGCATTGATGTAGTGAACGAAGAACCCGGGTTGCAGTCGGTTGCAAGAGCGACCGTGACACCTGCTGCAACCAATCTTCTGGCATCGGGGTATGGGCTCCTCGTTGAGAACTCAGCTCCCGGAACCAGTGTGACAACCGTGTTTGACCCAGAGAGAAGCGTGATGTCCTCTGGGCTCAAATGGGTGCAGTGATCCACCGAAGCGCAGTCGAGCTCAACCGCCAACGCAATTGCTCCGAGATTCTCAAGCTGGCTGGCATGCATGCGGGGCTTGAGTCCTGCGGCTATGCCGGCCTCAAGGATCTCTCGAGCCTCTTCAAGGCTGAAAGCTCCACGATCACAGAAAACATCCACCCACTTTGCATGAGGTGTGCATGCTGCAAGCATCTCGCCCACCACCAGCCGGATGTAATCCTGGCGCTCAATTTCTTCCGGGACAACGTGGGCCCCGAGGAAGGTCACATCCTCGGTGAACTCTCTCGCAACCTTTAGGCTTCTAGCCTCGGTCTCAACATCTAGTCCGTAACCACTCTTGATTTCAAAGTGGGTGATGCCGCTGGAGTAAAACTCCTGGACCAACCGCTCCACATTCTTGCGAAGCTCCTGGTCGCTGGCTGCCCTGGTTGCTTTGACGGTAGTGCGAATCCCTCCGGAGGCATAGGGCTGACCCGCCATGCGGTGGGCAAACTCCTCGCTGCGCTCCCCGCCAAACATTAGGTGCGAGTGAGAGTCGACAAAGCCTGGAATCACCGTCTTGCCAGCAAGTGAAACAACCACATCTGCGGTTGGGGCATCCGCTATCTTCCCAAACCAGGCAACCTTCGATCCTTCAACGACCATGGCCGCATCTTCAATCACCTCAAGATGCCCGAATGCCTCGCCGGTTCTAACCAGCGAGGCGATGTCGGTGAAAAGAGTGCTCACTATTCGGTGTCCAGCATTGGGACGTGAACATGCTTCTGACGAGCAACACTTTGGGCTTCTGGGTAGCCTGCGTCAGAGTGACGGATAACACCCATGCCAGGGTCATTAGTCAAAACTCGCTGCAGCTTCTGAGCTGCAAGCTCGGTGCCATCAGCAACGGAGACCTGGCCCGCATGGATGGATCTGCCCATACCAACCCCACCACCGTGGTGAATGGAAACCCATGATGCACCGGAGGCAATGTTGATCATGGCATTAAGAAGAGGCCAGTCTGCAATTGCATCTGAGCCATCCAGCATTGCTTCCGACTCTCGATACGGCGATGCCACACTGCCGCAGTCGAGGTGATCGCGACCGATCACGATCGGTGCGGAGACCTCACCCTTTTTGACCAGGTCGTTGAATACTGCTCCGGCTTTGTCGCGCTCGCCATAGCCGAGCCAGCAGATTCTGGCGGGCAGGCCCTGGAACTCAACGCGGTCCTGAGCCATTGTGATCCAGCGCATGAGGTGCTCGTTCTCAGGAAAGAGATCCAAGATTGCCTGGTCGGTGCGGTAGATGTCCTTCGGGTCACCAGATAGCGCCACCCACCTAAACGGACCCTTGCCCTCACAGAACAACGGGCGAATGTAGGCAGGGATGAAACCCGGAAACTTGAAGGCGTCTGAGAAGCCACCTTGGCGAGCCTCGTCTCGGATTGAGTTGCCATAGTCAAAGACCTCAGCACCCTTTGCCATAAACCCAACCATTGCCTCAACGTGCTTGGCCATTGACTCCTTGGCCCTAAGCGAGAATTCTTCTGGATCGCTCTCAGCGTAGGCGCGAGACTCCTCGATGCTGATGCCCTCTGGAATGTAATAGAGGGGATCGTGAGCACTGGTCTGGTCGGTCACGATATCGATTGGAGCATCTCGCTTTAGGAGCTCTGCGAAGACGGTAGCGGCATTGCCAACCACTCCTACCGAGATGGCCTTGCGCTCATTCTTGTATCTCACTGCTCGCTCGATGGCGTCATCCAGATTGTCCGCTAGCTCGTCCAAATATCTGGTCTCGATGCGCTTGCGCAATCGAGACTCATCGATGTCAACAATGAGGCAGGTGCCCTCGTTCATGGTTACAGCAAGTGGCTGGGCTCCACCCATGCCCCCACAACCACCAGTCAAAGTCAGTGTCCCGGCCAGGGTTCCGTTGAAGCGCTTTTGCGCAACCGCTGCGAAGGTCTCGTAAGTGCCCTGCAGGATTCCCTGGGTGCCGATGTAAATCCACGAGCCCGCGGTCATCTGGCCATACATAGTCAGGCCAAGGTTTTCCAGCCTTCGAAACTCCGGCCAGTTGGCCCAATCTCCAACCAGGTTGGAGTTTGCGAGCAAAACTCTTGGAGCCCACTCGTGGGTTTGGAAGACACCGACCGGCTTACCCGACTGCACCAGCATGGTCTCGTCGTTCTTCAAATGTGTGAGGGTGTGGACCATCGCATCGAAGGATTTCCAGTTTCTTGCTGCCTTGCCGTTCCCGCCATAAACGATAAGTTCCTCGGGGTGCTCTGCCACCGAAGGGTCAAGGTTGTTGTGAAGCATTCGAAGGGCGGCCTCTTGTTGCCAGCCCTGAGCAGTCAGTTGAGATCCGGTTGCTGCCTTTAGTAAACGCGCCGTTGCTGTCATAAGCCAATTTCACATCCAGACCGGATCGCAAACAATAAGGTTTTTCTGGCTTGTGTCTGAGATTTCAGACAGACTAGGGGCATGTCAAGGGTGCCGGCAGCGAGCAGAACGCTGGCACTGTTACGAGCTATGGCCGAGATCGGCCAACCAACCACCGCTGACCGGCTCGCTAAGCGACTCTCGATTCCCAGATCATCCGGTTACCAGCTCCTTGAGGTACTCGAAGAACAGGGTTTTGCAATTCACTACCCCGAGGAGAGACGCTGGGGTCTAGGGCTCGCAGCCTGGGAATTGGGTAGCGCCTATCAAAGGCACGAACCTATCGAGCGGCTCGCCAGGCCAGCACTAAGCAGACTGGTATCGGAGCTGAGCAGAACGACCAGCGTGGTTGGCCACCTCGCAATCCTGGATGGCTCCGATGTCCTCTACCTACTTGAAGAGCGTCCAGCCCGCTCGCTGAAACTGGTGACCGACATCGGCGTTCGACTCCCGGCACACCTAACCGCCTCCGGCAGGGCGATGCTGCAGCATCTCGACAAAAAACAACTAGCTGCCTCATTCAGAGGTCGGGAACTTGCGACCCGCACTCACCTCGGTCCAAGGACACTCTCAGATCTAGAGCAGTTGCTGGGCAAAGAGAGAGCTCAGGGCTTCTCTCTGGAAACTGATGAGGTAACGATGGGCTACGCATCTGTGGGGGTTGCCATTTTGGACAACCTCAAGCATCCACTTGCAGCCATAGCAATCACCCTGCAGTCAAACCAGCTGGAAAAGCTACAGTTGTCTCAGCTAGCGATGTTGCTCGAAAAGGCAGCATCAGACCTCTCGAGAAAGTTTGGGCACCATGGCTGAAGATGCCAAATGGCCAAGAGCACACTCACTCATTTCAAACAAAGAGTCGGCTGTTGGCCTTATCGACATCCCCGCCCACAAGACCTCAATCAGTGAAACCAGCGCTCACCTAACACCAGCGGCAATTCGCGAGGCCTTTAAGCGCTACTCCACCTTCAGCTACACGACCTATGAAGAAATCACAACCACACTTCAAGATCTTGGGGAGATTGAGGACCCTGACTCAAATGAGCAAAAGACAACCGAGGCAATTACGAGCGCCGACAAGGCGCTCACTATCGCTCTTGGTGGCGACAACTCGATCACCTATGCCGCAGCACTAGGAGTCTTTGGTGAGGACATCGCGAGCGCAGGGCTCATAACCTTCGATGCCCATCACGATCTTCGTGATGGCATCTCGAATGGCTCCCCGGTCCGAAGACTCATTGAGGCGGGGCTAAATCCAAAGCACATTGTGCAGGTTGGAATCAATGACTTCTCCAATTCCTATGAGTATGCCAAGTTAGCCAAGGATCTTGGCATCTCTGTGATCTCTCGTTCTACCTTGGAACACATGGGCATCCAGGAAGCCTGCAACCTAGCTCTTGGTGTTGCTGCTGGGCCCGGTGGCAAGGTGTTCGTGGATCTAGATGTCGATGTTTGCGATAGGTCTTTCGTTCCAGCCTGTCCGGCTGCTGCACCCGGTGGAATTAGCGCCTACCAGCTACGCCAGGCAGCGCGGTTACTTGCTGGCCACCGACAGGTGCGCGGCATGGACATTACCGAAATAGATGCCACCAAGGACAGCGACGATCAGCGGACTGTGAGGCTGGGAGCACTGCTGGTTATGGAGATGCTCAGCGGATTCCAGCTTCGCTCCTAAGGCGTTGCGTTTTTCCTTGCTTGTCCGACTCAGAATCTGTTTATTCGCATGGTTCTGCAAGTCTGAGAACAGAGGGTCGAACGCTCACTAAACTGGAGGGATTCACGCATTGTGGCGCGATAAACAATCCATCCCGAAACTGGAAAACCAGCAAACCGAAGGGGACAAGTGCCAAAGATCATCGTCGAGATCATGCCCAAGCAAGATCTTCTAGACCCCCAGGGCAAGGCAGTAGCCAACGCCCTCACAAGAATGGGCAACAAGGACATCTCAGGCGTGAGAATCGGCAAGCGCATCGAGCTTCACTTCGACAGAGAAGTAACCGAAAAAGACATTGAAGAGGCCAAGAAGCAGGCCAAAGAGTTTTTATCTAACGACGTCATCGAGGACGTGGTAGCGGTAACGGTAGAGAACTAATGCGCATAGGCGTCATTACCTACCCCGGCACCCTAGACGACCGCGATGCCCAAAGGGCCATCCGGCTAGCTGGCGGCACGCCAGTCCCCCTCTGGCACGCTGACGACGACCTCAAAAAGGTAGACGCGGTCGTCCTCCCCGGAGGCTTCTCCTATGGCGACTACCTCCGCTGCGGAGCAATCGCTGCCAAAGCCCCAGCAACCAAAGAGGTAATAAAGAAGGCCCAGCAGGGCCTGCCCGTGCTGGGCATCTGCAACGGCTTCCAGGTGCTCGTCGAGTCTCACCTCCTCCCCGGTGGACTGATTAGAAACGAACACCAGCACTTCATCTGCAGGGACCAAAAACTCAAGGTAGAGAACAACCAAACCGCATGGACCAACCTCTTCGAAAAAGACGAGGAGATCACCATTCCTCTAAAGAACGGCGAGGGCGGCTACATAGCAACCGAGGACACCCTCAAGATGCTCGAGGAAGAGAACAGGGTGGTCTTCCGCTACCTAGAGATAAACCCCAACGGCTCCATGAACGACATTGCAGGACTCACCAATGAGCGCGGCAACGTAGTTGGCCTCATGCCACACCCAGAGCACGCCGTCGAGCCCGGCTTTGGCCCAGACACCCCCGTTGCAACCAGAAGCGGCATCGACGGCCTGAAGTTCTTCCAAAGCGCACTGAAGGCTTTGGTGAACAGCTAATGCTCAAGAAAAACAAAACCCCATCGGGCGTCGACACCGTAGAGAACGCACAACAAGAACCAGACAAAGAGCAGCCCTGGAAAGAACTCGGCCTCAAAGAGGACGAGTACCAAAGCATTAGAGAGATCCTTGGCCGCAGGCCAACATCGTCTGAGCTAGCGATGTATTCGGTGATGTGGTCTGAGCACTGCAGCTACAAGTCCTCCAAGATCTACCTCCGCCAGTTTGGCGAGAAGGTAACCGACGAGATGAAAAAGCACCTCATGGTGGGCATGGGCGAAAACGCAGGTGTTGTAGACATTGGTGAGGGACTAGCGGTTACCTTCAAGGTCGAAAGCCACAACCACCCGTCATACATTGAACCCTTCCAGGGAGCAGCAACCGGAGTTGGCGGCATCGTAAGAGACATCTTGTCAATGGGCGCAAGGCCGGTTGCGGTCATGGACCAGCTCCGCTTCGGAGCACCCCAAGATCCCGACACCGCTCGTGTTGTCCATGGCGTAGTAGACGGCATTAGCTTCTATGGCAACTGCCTAGGGCTTCCAAACATTGGTGGCGAGACTGTCTTTGACAAGGTCTACCAGGGCAACCCGCTAGTAAATGCCCTCTCGATTGGCTCTCTGAAGCACGAAGACCTCAAGCTCGCCAAGGCAACCAATGCCGGCGACCTGGTCATTCTCTTTGGCGCAAGAACCGGAGCCGACGGCATTGGTGGCGTGAGCGTACTTGCCTCCGAGACCTTTGGTGACGAGGGCCCGACCAAGCGACCAGCAGTCCAGGTTGGAGACCCATTTGCCGAGAAGGTACTCATCGAGTGCTGCCTGGAGCTCTTCCAGGCGGGAGTGGTTGCTGGAATTCAGGACCTAGGTGGTGCCGGCATCTCATGTGCCACCAGTGAGCTTGCCTCAAACGGCAACATGGGCATGCGGGTGCAGCTAAAGAATGTCCTGCTCAGAGACGAGAGCCTCACCCCCGAAGAGATCTTGATGAGCGAGAGCCAAGAGCGCATGTGTGCGATTGTGCCCAAGAAGCACCTCAAAGACTTCGAAAAAATAGTCAACAAGTGGGAGGTCGAGTACTCAGTACTTGGTGAGGTCATAAACGAGGACCGCCTCTACATCGACTGGGGCCACGAAGAGATCGTCAATGTGCCCCCAAGAACTGTTGCCCACGATGGACCGGTCTATGACAGACCCGTCGAATACCCCAAATACCAAGATGCCCTAAACGCAGACTCCTCAAGCACTCTCAAAAGAGCTGAGAACCCCACCGAGATTGCCACCCAGCTCATGGAGCTCATCTCCAGCCCCAACCACGCAGACAAGTCCTGGATCACGGCCCAATATGACAAGTACGTCATGGGCAACACAGCACTTGCCATGCCAGACGATGGCGGCATGATCCGCATCAGCGAGGAAACAGGTCTCGGTGTTGCCCTAGCGACAGATGCCAACGGCAAGTACTGCTACCTAGACCCCTACGAGGGCGCTAGGCAAGCACTTGCCGAGGCCTATAGAAACGTAGCCGTCACAGGAGCAGTCCCAAGAGCCGTCACCAACTGCCTCAACTTTGGTTCCCCGGAGAACCCAGAGGTGATGTGGCAGTTCAAGCAGGCGACCGCTGGTTTGGCAGATGGCTGCCAAGAGCTAGGTATTCCGGTAACAGGCGGCAACGTAAGTTTCTATAACCAAACCGGCGACACTGCCATCTACCCAACCCCAGTAGTAGGCGTTCTGGGAGTGATAGATGATGTTGCCAGGAGAATCCCCTCGGGTTGGCAAGATGATGGCAACAACATCTATCTCCTTGGAACCACCTATGACGAACTAGATGGTTCGGCATGGGCAAAAGACCTTCACGATCACCTAGGGGGAAGACCTCCGAAGGTAGACCTCAAGAAAGAGAAAGAGCTTGCGGACCTCCTGCATGGCGCTGCAATGCAAGGCCTCATCGAAGCAGCACACGATATCTCTGAGGGCGGCCTGGGCATTGCAATCCTGGAGGCAAGCCTGAGGTTCAATGTCGGAGCAAGACTCTGGCTCACAGAGCTCATGGAAAGAGACAACCTAGATCTAACCGCAGCAATATTCTCTGAGTCACAGGCCAGAGTCATTGTCTCTGTTGGCAGAGAAGATGACGTTAAGTTCCAAGCACTTTGTGAGGCAAGAGGAGTACCAGTCTTAAGAATTGGTGTCACAGACAAAGAGAACCAGGCAGTAGACATTCAGGGTTTAGCGAAACTGGAGCTTGAGGGTATTAGGGCTGCTTGGGGTGGGGTATTGGCGGGACTTTACTGATCTTTCAACCCGAATTCGGTGTGTCAGCAACTAAATGTCGAGAATTTCGTCAGGCCTGCGATTGCGAATCATTTCCGGGTACTCCAATTCGAGAGTTTCCAGGTAACCAAGGACATCTCTGAACCCTCCGGACTCTACTAATTTGAGAGTCTCAGTCGCGAGAGTCAAACCGCTGACCTTGACTAATGGGTAGGCATCCTCAATAACTTCTAATTGGGATTGCTTAGAAAAGTAAGACGTTGTGACGTAGGCCCCAATCCAACCGCGCTTTAGCCGCGCTATAGTTCGCGCAAGCGAGACACCGTTCGTTGGCTTGTCCAATGCCTCACACTTTGCTTGCCCAAGCACCACCACGTCCACAGCGGCAAACCCCGAGCCAAGTCGAACCTTGCCGACAAAGTCAACACCACCATCTCCACTGCCTCTAGTAACCCAACCTTCGGTATAGCCACCACCGTAAGAGTTGATGTGACTCATTACTACCCGGCTGGCCAAGAGTTCGAATCGGTGTCTTCCGTTCGCACTGTAGAACTTGTAAATCTCAGTCAGGCACTTCTCTTCTCTAGACCCTGGTGCTGGCCGTTGGGAACTCACACTTTCAACTTTTGCGAGAGCAGCTCTCCGCCTGAATGACTCAAGTTTTTGGTTACCGCCCCTGACCCACTGCCTCCAGGAAACCGGCGCTTTTTCCAAGATCCCCCTGTTGTCTGAATCAGGTGAGCGCCTGTCGTTTATCCAGTCCCAATTCAGAACTTCATCCTCGTCACTGAGGCTAAGCACTGCGAATGAAAAAACGTAATTTGTGAAATAGCCAAGGCCTGGATTGAACTGGGTAACAAGTTCGGCCTTTTCTATTACCCCATACCCTTGAAACTTCAAATTCCCGTAGGCTCGGCCCTCGACCGGAACTCGCTCAAAGAAAACGAGTGGGGAGGCTGTTGCCCGAACATCAGGATCGCCGGAAGTATGCCTGGCAAGTTCCTCCAAGAGCACCTTGTTTCCAGGGGCAAGGCCTGGATTGCCTGGCTTCTTAGCATCTCCGAAGTATCGGATGTAGCCGAGATCGGGCTCGAAGATGTCATGCCAAGGATTCCATTCTGATCCCCTGGAGTGGGGTGAGCTCGAGATCAAGATTGCCGGGAACGCGATGTCAGATGTTCGCTTCTTTGGAGGGGCGATCTGAGAAATGCCTTTTTCGAGAAGTGGTATCGCAGCTCCGTCTAGGCGCGTCTCAAAAAAGTAGTTTGGGAGACCGTCAACAAACTGGGTGATCCCATCGCGCTTGCTTGGATACCGGTAAACAACTCCTGACCTGAAGCTCCCCATCGTTCCAGGTTACCTCGACGACCACCCAAAAAGTCATTCCTTCGATGTAACTTGTTCTCATGGGGCAGGAAGAACTCGTAGGCAAACTAAGGCAACTAGTTGCTGAACGCGACTGGTCTCAATTCCACACTCCAGAGAACCTAGCAAAGAGCATCTCTATTGAGGCTGCTGAGCTTCTTGAGTGCTATCAGTGGGATTCAGAGGCACATATCGATGCCGTTAGGGATGAACTGGCTGACGTGCTGACCTATTGCCTGCTACTTATGGATAAGTATGGTTTCGACTTAGACGAGATAGTCCTCGAAAAACTTCAGAAGACTATTGAGAAGTATCCGATTGATAAGTCCCGAGGTAAGAGCGAGAAGTATGACCGACTTTAGGGTCGAGCGAATTCCCTTTACCAGTGCCTCAATTGAGACTTGGCAGAAGGCCGATAGAGCCCACAACAACTGGCCCGTTGTCTACACAATCAGTGACAAGAAGCAGATCTACATCGGAGAGACGGTCAACGCCGCAACGAGAATGCACCAGCACCTATCAACTCCGCAGAGAAAACACCTTGAACGAGTTCAGATCATTCTCAGCGAGAAATTCAACAAATCGGTCTGCTTGGATCTCGAATCACATTTGATTCGTTATTTCGCAGCTGATGAGCAGTTTGAGGTGTTGAACGGCAACAGTGGTATCTCCGAGTCTGACTATTTCCAGAGGGACGAGTATCGAAAGAGCTTCGATGAAATCTTCGAAAAGCTCTACGAAGAAGGTTGGCTCACAAGAAGAGTTCCTGACCTCGTTAATAGCAACCTGTTCAAGTACTCGCCATTCAAAGCTTTGAATACCGATCAAGCGATTGCGCTGAGTGGCATTCTTGAGCACCTGCTCGATGATCTAGATGGCGAGTCAGCTTCAGAGTTGGTAATTCAAGGAGACCCGGGAACCGGCAAGACAATTGTGGCTATTTATCTTGTCAAGCTCCTCAGGGACATTGCTCTTCACCTGCCGGATGAGGTGGCGGGCCTTGACTCTGTCTTTTCCGAATACTTCACCCAGTTCAATAAAGATTTAGTCAAGGACTATCGTCTCGGGCTTGTGATCCCCCAGCAGTCACTGAGACAGACGGTCCAAAAGGTTTTTGCAAAGACGCCAGGGCTCTCAAAAGACATGATCCTGAGCCCATTTGATGTTGGCAAGGATTCGGGTGGATGGGACCTGTTGGTTGTTGACGAGGCTCACAGACTAGGAATCCGAGCGAACCAGTCCTCCGCGATGCAGAACAAGCAGTTCAAAGAGATAAACCAGGCGCTTTTTGGCGAAGACAGCCTCTATAGAACTCAGCTTGATTGGATAAGGCAGAAAAGTCGCAGCCGAATTCTCCTCATCGATGCTGCTCAGAGCATTAAGCCTGCGGATCTGCCACGTGAGCAAATTGAAGGACTGGTGTCCAGGGCTAGGGTCTCAGGGGGATACTTCCACCTCGCATCACAGATGCGCGTGAACGGAGGGAGCGACTACATAGAGTTTGTGCAGCAGTTGCTATCCGCCACCCCACAACGCAACCCCGGGTTTGGCACATATGATCTTCGCTTCTTTGACAGCTTTAGAGACATGCAACGAGAGATCCGCAAGCGAGATGAGCAGCATGGACTCTCTCGCTTGCTGGCAGGATTCGCTTGGCCCTGGAATAGCAAGAAGAACAAGGACGCCTTCGATATAGAGATCGAGGGGGAGAAGCTCTTCTGGAATAGGACTGCAACCGACTGGGTGAGCTCCAAGACCTCATCAGAGGAGGTCGGCAGCATTCACACCATTCAGGGCTATGACCTGAATTATGCAGGGGTGATTATTGGCTCGGACTTGGGGTTTGATGAGACCGAGGGCCGTATAACTTTCAACAGGGACAGCTACTTCGATGTCAAAGGTCGGGAGAACAACGACAAGCTAGGCATCGAGTACACCGACGAGGACATTAGGCAATACGTTCTGAACATTTATCGGGTTCTACTCACTAGAGGAATCATGGGAACCTATGTTTACGTTCATGATCCAAGGCTCAGGATGCACCTTCGCAAGTTCCTAGTGTGAACCCAGCAGATCTGTTCTCTAAGTCGCAGGCCCGAGTCATTGTGCCTATACCTAAGCAGTTAGGTTGGGGTTAGAGGGTTTACTTACTCACCACTATGACGCGGCCGTTGAAGTTGTCATGCTTGGTTACCTTGGTTTGATACCAGTAACTCAAATCTGGTCTTAGTGACTTTGCATACTCACAGACCAGCTTTGCCCTCATGCGCACAGCGACGTTCATGCGATAGGGGTTGTCGGCAACTCTGGCACCGGTGCAAATGAACTTGGTGTTTCCATCGAGTCTTTCCAAAACTGCCCTGATCTCGGCCTTCTGGGTTTCTGTGACCTCTCGGGTCCTACCTGGGTAATCGGTCAAGGACTTCACGATCACTGGAGCGGACACCGAGGGAGAATCCTGAGTAGTCATGGTTTCGCTAGAAACAGCACTGGCCGGCACGGCCACAAGCGCAGTGACAAGCGCCATCGTTGTTACAAGTCTCATCAATGCCTCTCTAACTTGCTCTTATCAACCAACGAAGGTCCCCAGAACCTTCCTGATTTAGCAAAACCAGTCGAGGCTAGTTTCTAATCTCTCCCGGAAGTGACAAGAACAGCAGTGATCCTTGGTTACGCAAATGTGCTCGCCTGTTTGATTGGTGCACTGCTGTCAATTGAACCTTTGTGTACTTGAGTTGTTCCATGAGGTAATTCGTCCTAGGGTGGAAAAGCCGAACGGGGGGTTCGATGAAGAGATTTGCTGCCATTGCAGCTTCAATGCTGCTGATCATTTCCTTTGCCACACCCGCCCAATCCGCAGGTGTGAAGTACTCGGTCTATCAAAAGACCCTGTCTTCCTTTAGCTCAACCGCAACCACCCTTACCGCCCAGCAAAAGGCTCAGGTCAAGGCTGCAGTTGATGCCAACCCAACAGCGGAAAAGTTCGTCTGCACAGGCATTAGATACTTTGACCAGCCAATGAGTGTGAACATCATGGTTAGAAAGCGAGCAAAGGCAGCTTGTGAATATGCGAAGCAACTAAACCCTGAGCTATCAACCTGGTACCAAAACAAGCCAACTCAAGCTAGGAGCTATGCGGGGAAGGTGCTGCTAACGGTCAAGTCGCCTGAGGTCGTTAGAGCCAATCTTCGAGATCTAGACCAGCCAAATTCGATGTGTCAGATTCAAGAGACTTCAAATCGATTTTTTAATGTAAAGGGTTTCCCCTTCCAGAGCCTGCTTCCAGCAAAGGGTGAGGTTGACATTGCCATTGTGCCAATTGACTTCAGTAATGCCGTTGGGGTCGGGAACCCTGGAGCAATGTTTGCTGACGATGTAGAGAAAATTGAGGAGTGGGCTCCATTCGCTTCCGCTGGCAAACTGACCTACGACGTGGACCTAGTGTCATCTAGTTGGATCAGAGCACCAAGGGGCGCCGAGTGGTACACCCACTTCGAGGGTGGAAAGAGTCCAGTACCAGATTTGCAAACAAGGCCAGAAGCCCTGCAAGAACTCATGTCGGTGGCAGACGACTACTACGACTTCACCGATACCGAGTTTGTCTACTATGTCTTCCCCTATAAGGCGGAGCAGCAATTTGGAACCGCTATCTACATCAACTACAAAGTGAGAGTCGAGACAAAGGATGGGCCAGTTGAGCTAACCGCCTATGGGGAAATGGGCGGCTACCAAAACCAGTCATCGTGGAGTAGGTCTCGCATCTGGGAGCACCTGATACATGAGATTTTGCACTACCAAGGCTTTATTGGTCACGGACCAGTGAACGGTGGCAACTGGAACATCATGCAAAACCAGTTTGGTGCATCTGCGACGACCTCAGGCTGGGAGTCATTCCTAGCGGGATGGCTATCAGAAGACCGGGTTCTCTGCATCCGGGTAGAGGACATAACTCAAGACATGGAGCTGGGGCTAACCACGATTGATGTTGGGGGCGAAGCTGCAGAAATTGCCATCGTCAAAATGAGCGACACCGAGGTAGTGGTCATTGAACTGAGGAACAGCGGTAAGTTCTCGTCCTTCAAGGGAGCTTTCTCTTCCTCTGATCGTCAGACCTCGATGCCAGAGGATCCCGGCTATACGGCGTATCGGGTAAATCCCAATCTTTCGAACTACAGAGACGACAAAGCAGACCAAGCTGAGGTTGAGGCAAGGAACTGGTGGGGCTACCTGAGGGACAACGGCAATGCCTGGATATCAAGCTCGGTCAGCCACAGAGGTCTGACGCTTTCCAAGATCAACTCGACCACACTGGGACTCAGCTACTCGCCAGAGTCGAGTGTCTCGACAAATGACCTCTCACTTGTTTCTAGGGAGCCAGAAAAGATCACCTTCTGTGGCTGCTGCGGCTGCTTCCCCGGAGCCAACCTTCACTAGGAGACCATGAAGAAACTACTGGCCCTCGTATCTTCGGTATTGCTTGTCGCATCGTTTGCCCCACCTGCACAGTCTGCAGGAGCTAAATACACCGTGTACCAGAAAACTCTTTCTTCGTTTAGCTCGACTGCAACAACTCTCACCAGCCAACAGAGGGCTCAAGTGAAGGCTGCGGTTGATGCAAACCCAACAGCTGAGAAGTTCATTTGCACAGGCATTAGGTATTTCTCTCAGCCGATGAGCGAGAACATTAAGGTGAGAAAAAGGGCAAAGGCCGCTTGCGAGTATGCCAAACAGCTAAACCCGAACCTCTCTACCTGGTACCAAAACAAGCCAACTCAAGCTAGGAGCTATGCGGGGAAGGTTTTGCTGACAATCAAGAACCCTGCTCCCGAGGAAGTTGCTTCGCCATTCTCCGTGGAGCCTTGCAAGATTCCTGACGGTCGACCTGTCGATCAACAAACACTTAGGCCAGGCAACAAATACCTGGGTAGTTATGGGATGTCAAATGTCGGATTCCCTCTCTCTCCTGACCTCTTTCCCGTAACTGGAGAGGTGAATTTCATAGTTGTGCCAGTTTCTTTCTCAGACCTGCCCGGTGATCCGGAAAACATAGGCGAGTACCTGAAACAACAGACTGACAAGATGACTGAATGGAGTGAGTTCTGGTCACAGGGAAAGGCGCGGTACACCTTCCAGGTGCTAGAAAACTGGCAACAGCTCCCTAACACCCAAGAAGAGTTCACCGTAGCGGACCGCTCCAGGGGCGAAAGAAGCGTTGACATCCAAGTAGGACTCGCCAATGCCATTGCAAAGCAAGTGGGAAATCAGGTGGACTGGAATAAGACCTACGGAATCTTTGCTCACTTCCCTCTTGGATTCACGGCATTCCAAGATGAGTGGGGTGGCCGCGGGGACATGGTTATGACCCCTGCCGGTGAGAAGCAGTTATTCTTCCGCGGCGGCGGCGTTTTTCACCTAACTGATCGGACCGGTTTGGCTTATGAGGCCAAGCGTGAGCTCCTATGGTCTTACTGGATCCACGAAATACTTCACTCCCAGGGTTCTCATCTTCATGCCCCAGGCAATGGTTGGCCGGTTGGGCTGGATAGAAATCAGTACTCGGGTGGGGGTCGAAACGAGAGTGGGGGTCGAAAGTTCTCTGGTTCTTTCAATTCTTGGGAGGCTTTCAAGATGGGCTGGATCGAAGACGATCAGGTTTATTGCGTCGATGCTAGGGAGGAATTTGACACTCTCAGAACGGAACTGACTGCCATTGAATTGGCAAGTAGCGAAGAGAAGATTGCAGTGATCCGCACTGGCGAGTATGAGGGCCTGCTTGTCGAATCCCGACGACCGGTTGGCTATTCAGCGACTTGGGCAAGCTCTGACCGCGGCATCATGGTCTACACCATAAACACGACGGTTATGAATGACAGAAAAGGTGAGGGCAATGGGGATTGTGGAAACAACCCCGATTACCCCAAATTTGCTTTTTATCTCGAACCAGACCAGAGACCGCAACCCAAGAACAGTTGCCAATTTGAGGGGTTCATTCTCAAGCCGGGTGAAAGCGTGACTCATAAAGGAGTCAAGATCGGCTTGACAGTAAGTAGTTCAACGCAGGACTTTATTTTGATTCAACAAGTCGGAATCACAAGAAGTGCGAGCGCCGGCAGTTTGAACCAGCCAGAGCAAGATGGGCTCATTGGAGAACTTGAACTCGATCTTTTCTCACGTGAGCCAGAAGACAACAAGTTCTGTGGCTGCTGCGGCTGCTTCCCCGGAGCCAACCTTCACTAGGAGATCATGAAGAAACTCATTGCTGTCATCTCTGCTTTGCTGCTAACTGCAAGCTTCGCTACACCCGCCCAATCCGCAGGGGTGAATTACTCGGTCTATCAAAAGACTCTGTCTGCGTTTAGCTCAACCGCAACTACTTTGACTTCTCAGCAAAAGGCTCAGGTCAAGGCTGCGGTTGATGCCAATCCAACAGCGGAAAAGTTCGTCTGCACAGGCATTAGATACTTTGACCAGCCAATGAGTGTGAACATCATGGTTAGAAAGCGTGCCAAAGAGGCTTGCGCATATGCCAAGCAGCTAAATCCTGAGCTTTCTACCTGGTATCAAAACAAGCCAACTCAGGCCAGGAGCTACGCGGGCAAGGTCTTGTTGACGATCAAATCGCCGGAGTTACCAATCTCTCTCGACAACCTCGATGCCACAAGAACCCACACCGAGGCCTGGTCCTCAGTGCGGGATGCATATGAGGCAAGTGCGAGTCTCTCCCCAACTATCACCTACTACATCTCACCTGGAGTCACCGAGGCGATGCTTGCTCCGGAGCGCAAAGTGTTGGAGCGAACCGCAAAGCTCTGGTCTGAGGACTTCAACCCAACCAACGCAAGAATCATTTACGTGAAATTCAATGACCCCAGTGAGAAAGCTTGGCTGCAGGAAAAGGTTGGGGAGCTTGGTGGGTTGCGTTACATGCTCCCTGCTGACATAGGTGACTGGTACGACAACAGCTGTGGTGCTCTAGCTTCATCGGGAGGGGGCTACTTCACGATCATTGCATGTCTGGGAAGGCAAATCTCCCCTCAAAACCTGCACGTCATCGCCCACGAATACACGCACTGGTATCAATTCGTAAATGGTGATATCCCGACCAACGGGCCTAACTGGCTAACTGAGGGTGGGGCAACCTTCTATGGAATATCAATGGGCTTCATGGGTGCGAGGGATGAAGAAGGATCGCGCCTGAAGTTCTTCGGCGACTTCTACTACACCCATGATTTCACCGTGGGCGACACCCTTGGGACGCTGCGGGATTGGGTAATCAGCTCTTCGGAAGAGGAATTTGTGGAGTTCATGCAGCAGCTCGAGCCTGGCAACATGAGCTTCAATGGTGCCTCTCGGCAATATCTCTTTGGCAACTTAGCCAGTGAGGCACTTGTGGCGAGCTTTGGTCACGAAAAAATGGTTGAGTTCTACGAGTCCTTTAAGACAAGCACGAACTGGGAGGCGAGCTTCGAGGGGATTTACGGTCTAGCCATCGATGACTTCTATCGAAAACTTCATCCCTATGCGGTGGCGGTAATAAAACAGGTTAAAGCTGTCAAATGAAAAAACTATTGGCGACTATTGGGGCACTTGTCCTAACCGTGACTTTCGCTACCCCGAGTCAGTCTGCAGGAGTCAAGTACTCGGTCTATCAAAAGACCCTCGCCACCTATAGCGGTTCTGCAACTGGACTCAGCTCGGTGCAGAAGGCGCAGGTAAGGGCGACAGTAGAGGCAAACCCCAATGCCGACAAGTTCATCTGCACTGGCATTAGATACTTTGACCAGCCAATGAGTGTGAACATCATGGTTAGAAAGCGTGCAAAGGCAGCTTGTGAATATGCCAAGCAGCTAAATCCTGAGCTTTCTACCTGGTTCCAGAACAAGCCAACTCAAGCCAGAAGCTATGCGGGCAAGGTCTTGTTGACTGTGAAGTCCCCCGACATGAGAGAAGAGGCCAACGAGCTCTCCCTGGATGCAGATATATGCAAGCTTCAGGAGGACTCCAGGGTCAGGAGTCCCGGTGATCTAGTTGTTGATTACACCGGTGAGGCCGAGATTAGGGGCAGGTATCGGGGTAACTCAACCGCTTTCCCCTTTGCGCCCACTGCTTTGCCGGTCACAGGAGCAATTGATGTTGCTTTGGTTTATGTGGACTGGGAAGACAATCCTGGAACTGCTGCTGGATATGAGTACTACCAGGAGCAGGTGAAGTTCTTTGAAGACTTCTACTGGATGGTCTCCGAGCACAAGCTGGACATGAGAATTCACTCCTCTGAGGACTGGTTCCGGATTCCGGGCTCCTATGAGGAACTGAGTCTCACTTTCGAAGAGGAGGCGCAGCGAGGAGAGGCTCCCAGGAAGCAGGTCTTCTATGACGCTGCTGTTGGTGCTTCGGACCCTGAGTTTGACTTCACTGGCATAGAGATTGTTTTCTTTGCCATACCCACTGGGAAGTCAGTGTTTTTTCACGGAGGTCCCCACGAGTTCAACTTTGACTGGAACGGCTTCCTGGACACCGACGAGCGCGCGATTTATGACACCACTACTCCTGGTGACTGGTTCCTGAATAGTGGGGGTGATGAGCCGCCGTGGGTGAACTATGTTCACGAGGTTGGCCACATGATTGGAATTCCCCACCAAGCCAATGAGGATGCCAAGAACGAGTCAAGGTTGTGGATTCAGAACCCTCTGAATGGCTACGACATCATGGCCAATCAGGGTGGTGCTTCTAGAACCATGACTTCTTGGCTGCGATGGCTCGCGGGTTGGCTCGACGATGACCAGGTGGTTTGTGCGACTAAGGAGTCGATCACCGAGGAATATTTTGAGCTCCACCCGATAAACGAGGTGAACGGTGATGTTGAGTCACTTGTGATCAAGCTCAGCGGAACCGAAGCTGTTGTCGTTGAGTCGAGAAGATTCGACCCTGCCTTTGATAGAAAGTCCAAAAACTCAAAGAATGGACTGCTGGTCTACACAGTCGATGCAACTAAGGCAAGTGCTCAAGGTAATCAGGCTCTGCTTAGCCCGAGGGACATTACCCAATACATAGAAGAGCGCTATTGGCGATCAGGTCATGAGCTTGATGCCATGTTTTTCCAAGGAGACTCTGTGGTTATTGATGGCCTGAAGATTGAGGCTTACTCAATTGGCAAGGATTCCGACGTCGTAAAGGTCTCCAAGGTCTCCGGCTAAATGTCCCCGCTCTCTCTTAGGTTTTTACCAGGAGGTAGCAATGGCTAAAGGTGGATTCTGGGCATTCTTGGGCGGTCTCGGTGCGGCAATGTGGCGCGAGGGTACTAAACAGCGCAGGCACCTAGAAGAGAACTACAGGCGTGAGGTGCGCAAGGCCACATCAGAGCATGCTGAAGAGCAAGCCGAGTATGACGCCTATGTGACCTCGCTTCCCAAGCTCAAGGGCAATGGAAGGTTCGATCAAGAAGTGGCCACCACCTATGGTGATGTTTTTGCGTTAGATGCCTACAGTCAATATTTGGAGCTCATGCACGAACCCGGTCAACACTTCACTGTCTTCTTGGAGCTGCAGGAAGGTGAGGAAGAAGGCTCGATCCGGGTTGATGGCGGGCAGGCAACTCTCGGGCATATTCCCTATGAGGACGAGGGCTACCTCATGGAGTTTCTAGAAGACCTTGGTGGTGATGTGGCATGCGATGCGAAGCTCACAAAACTTGTGCACGGCGGTTATGACCTTCACCTTGACATCGCCAGGCCACCAACTCTGATTGATTAGCCGTGGAATAACCTCTCACGCAGGTGTTACTCTCATCGAGTGAAAAAATCAGGGTGGATTGGCATCACAGCTGCAGCACTTGTGCTGGTTATTTCAGGTGGTGCACTTGCAGTTGGCAATTACGTCTACACCTCAGCAACGGTTGTTCCGTGTGCGATAAATGATGATGATCTGGCCAACAAGCCCGAAGAGTTTTATGTCCCAGGCAGCGGCAATGGCCCCTTCCCCGGTCCCGGTTGGGAGAAGTGGGTTGGGCATGACATCTCTGAGTGGTGGATGGTTGGTGTCCCTTACGAGCCCGTAATGATTCCTGTCGCCGAAGGTGTTGAGCTATCTGCTTGGTGGATCACACCAATTGAAGGCAATGGCAAGACCGTGATCGTGACCCACGGCATTGGCACGTCCAGGCGTGACTACAACACACTGCTGCCTGCCGGCATGCTCGTCAAAAGCGGTTTCAACGTCTTGCTCGTTGATTCACGCGACACCGGAGAGTCCACATGCGTGGATGGCCGCCACTCTGCCGGCCAAGAGGAGTCTTCCGACTTTGCCGCTGTTGCTCAGTGGTTAGTCGGTCAGCAGGATGTAGTCCCAGCTTCGCTTGGCATGATGGGCGTTTCTGGCGGTGCTGTCGCAACAAGCATGCTTCCAGCGAAGACCGACCTAATCTCTGCCTTTGCGATGGAGGGGACGATCTTTGACTTCAATGCGGCTGCGACTCAAGAGGTTGAATACCAAGGCTTCCCGGGTTTCCTCTGGCAGCTCGTGCTTATTTCGGCCCAGCTTTTTCACGGCGTGAACCTCACTGAGACCTCTGCCATGGAGGGTATTGAGGCTGCAGGAAGCCGTCCCATGCTGATCCTTCACGGGGACAGCGACCAGCGGCTTGTCTACCAGTCTTCTGTTGACTTCTACGAATACGGGAAATCGGTAGGTGCGAACATCGAGCTTGAGACTTTTGTTGGTGCCGATCACACCGAGGGCATGCTCACGGAGCCTGAACGTTATGCGACTCTGCTGAAGGATTTCTTCGATTCAGCGCTCGATTAGATCAGAGTGACTATTTCTTAGGCCCGAAAATGTTGCCCAGCGCACTGGCCGCTGCGGAGAACTCACTCGGAATGAACCAAACCTTGTTGGCATCTCCCTGGCTCATCTCCTTGAGCTGCTCAATGTATTTATAGGCGAGTGCCTGGTCGGTGACCGATGCCTCGGCAAGGGCGTCGAAGACCTTCTGAATAGCTTTGGCCTCACCATCGGCAACCAGTGCCTCTGCCTTGGCATCGGCCTCTGCCTTGAGGATGATGGCCTTGGCTTGACCCTCGGCTCTTAGAATCTCTGCCTGCTTGTTTCCCTCTGCGGTAAGGATGTCGGACTGCTTTTGACCCTCAGCGATCAAGATTGCGGCTCTCTTATCACGCTCCGCCTTCATCTGCTTTTCCATGGACTCGCGGACTGACTCCGGTGGCACGATGTCGCGAATCTCTACTCGGTTGACCCTGACACCCCACTTGCCGGTGGCTTCGTCGAGGACAGCACGCAGTGCTCCGTTGATCTCTTCCCTTGAAGTTAGGGCGTCCTCTAGGTCCAAGCTTCCAACCTTGTTACGCAAGGTGGTGACTGTTAGCTGCTCAATACCCAGCACGAAGTTGGCGATCTCATAGGTCGCGGACTTAGGGTCTGTGACCTGGTAGTAAATAACGGTGTCGATCTCGATTACCAGGTTGTCCTCGGTAATTACCGACTGAGGTTGAAAATCAACGACCTGTTCCCTGAGGTCGACGGTCCTTCTGACCACATCAATGAAGGGAAATACCAGGTTCACACCGGCCTCAAGGGTCTTGTGGTAGCGACCAAGTCGCTCAACAACACCCGCTGTGGCCTGGGGGATGATGCGGATGGAGCGGATCAGTAGGACCGCGACCAGAATTAGGAATATGGCTGTGCCAACTCCTCCAAAATCAAAACCTCTTAGAAAGTCCATCCGCCTACCTCACAATCAGTGTTGCGCCATCGATCTCTTCGATGGTTACCTTGGCGCCCTTCATGCGGACACCCTCTCTAACCCTTGCGCTCCAGTCTTCACCCCAGACCTTAACAAGTCCTGAGTCCTCGGTAACGTCCTGGGTTACGGTTGCCTGCTTCCCAACCAGGGAAGCGACATTGGTCATGCGCTCGGGGTGCTTTCCCTGCCACTTGGCAATCAAAGGTCTGACATAAACGAGTGCAACTATGGCTGCCGCAAGAAAACCCGCACCCTGCAGCCACATCGGAGCCCCAAACAGGGAGAGAACAAGAGGCACAAGTGTCGCAACCGCGAGCGCCGCGAAATAGAGGCCATAGGTCAAAAGTTCAATAACGATCAGTGCCGCTAAAACTCCCAGCCAAACAAATGTCATTTCGCCCCCTTAGAGCTTCTTCTAGCCTAAATGGCTGGGGCGACATTACAAACCCGGGCTAGTAACCCTCACTCCTGCCTCAACGCCCGCCTCTAGAAGCATTCGATCAAAGGCCATTAGCTCAATCTCCGCAGCTTGCCTCAGGACCAAGGCGGTTGCTAGATGAATTGCATCAAGGGTCTTGAGAGTTCGAGGAAGTAGTGTGCCGGCTTGCTCGAGAATTAGCGGCGTTATGGCAACCACATCGGTGCTTTGAAAAAATCTCGCTGCCTCTTTAGTCGCTATCTGATTGCGCAGCAGTGCCCTTCTAGTCTCAAGAACCGTAAGGGTGCTAACAAATATCTTGCCTCCGCTGAGAACCGCATCTCTCAGGCTGGCCTTGACAGCGGCACTCTCCGTCTCTTCCAGAAATAGCTTCACGCTGGCCGAAGCGTCTAGGTAGAGGTTCATCAGATGCGATCTTCCCGCATCTCTGCAATCAGCTGTTCGGACGTGATTCCATCCGGAAGCTTGATTGGCACAATCGAATCGACATCAAAGGTTCCTCGGCCAGGGGTTATTGTCCCGTCCTGGACCAGCTCTAGGTACTTGTCCTCTGGAATAGGCAGCAGCTTTGCCACCGGTACACCGCGCTCAGTGATGGTGATTGCCTCACCCTCCTTGGCTCGCTTTACAACCGCCGAGGCGTTCTGCTTTAGCTCTCTAATTCCCACGTAATTCTCCATGTTCTACAATGTAGCACCTTGAGTGCGGTTGTCTGAACCTAATTATTGGCAAAGAGCCATGATCCCGCTTTCGGGGCTGTGAATAACCTCGACAGGAAGCAGAAGACCCCGGGACTGAGCCCGGGGTCTTCTATTGCCGATTGCTAGGCGTTAGGCATAGGCCTCTCGCCATCTAAGGAAGGTCCCATGTGACCTCGGTGGTTTTTACCACCGCGGAAACCTGGGTGACCGCGCTTCTCCTGGTGCTCTGCAGCGACATCGGCGCTGTAGGCAACGGTTAGCGGGCCTGATGAGGTGGCGGTTGCCTTGCCCTCTTCATCGACGGTGATAGTCACTAGCACGGGGGAGGTGCCGTCGGATGGGTAGAGGGCGAGCTTGGTTACACCAGCCTCAGTTGGAGCACGAAAACCAAGAAGTCCAGAAAGAGTCCCGTCTTCAATTTCGGTGCGTGTGATTGAGCCAGCTTCTATTGAGACAGGTCGAATGCCGATTCGCCTGCCATCCTCCGCTGGTTCTTGCTGTGGAACCGATGCTGCTTCGCTGTCAAGGAGGTAAACAGTGAAGTAGGCGCCCTTGTGGGCAGCCTTTGCCTCGGTTCCATCTTCTGGGATGCCACTGATTGCTGCATCCAGGATTGCTCGGTTGTGGTCCTCTGTGCCGTGAGCCTGACGACTCTCGCTTGAGTAGCCCTCTCGCTCGCCTCGATCATGCGCGAGCGCTGGCAGAGCCAGTCCGAGTGAGCCGGTAGCTATCACAGCTAGTGCTGCGATGCCTACCTTGGCTTTTTTGTTCATCCGTATCCTTTCGTGGATACGAATCAAGTTAGAGAACTGAGCGGGCGAATCTCGCCAAAATCAGCATCCTGCTATGAAGCTTGCAGGAAGCTTTCAGATTAGAAAAGCCTCCAAGGGCTGAGCTTCCAGCCCAGTCTCACGGCAAGCAATCTGATCGCCACCATGGCTATTGCAGCAATTAGGACATCGAGATACTCGGGGGTTCTTAGCTGCGATAGCAGAACCACAAGCCAACCACCGGCGAAGGCAATCACGGCGTAGGGCTGATGGTCGTGGAAAGCCCTAGGGACCTCATTGACCAAGACGTCTCGAAGAATGCCTCCAACAACCGCGGTGATGACTCCCATGAGCACGGCAATCATTGGCGTCTGGCCTGTCTGCAGGGCGATGTGAGTTCCACCCGCTGCAAAAATGCCCAGGCCAAAGGCATCGGGCACGAGCATTGCCTTCTCGGTGAATTCGATGTGGCGAGCGCGGAAGAAAAACGGCAGTGCGAGGCCGGCAACAATAAGCGCCCAGACCCATGCCTCCTGCTCAACCCAAAAGAAGGGCCGGCGGTCTAAGAGCACATCTCTTAGGGTTCCGCCACCAAACGCGGCTATTGCCCCAATCATGACAACTCCGACAAGGTCAAACTGTTTTCGAGCGGCCTCAATGATTCCCGAGAGAGCGAACGCGATCACTCCAAGTGCTTCAAAGAAAAGCAGGAAGCTGTCTAGGCTCATGATTTTCTCCTTGTAAGTGCGCGAGGCGGGACTTGAACCCGCACGTCCTTGCGGACACTGGCACCTGAAGCCAGCGCGTCTGCCATTTCGCCACTCGCGCGATTAGTGGTTTGAGCCTCTCGAGATTAGCAGAGAACCCCCACCCGAGTAAGGGGCGGGATTAGACTTACCTAACCCACAGCGACATCTCGAAAGTAGGCGAAATGGGCCTATTGGATAAGGCAGAGCAGCGCATCGAAGGTGCGGTGAGCTCGCTTTTCTCCAAGCTCTCCAGGGCTGAGCTGCAACCGGTGGAAATCACCCAGGCGATTCGCTCAGCAATGGACCTTGCCGCTAAAGCTGACACCGTGGGTTCGACCGTTGTCCCCCACCGCTACCTGCTGCTGGTTCACAGCGCCGATGCCCAGAAGATTACCCCCGCCATGCTCTCCGCAATTCGCGCTGAGGTCTCAAAATATGCTTCTTCACGCCAGTACCGACTGGTCGACTCGATTGACCTAAACCTGTCCGCCGACGACAAAATCGGCAAGGGCAGAATCCGCGTGGGCTCTCAGCCGGTTGACACGTCTGTGGCTTGGAAGCCTGTTCTCACAATCGGCGAGAAGGAGTACAAGCTGAAGCTTGGGACCTCCACCGTTGGCAGGGACGAAAAGGCGGATATCTGCATCGATGACCGCGGCCTGAGTCGAATCCACTTTGAGATCGCCTGGAATGGTGAGGTGGCGGCAATCAGAGACCTGCAGTCAACCAATGGGACCTTCCTAGACGGCGCCAGGGTAAACGAGCTGGTCCTGATCTCGGGTAGCACCATTGCCGCGGGACGAACCGAGTTTCACTTTCAACTCTTAGCGCTGGCGGGTGAAGCAAGTGAGTGAACTAGCACTCTTTTTGGTGCGCATTGGCTTTGTGGCCGTGCTCTGGATCTTTGTGCTCAGTCTGCTCTCGGTAATCAGGGCCGACCTCTACGGCCGCAGGGTAATGAGCCGACTTGCCAAGCAGAGCGGGCCACAACTCAGCCAGGCTCCGGTGCCGGAACTAGACATCGATGACGGGGACGCATTCGAACCGACCAAGGTTCAGATGCTCACCGGGCGCAGCGCTGGAAACAGCCTGGAGCTGGGAGAGAAAAAAGAGGTCACCATCGGCCGCTCTCCCGGATCTGACCTGGTTATCTCAGATGAGTTCGCATCCAACACTCACGCCAAGCTGGTCTTGGTTGGTGACGAGTGGGTGCTTCAGGATCTCAGCTCAACCAATGGCACGTTTATTGATGGCAAACGCGTCACCACGCCCGTGACCATGACGGCCGGGGCAACCATACGAATCGGAACCACAACCTTCGATTTGAGGTCTTAGTCTCTTGGCCATCAAAACCGTCAGCTATGCGGCCTCCGATATTGGAAAGCACCGCAGCTCCAATCAGGATTCCGGCTATGCCGGATATCAGCTGTTCTTTGTCGCTGACGGCATGGGTGGCCATGCCGGTGGTGATATCGCAAGTGCTATCACCAGCCAGCGGGTCGCCCTAACTGACAACAAATACGACAGTGCCGAAGAGGCCATTGAGACGCTAAAGCAGGGCATTTTAGAGGCCAACGACATGCTCTCCGAAACCGTCAAGGAGCACCCTGAACTCGAGGGCATGGGCACCACCTTCTCC
>Ga0208917_1000176_pt1 | contig 32988 bp, 41 predicted proteins | sample DEB08_DNA_10_FD_185500 | JGI IMG/M metagenome (GOLD analysis project Ga0208917, IMG submission 185500) | Aqueous microbial communities from the Delaware River and Bay under freshwater to marine salinity gradient to study organic matter... | ecosystem: Environmental > Aquatic > Marine > Coastal ...
CAATTGGACCATCGAAATGAGCAACACCGGGCTGATCAATCGCGCCATAGTGTTGAGTGTCTAAGCGCCCGAACTGGTAAAGCGATGATCCATTCTTATCGAGATGAACCTGAAAATCGGTCGCTGAGCCGGTCGAGTAAAAGTAAATTGTCGTCTTAATCTCATAGATGCCTGACACCGGAGCCGTGGCGATGCCGGTTGAATTGTCGTACCAGCTCCCAATGTCTACGAACTCTGTATCAAAGATCACGACATACTCAGAGATTGCCGTCGAGAGTGTAACGTTTGCGCTCTGATACGCATTGAACTTTGGTGAGCCCATCTCCATCTTTACGTCATCCACAAAAGTCGTCGTTGACGCACCCGTGCGAGCAATAAAGACACGAGCAAAGCGAGCATTGGTTGGCGCTGCGATTGCTCCGCCGATGCGCAGCCAACTCGTTGTGAGTGCCTTGGTCTGCAACGTGTTATTGGAGACGGTGCCTTTTGAATAAGTGTAGAAACTAATCGAGATCTCACCGCTCGGGCTGCCGCTCGTTTTCTTCATTGCGGCACTCACCAAGTAGATCTCACCCTCAGCGATTGGGATGTAATCGCTCACGATGGCCGTTGATGCTCGCGTTGACGAACTCGGAAAGCGCAACGCGTAAAGCCCCTCAAGCACCAAGCTCTCACTCACGCGCTCAAGATCGGTGTTCCAAGTCCCTGAACTCATCGCCCAGTTATCTGGTGGGTAGGCGTTAGCATGACTCCAAGCCTCAAAGCCACCATTTCGCAATCTATCAAAGCCGGTCGTGACGGTCTCGCTCAACTGCTTCGGACCCACTGAGCCAAGTCGAGCAATATCAAGCGTGCCAGCGACGCCACTGCCATCGGTCTCAATGCTTGAGAGTGCAGCATTGCGCGGGCTTTGAATCCCGCCATCAGCAGTCGTCACAATTGCGCCGGTGACTGAATCGTAACCGATGCTAGTGATGGTGTCGGAAGGCAGCTCAATCTCTTCAACCGTTGAGACTGGCATCGATGAGCCGTCACCGCGCATCATGACACCACGACCAATCTCAATCTCAAAAGAGCTTGATTGGCTGCTGATGGTCGGTGGCAATGTAAAAGATGGTATGCCGCCACCCATGAAGGTCAGCGTTGGCCGCACCGGTATCAAAGCAACGTCAGGGATATCGACGACATCGGCAAGCGATACTGCTGGTGCTGTTGAGAGCGAAACCTGACACGCGGTGAACTTCACTGAAGGCACGTCGCTCGTGATGTCGAATTCTTTCTCAACGATCTCGAACTTCGCGGTGATGCTTATTGAGTCGTCATCGAAGTCAGCACTAGAGAGCAAGAGCTTGTCAGTGTCGAAGTCAACAAAGTCGCCAAGCTGAAGGTCAGCGTGACGCAGTGAAGTTCTAAACTCGACAGTGATGGCGCCGTTGGCGAAACGGGTCAAAGTCTCATCACAAAAGCGCTTGAGAATCGTGCAATCAATAATCTCCATGCCATCGGCACGATCGGGATCATCAGCCTCATCGGTAGCAATTGTTGCGCCGCCAACATAACCGACAGTGTACCGAACATTTTGAACTGCTTTAATCGAAGAGCCGCCAGCGCTGCCATCGTCATCAGTGTCAGCAAAGTGAGACACTCTCTCCATGACACCAGCATCATGATAGTTAATGCTAGCCGCTGCGGTGCTCTGGAAGATTGCGCCGGAGGTTGCACCAAGTTCAGCAATCGCAAACGTGGCAAGCCTAGAGCCGCTCAGCGCCGCGTTTGTCGCGGGAGTATGCAAATACCCATTGGTGGGAGATGCGGTCACTGCAATCGAACCTCGAAGTCCTGAGAAGCCCGTAATCATAGCGCCATCAGTCTCAAGCGTGAAGTTTGAGACGTTTGAGAATGCAACCGTTTTTGAGATCAAACTAACCGGCGCAAGATGCCCAGCGGTGACTTTGAGCGTTTTCTCTCCAAAGGTCGCCAGTGATGTCGAATCTTTCCGCCGATATGTTGCCGATTGCTGAGAATTCTCGATGCCAACGATGATTTGATTGACTACACCACCAAAAGCGTTGGTTTGCTCAAGCTCATCATAATCATCAGCGGTCAATGTGCGAACACTGGCAGTCGTTGAATCGTAGAGCTTAGCCCTAATTGCACCAAGCTCATCGACGTAGAACGTAACACCGCAAAATTGAGCGATCTCATCGATGATCGGACGTACTGAGACAAACTTCTCATCAGCCGTCGGTGCGTGTCCGATTGACTCGGTGGTGCCATAGTAGCGCCCGCTGCGACCAAGACCCACCGGTGACAATACGGTGTCGCTTCCATTTGCCTCGGCTTGTCTAGCCATGTCGGCCATGTGCTCATAGTAAGGCTTGATGCTCACCGACGTCATATTGAAGTGAGAAATTGAAGTTGAGTAATTAGTGGGGTCGAAGTCTGCCGCCGTCGTTGCAGTCGTCTCAGCACCGTACTCAATAAGCTGCTTGGCTACCTCAAGTGGATGCTTGCTGATGAATTTGCCTCCGAACTTGCGACGTTCGAGGTTGAAGATCTCATCAGCGAGTTTGATCACGATGACACCATTGCCAGGCAACACTTCAGTGATAACACCGACAAAGACCGTCAGGTAGTCACCGATAGCAACGCCATCAAAGCCGAGCTTGATGTAGACTTTGGCATTGAAGAGCGTTTTGCGTCCTGCCCAGTTTCTAATCGTTCCATCATCAACGATCTCAAGTGTCATCGTGCCACTTGATGTCTTGCGAGTGATTGGATCAACTTTGCGCGAGATGTTGGTGACGCTGCTCAAGATTGCGTTGTTCGACTCACTCAATCCGCTCAACATGCCGCCAAAGTTGTGAATGCGATATGTGCCCAACGGATTTGCATCAAGATCAAAATCAGCTACCACGACAGGCGTTTGACCGCCTTGCGTTGCTGCGTCTTTGAATGATGCTGAGAGTGATAAAACCATGCTACGATCCTGAGCTCTTGAATGGAGGCTGCTCAATCAATGACGTGCCAAAGACGCGCTCAATCGGTCCCTGTAGTGGCAACGATAATGTTGGCGACTCTGCAAGCATCAAATAAGCATCTGGCGATGATTGTGATGGATTCTCAATCCAGACAATTGGCTTGGTAAAGTCGTCAGAGTCATCAAAAGCCGCCTCAATCGCTGTCAGTTCGTTGGAGTCGGTGACGCTCTTGTTGATAGTTCTGAGTGCTTTGCCTCGGTGGTAGGTGTAGCGCTGCGTCAATCCGCTCTTGCTTGCAAAGTCACTAACAAGCCCGGTCTCACTCTTGTCATCAAACGGCAAGTTGGGATTGTGCATCAACTGACGACGCTGGCCAACCCATACCTCACCGATGGCGGGCTTGATTGTGGTGGTACCGTCTACATTTTGAAGCCTGACATTGAGCTTGCGATTGCTGGTGCCAAGTGTCACGCGCTGCGGATAACTCGGTTTTGCGCCGCTAGTGTCATAGAGGAAGGTGAAGACAAGCCGCGAGTTGTCACCCGATGCAACGGTGATGGTGTCCGAGATTGTTGTGGTGGTCGCTGCACCGGTAGCGACTAGATCAACGGTGATATCTGGGCCGCTGGTGTCAACATCACCGAAGTTGTGGCCCATGATAACTACCGTGTCAAAAGTGACATCAGAGCCAAAGGCAAGACGGAATGCTGGCGATGATGGTGTTGACGTCATCTTTGACGCAACCGTAAGAGCTCCAATCCGGTCATAGGCTCTCACTCTTGCATTACTGATGGTGTCCTCATCTGTCTCATCAGACCCGCCATTGTACGCATCAAACCAACCGCTTGATGCTTTGGTGATCTTGTCCGAGTTGTTAGTTGCCACCATCATCGGCTTGTCAGCGTCGTATGCGGTTTGCTCCCAGGTCGCCATGTCTGCCAGTGATACGCTCATCAGATCGCCCCTTGTGCTTGAAGGTCACGCATCGCGGGCATGATGGTTGAGCGCACGTATTTGGCGACCTCAGTTTTATTCGGTAGTGCCTCGCTCTTGATCGTGATGTTCACCCCGCCAAGTGATGACGTCCCGCCAACCGTTCCGCCATTTGCAAAATGTCCCGTTGAATTAACGCCGTCCATGTTGCTAAACATTTGACGCATTGCTTCAACTTGATTGGTATTCATCACGTATTCGCCAGGCATCAACATCGCAGGCACTGAATCCTGCCCTGCTGTGCCACCTCGAACCATTCCCCCTTCTGCCATCCCTGGCAACTTTGCCAAGAATCCTTCGAAGATTCCAGCAACGACTGCCGTGGCTGCAATGATAGCAAGAGGTCCGCCAAATGATGCACCTGCCGCTGCGTTCGCCATTGCTGCGAGTTGCATGTTGATGATTGTGTCTCGCGCAAATTGGACGGTGGCAGTCAAAGCATTTCCAAGAAAAGCGGAAAAGAGTTCACCCGTTTTCTCCGTGCCGGTGACAATTGCCGAGAAAGTTTGACCAAATGAATTGCCGAGAGTCTGGTATAAACCGCCAAGACTTTGCGCAAAACTCAGATTTTGTTGATGCGCTTTCTCAAGTTCAGTTGATAGCTTTTTCGTTTCCTTCGTTGTTTCTTTCGTTTCTTCTTTCGTGTCTTTGAGCTTTTCATTTGCGCCAGCCGTTGCTTCGCTCAAACCATTCATGGCGGCAACTGCAACTTTTCCAATGCCGTTCTTGATTGATTTCTCAACGTCGCCAATTTGTTGTTCAAGTAATGCTTGATCGTTGAGTAACGTTTCGATCTCTTTTTTTGCCTTGTCGCCTGAATTCTCAAATTCATCACCGAGCGCTCTGGTGTTCTTTGCTGCGTTGTCAAAACTTTTCGCGATGTCATCGCCAACGCCTGGAATATAATCCGCAGCATCTGCCGCAGTCTCAAGAATGCCAGCAAGACCGTCAAGCATAGCGGCCACCGCAGTGTTGACTCCTGCTTTGAGCGCCTCCCATGCAAGCGCAAAAAAGGTCACGATGCGAGTGACACCGACGATTGACTTGGCGACACCGCCAACCATTAGAAGCGCAAAATCTCGGAAGTATTCGACGAGTTTGAGACCGATGATTTTTTGATTCTCAACGAAAAAATCACGAGCACTCTTGATCAATGGCTTCAACGCAGTGACCGCAGCATTGAAAGCATTGATCAAAACATCGCCAATCCTAGCAGCAAGAGATCCAATCAATTCGTTGTTCTTGTCAAAACTTGCTATGAGTTTGTCGTTCTCATCACGATACTCTCTGGACTTTTCAGTAAAGGCTCTGAAGACTTCGACGCCTTTTTTGAATAACTCAAGTCCTTGATTCAACCCCGTGGCTGCCACGGCGAACTTGTTGAGAGCAGCGCCTCCTACGGAGCCAAACTTTGCGACAATTTTTTGGGCTTTTTTAGCAGACGCGCCAACCTTGCCCATCGCATCGCTGGCCAAGTCTTTGAGGAACACGGTGATTGGGATATCATACTGCGCCATTTTATCTTCGCCTCGCTTTCTTCATTGCCGCCTCATGCTCTGCTTGAGCTTTCTTTTGCCGTTCGATTTTCATGCTCTCGATCTCGTTGTTGATGATGTCGATGACTTCAAACACAAACGCGGGCTCATCAAGCAAATTTGATGTTCCGAAGGGTAGGACTCCGTAGGTCTTCCACTCACGGAACCACCCGAGCAAGAGATCGATCTCGGCATCAAGCTGAGACCAAGGACAACGCCGAAGGCTAGGAGCAAAGTCAAAACCAAGCGACTCGTTTGGCTCTTCGCATCCGCGGACCGTTCGGTGTTCATCGCCTTCGGCATAATCTTTGCCTTTGCATTTTGAACACCCCCAATCCAAGGCTTGGTGCCCGCTCGCTAAGAAACGAGCGCCAAGCCTTAATCTTTTTTTAGTCCAGACCTCAAGGTGGAGATCTCAGTGATTGCGGCATAAGCCTCATCGATTAGTGCTTGCTCGGCACGTTCCCAAAGTTGTTCGCCGTCATCGATGCCTCGATCAAGAATGTCCAGACAACGTTCAGCGCGCACCACGCGAGTTTTGATAATGCGTTCAATCGATGCTTGTGCTTTGTTGATGTCAACTTGACCGTCGCTTTTGATTGCGGATCGATGCACAGCGCGAAGTTCTCCGCCAGTCATTGGTGCAAGATGGAGAATCATTTGATCGTTTTGATCTCGATCACGATTTCCATTCCATTCCGGCACGTAACGTCGCACGTCCTCTTGCTTGATTTCCATGATGTGATCCCCTTGTTTGATTAGGCTTGATTCCAAGCCAGTGTGATTTCATCGTCGCCACTGCTGCCGAGAGCAGTAAACGGAATATTGAGAATTGCTTCATCAGATTCTGGCACATCAATGCTGCCAAAGTCTAGCTCACAAGTGGACATGGTGACGACCACTTTGAAGCCAGTGGTTGCGCCGATAGTCACGACAATCGGAACAGTCGTAAAACTTGGATCCGCTGTTGCTGAGGTTTGAACATAACGCTGTGCTAATGACTTGATGAAATCTTTGCGTGCTCTGACGGATACGCTTCCACTAACCGATCGAAAGCCGGAAACGAAATCGCTAGTGCCTTTTTCAAAAGCCTCATCGGACAATGCTTTGATGTTATTGGTGATCGTGACATCAAGAGCCGTGATTGGAAGGCTCACGCTGTTAAGCGTTAAACTTCCAGTGATGCCATTCAACGGACTGCCTGCTGTCGTCTCGGTGTATGTTGACGGAATGACGGGATCATTGTTGGCATATGTGCCACTCTTGACAGTCAAAGTGTCAGCAGCGCTCTTTGACTTTACAATGGTTTCATCGCCATCAACATCAATCACGGAGCCAACCATAAAGTTGACGCCCTCACCACTTAGAAGCGGCAACTCTGTTGCGCTTACGCCGGAAGATGCACAAGTGCCAGTGCCTGTCAGCGCATAATTAAAAGCGCCACCACTGAAAGTCATCGTGGGCGGCTCTCCGCCGCTTAACGAAAGTCCGAATTCTTCGACGTATGCACCAAAGAGATCTTCACGAAAGACGCCGTTGGCAGTGCGTGCGATGCGACAAGTCGGCAGAGCGTTGCTGCTGCTGAGATTGTAAGTCTTGGCAACTGAACCACCAAACGAGCCTCCAAAGGCTGCCTCAATTAGCGGATCAATATCTGGAGCGGTGGTGCTTCCTGCTGGCAACAAGTAACTCTCACAACTCCAACTGATCTCTTGTTTGCCAGTGATACGTTCAAGAACCGATCGACTTGTTCGAGAATCCATCCGATCGTTACGCGTAACAGTGAACTCCATGGAGGAGTTGAGAACTTTTGCCGCATCAGCTCCAGCCAAACTCTCTTGTGAATCGGTGCCATAAGAGCCACCCGCGGCGGTTTCTTTCTTGGTGAAGTATTTTAAATTCCTGCCAAGTGCGTGATCTGTTGTTGCTCCCATAATTAGGCCTCCTCAATTTCGTCTTTTTTCTTTTTGTTGTTAGTCTTTGCAGACTTGAATCGTCCGCTCTCAATCAACGCATCAGCAAGCGCTTTTTCCACTTCTATCGTTTCACCGGCTTCGATTCGTTTATCGTCTAGTCTAACCGGTATCTGGGCAATCACTTTGGTCATTTTGATCTCCTAGCTGGAACTTGTGGTCCGAACATATTTGACCTGGACTTGAGCAAGCACTGAACCGTCACCACGCGCATCAGGATCGCCCTCATCGGTTTCTAATTGCGTGAGAGTCGTGCTAATCGCGTTTGCGCCTCTCGTCGTGTCAACGTTGAGTGCTGCTATCAAATCATCGATGAGATTGTTGAGTTTAGTGCTTCGATCGCTTTGACTGTTGCCATTGACGTGACCGATCACGCTGACGTTAAGCGTGCATAGCATTTGATTGAATGGTTGGTGTTGAACTTGTTCGGCTTGCGGCACGTATCCAATGAAGGGGCGCTCACCAGTTTTAACGTCAGCATAGCCACGCGCTAACGCTTGAACCTTGGTCACCGTCGTCTTGTAACCATTGCCAGTCGTGATGCTCTCAAACGTTGTTTGCAGATTGTTCAAGATTAGTTTTCGGGCAGGCGTTGGCATTACTTCGCGTCCTCTTCGATCGCGTTTTCAACCAACTCATCAAAGACTTGATGAATCTCCGGCAATGCTTGCTTGACTGCTTCTCTGATGTACCAACGAGCGGGCATTTTGACGCTACGCCTCAGAAAATAAGCAACTTGGCCTTTGTCATCTTTGAGAGTTCCGGTTTTTTTATCAAGCCAAAGCAGCTCACTCTTCATTGGCGCAAAGGCGCGAAGATCACTTGGACTCGGCAAATTCTTATTGAACCCGGAAAAAAACGTTGTGTTGCCTTCATTTGGAATCGCCAAGGCTTTTGCTCTCGTGGGTCTAATTACACCGCCACGATCATGGATCAACGCATAAGGCAACTGGGTTCCTGTTTGAGGATCCGTGCTAACTACATCGATTGATGCTTCATCGGATCCAGTGAAGTAAACACCGCTCGGCTTCCATGAGTCTCTCAATCTGCCAGTGTGCCGTCCCTTTTCAAGAATTCGAGACGTGCTATCTTGGAGTTGCCTTTGCATAATTTGAGCGGACTCAATTAGTGCATTGGTGACACCCGCGCCGTATTTCTTGACGAAATCACGAGCAAACGCTTCAACGCTGCTTGTGTCCATCTTTGCCTCGAAGTCAGCCGCCATCTCAGTCCTCGTTGTTCTTGAACTGGTCGAGTCTAAACGGTGCCAGCGGTGCATCTGAATCGTTGCGGATTGATTCTTTCTCGGCAATAGACCCGCCACCAAAGAACACACCGGTTGAGCCTCGCGCCGCCTCTGCGCGTAACTCTTTGAGTAGGGCTTGGTAGTGGGTCGTTTTTTGAGATCGTGGACCACCAAGCCCTAGAGCTTGCCGGTCTATCTCGCGTGCGAACTTGCCAAGGATTGCTTCGATGCAATCGATGGAGGTTAGCACGACATCGTTTCGAATTGTCAGGAGGGCGGTGATCGTCTCATTGGAAAGCAAGACTTCCTCGCTGTCGGTGTCACCGATGCGAAGTCGCACTTTGTCGAGGTCGGTGCTCAGATTTTCATCGAAAGAAAAACTCACCGTTTGCCACCCTTCGCTTTAGCTCGTCGCTTAATACTCTGCGACAAGATTTCATCTGGTACATCAATGAGGGCCCCGTTTTCCAGCATACGCCGGAAAGCGGGCCACTCACGCGCATGAGGGAGGGGGGTCCACGCTGAGACCTCCCCACCTTCAAGCTTGAGCCGTTTGGCTGCAAAGATCATTAGGTCAAGCAGCTAGTGAAGAAAGCGCCTAGCTCGGTGCTCACAACTTTGAAGTCGAAAGCGCTGAGCGCTTCGATGCGCTGCGAGTGCTTGTGATCAATGCGATAGTTCAAAACGCGGAGTCCTGAAGCATTGCCACCAGCGACGCCGGTGAAATTAAACATGTAGCCAGCACTTGGAGTCATCAGACCCGGTGCATCTGGCACGTAGTAAAGAGCCGCCTTAGCGTCTCCAAATACGAAATCCAATGAGTCAGTTGCGCCTTGAACTGCGCTGTTGACGATTGCGCCAGGGACATGAACACGAGCAACACCAAACAGGCTCGCCATCAAGTCAGTCGTCAGCATACCGGTCTGGGTATATTTGACGCGCTGCAAGAGGTCGTCATTGTTTGCAAGTGCTGTGTAGGTATCCTTAGAAAGCACGAGAACGTTAGGACGTCGCCCAGTCTTGCTCTCTACGGAGTCAATCTGCTCACGGATGTCGTTGATTGGAGTTGAGTTTGCTGCATCCCACTTAGTGCTTGGTGTGATGTCGCCGCCAGTTGTTGAACCGGTCCACAAACTAGTTGTAAACGCAGCACCAGCAAAGACTTGCTCACGCTTCAAAAGCAACTGTTCAGTGATGTACTGAGTTGTGGATACTTCGATGTTGAGCGCTGCATCAGCATTGCCAACAACGTAATCGTCAAGGTCCATATGGACGCCATACTGGTCACAACTGAACGTGTCAGTTGATAGCGTGTAGTTGGCACCAACAGTCTCAGAACCGGTCGCACGCAAGTCGGCGATTGATCTGAGGTAATTCCCTTTATCAAACACGAAATATTTGTCCGTGAGTTTAGGGCTTGGGATTGATGGAAATACTTTGTCAGCGATGAAGCGTGTTTGCTCCTGTGCATAAGCAACTGAGATATTGCTCAACGCTTCATCAACGTGAACCTGTGAAGTGAGTAAAGGCATCGTTTTTTCTCCTTTTAGTAATCAGTGATTAAGCTGCACGTGCACCGTTGATGCAGTTGATAGCGCAAGAGATGATCTCGCCTGCTGCGCTTGCTGCTTCTAGGGCTTGCCCAACAAGTCGGACAGTGGTGTCAGTACCAGCCGCAACAACGTCAGCTTGACCATCATCGCCGGTGCCGATGTTGTTACCAACTGCAATCGCCTCATTGGCTGAGACCTTGCTGATGCCGTAGAGCATAACGCTTGCGGCTTCACCTGAAGCTGGTGCATTTTGCAAAACACCGATTGGAACGTCAGTCACCGCCGCGCAAACGTTGACGGTATTGTCAGCGGTAATTTTAACAAAGTAGTACTGCTTAGCACTTAGGTCTGCCGCTGCGGTGAACGTTGCGACCTGTCCTGGTAATTCGTAAGCCATCGCTTTTTCTCCTTATGCTTTCTTAACTCTCTCTGCCTGGTATTCAGCATAGAGTTTTGGGTTGGTTTGAATTGCTTTCGCAATCGCTACAGGCATCTCCAGTTTGCCTTCTGACTTCTGGATCTCTTCCTGAGCGAGTTGCTGGATTTGCCCCCAAGCGTCACTTGCTGCTTCAACCGGTGCATTGCTGCCAGCCTCAACCAGTGTCGCGCCGCCCTTCATCCCGTTGGATGCAGCGGTGAGAGCTTTCTCAATGCGTGCGCCGAAGTTCTCATCACGCGCTTTAGCTTCAAGCACGAGATCACAAACTTCCTCCAATGAATGGCCTGGAACATTGCAAAGTGATTTCTCGCTTTTTGCGATGAATTCGCTTCGCTCACGTTTTGCCAATTCTTGCCCAAGCTCGTTTTCGAGCTTTTGACTTTTTTCGACGAGTTCACGATTGGACTTCCAAAGAGCTTCGACTGCTGCACGAGCAGCATCTGGAAGTTCGCCAAGAGATTTCTTGAGATCTTCCTCATCTTTCTTTTCCATATCGTCCTCAGCTTTCTCAGCCTCGTCTTTTTCTTTCTCGGTTTCGTCTTCCTCTTTCTTTGCCTCGTCGTCTTCCTTCTCATAATGACGAGGTTTTTCGATTTCCTCACCATTAGCAGTTCGAAGAGCTTTGAGAGCATCCTTGACTGACATCATATCCGAGAAGGACTCTAGGAGTTTCATTGCTGCGGAAATTGCCGCCTTGGCATCTTCCGGCAGTTCCATTTTCTCCATGTTCTCTTCCAACTTCGCGATTGCTTCCGACCGTCCTTCGGCTTTCAGCACTTCGACCAAGATTTCTTCCATCCTCATCGTTTCACCTCTTGCCGATTTCATGATTGGAAACCGGCGTTTCATGTTTGCACCGCTTTCAACGAGCGAGACCTCATGAGTTCGCACGTCCTTGAGCGATGTGACGCGGCGCTTTTTTGCCATCGTCTCACCTCGACTTGTTGTTTGATTGTTGCCTACTCGGCTGGGAAGCAATCTACTCGATCGCTATTGATATCGTAGCAGAGCGATTTTCTCGGTCAAGCCCGTTCGATGAATTCAACTTCAGGCATCTCGCTCTCTGCCATCTCTTCGCGTTGCCCATATCCGCCAATTGAGAATCCGTTGAGCTCTCCAGATTGAACGCGACTCCAGAGCTCGGGCGTGAGTTTGACGCCAAGAATCCATGAACCAGAACGCACAACGTCATCACCGAAGTTTTGCGCATACGCTTTATGGGGTCTGCCTTCGATTGCGGCTTTGTAATCTTCGGTGGATGGATAGGGTTGAATCCATGACTCAACGATTTTTGCGCCGTCTGCTTCGCCGTTATGATCAAGACCTACCACTCGGGATTCGCTCAAGAAATTGTGCGCGGTTTCTTCGATAACTGCTGGACTCAAGTAATCATCATGAGCATCGATGATGTAAGGGTCGAGAACTACCCCATACACGATGCGTTTTGCTTCGTCTGCTTTATAGATGCCGACGCGTTTCTTTGCTTTCTCGCGTTCTCTCTCTCTCTCATATCGTTCAAGAGTGGAACTGGCCCACGTAAAACCTGGGTCGCCTCCCCAAAGTAAATGCGCGATGTAACCAGCCCCAGGCCAACCTGGATCGCTTCGATCTCGATTCTTGGGTGCCTTCAAATCAACTTTGTGGCGACTAAAGAAACTGAACATTCGCTTGATCGTGTCGATGCTTACGCGTCGACCATTTGCAAGATCACGCGCACGCGCAACACCGACAGCAGTGCCGCCTCTGCGATGTTCTCGCCTTAATTCAAGACCACGACGTGCTGCCTCGCGCACGCCCTTGGGTGGCAGAAAGCTCGTCTCAACTTTCTCGATCAACTCGTTGAGTTCTTTGACGCGACGTTCCAAAGAATCGACGTGCTGCGTTTTACGTATTGCTGCCGGATGCGGCAATGATAGATCTGCCGCCTTGCCTAATACTTCGCGTGCTGCGGTTCCTAATGCGATGACTGCCAATGGCTCGTCGTCTTGGTGATCGCTAAGTTCACCGAGATCGATCACATCAACTTCCGTTCGCAATAGACCGATTGGATTCAAATAATTTTTGGCAAATCGTTCACCACTGATGCCGCATAAGTGTTGACCACGAGCGACATCGAGACCCGAAGGCGTACTCACAACGAAAAGCAAACGCTTCTCGGTTTTCGTTGACTTTGGGTGTTCAGACGGAAGCAGATCATAATCGGTGGTGTATTTCGGATTGGATGGTCGTCCCGATCGAAGTAACTTGAGATAAGCGTTGACTCTAGCCATTGCCCATTGATCTCGACTGCTAACGCTCGGTCGATGACTCGTTGAGAACGCGCCAGCGCCGCGTCTGAATACCGCTTTTAGAGCGCCAAGATTGGCGCGTTTACTTTTCGCGTCGCCGACTTTCTCGTTGTGTTCGTCGCGTTTTCTTTCGAGTGCCTTGATGTTTGCATCGCTGAGTTTAATGCCGCCACGTTGACCACCGGCAGAGCCTTCGGGGTTGCGCGTGCTGCCTCGTCGTCGTTCGCTTGGCTTGGCTGGCGTCTTTGGATCGTCTTTTTGTTTATCGAATCGAGATCCGACACGAGCGGTTGCTATCGCGGCAGCTTGTTCTTTGTCGCCAGTGCGTTCAAGGATCGCCTCATAAATTTGGTCCCACTTGGCTGGTTTCTCGATGAGTTCAAGATCATCGTGTGACTCAACGACCTCAAACTCAAACTCATTTGATGCGCCCTCGTGTGGTTCATAATCGCCCTCCATCAGAGTCGGACCATTTTCGGTATTCATCCAGTGATAACCGTCCGGTGCCGGGATCTTAATCGTTGCCATCGTCGCCCCCTTGCTCATAAAGTCCCTGTAAGTCTTTGAGATCTTCGCCCTCTGGCGCTTGTTCGCCTTGTTCTCTTGATGTCTCTCTCTCGACTTGTGGCAAGCCTGCAAACTCTCGTGCATGATCCTCAAGCGCATCGTCTGGCGTGATGACACCAGCACCAACGAGTGAGGCGATGCCACTTGCAAACTCGGAAAGCTCTGGCAATTCAACGTCCTCATATTTGAGAGTTGGGGCGAACTCGTAAGAAATACCATTCAATTCTAGGAGTTGCGGTATCGCGTGCGCGTTGAATTGCGATGCGATTGAGTCGAGGTAGGTTCCGAGTGATTGAGCAAAGAGCGAGGTCTTGTTGCTCACCAGTGAATACGAGCCATGACCATCAAGCCCGGTGATTAGAAACTCAGCCATCACTGAGATTAGAATCCGCGATTCGTATCGTTTGATGATTTCGTTGACATCGATGGGACGTCGCCCGCCAGCACTCAAGAGCTTGAGTCTGAAGCCTGACGGCGTGCCATCGCTGAGAGTTTCTGATGGTATCACCAGACCCTCGTACTCATCGCGACCGACGCGCTGAATCATGTCCTTCATCGATGCAAGCACGCTTTTCTCTGCGGCGCTTGCGTTACTCGATAACATTTGAAGCGGGACTTCCATGCACGGCAGACCAGCAAGATCACGACTCACGCCAATCGCTTCGTATGTTGAGATCTTCTTTTTGTAATAATACGAGATGTAAGCATTTCTCAGAACCGAACGCCCTTCTGGGTTGTTCTTGTGTGCTTCAGTTCTAAACAGCAGAATCTTGTCGGCTGGGATGTATCGTCGATTGTAATAGGGCGGCGCTACTTGAATCACCCCACGGACTGCGCCATCGTCTTGGTCGAGGTCCCACTTTTCGATCGACTCTTGTGATCGAATCGGAAAACCACGGAACCCGATTCGATTGTCATCGAACTTTGAACGATACAGTTTGGACTCATGTCTTGGCCCTTTGCGTAGCTTGTACGTGATTTCATGCACTGAGAAGCCAAAGATCAGAAAGCTCAAGATCTCGCTGATTGTATCAGTCCAAGTTCGATCGAGATCTTCAAAGAGCGCACCCTCAACGAACTCAGCCACCGCACGCGCCTCATCGTTGTCATCGGCTGGCTCAATCGTCCAATCAACTTGTCGCACAAGTGTCTTGATAGCGTACAAGAACGCGCCAACGATGGCATCATTCTCTGCCATCTCGCGGAACATCCGCCGACCTTTAGGGTTCTTGAGATCATTGAGAAACTCCTCGGTGATCTCACCGCCCATCGATTTGAGACCGGTCTGACCGTACAGCTCAAAGATATCGATCGGGTTTTCGTTTTCGTTGTTATCGTCGCTCATATCAATTTCCCTTCTTCCTTAAGTTGTCGGATCTTTGCTCTGCTTGGTCGTCTAATTGTACAACGACAGTTCGCAAAGTGTTTGACGCCTGCGTTTCTGCTATCGTCTCCGGGCCATCGCATTTGTGCCCCGTCTGACAACGTGAAGTAATCTCCCAATCGTCTCACGTCGCCGTTTAGTTCTTGATGACCGCGACCGCCGTCTGTAAGTGACGACGACCATTCAACGTACTCAACGCCACTTGCCTCAAGTGCTGCAAGATTGCCTTGATTCTGCGCTTGCATCATTTCAGTTCGTGCGATGAGTGACGAACGACCCCAAACATTGCGCACAATTGCGGGTCCGCGTTCGAGTGGCTGAAGGCTCACTCGCGTGGGTCGTTGTCCGGGTGCAAGAACTTCGGCATCATCGAGATACGTTGAGAATCGAATACGCCGCGCAAGTTCGCTTGATGTGATGCCAGGCTCTTCGGTCATCCACTGACCGATTTGATTTGCCATATTCTGTTGGAATTCTTCGCGTATATTCTCCACCAAGTTTGTCGCCAGCACTTTCTTCTCACGCATGAAGTTCTCTTGGAAAGTTGGCGGAATTATGAATCGTTGCCCACGGTTCATCGTTCGATTGCCTGCGTCTTGAACTTCTCTCAAACCACCAGTGGTTAATATTCCGATCAATGCTTGCACGGCACGCTCTTCGGCGTTTTGAATGCTTTTCTTGACGACGGCACGAATCAATCGAACTTCCTCGTCCACGAGTTCTTTGAGATATCGATCAAGGACTGCCTTGATTTGTCCAGCCATTGCCTTCGATCGTGTTTGTGCCTGGCGTGCGCCTGGGCCTGATCTTGTGCCTCTGAAGCTCGGCTCGCCGCGTCTCATAACCATATTTGTGCGCCTCTGCTTCCTTCGTTTGGATCAATTGATATCACCGGCATCGTGGATTCATCCAGTTCGGTGATCGCCCAAACCAGTGCATCGAGTCGATCGGGTGACTCACGAGTCATTGCTGGGACATAGTTACAAAGCTGATCTTCGAGTCGTTCAAAGATTCCAACATGATGGACTCGCGCTTGTTCGTATCGTGCGCCGACTGGCTCTGCGCGAGCTTGCTTGCCTCGCGATGCGTGAACGCTTTTAATTGCAACCGTTGAGTTGATGCCTTCGATGATTGTGCGCCAAGTGTCGCCGCCTTGATTTGATTCAACGACGATTCGATCGGCTCTAAATTCGTCGTAGGCCTCGATCGCTCTGCGACAAACTTTCTCGGGCGTGCCTTTGAAACTTAGATCAGCAAGAACATAAAAATCTCGATTGGATAGACCAACAACGACGATGCCACTTTCATCGCTGCCCTCTTTGCTCGTTGTCGCTGGGTCGATTGCAACCACGATGCGCTGCATCGATGGCGTATCTTGGCAACGATTGTCCTCAATATCGCGACGTGCGAAGAGTGCGCCAGGCAACTCGCTCAAGAGCTCGCCTTCGAGCTCTTGTCTGCCTAACGTTGTTCCCGCGTAACGTTGATGGATTGCGTTTATAAACGATTCCGCCAAGTTGTGGGTGTTGTCGCTCGTGCGCCCTCGCGTGACGTGGGTGTCATTTGCATCGGCTAATCTTTTGAGAGCGGTCAATGGTCGCGGTGTTGTGGTGACGATGGTGCGCGGGTTGTCGCCGAGTCGCATACCGAATTGGAGTTGATCCCACGAGTCCCATCGAGACCACGCCGCAAGTTCGTCCGCCCAAGCAAGATCGTGCTGCGGACCTCGAAGTTGATCCGGCTTGTCGGCTGAATACGTCGAAGCAACTGCACCATTGGGCCACGTCAATCGTCGTTTGGATGGTTCGTACTCTGGACGAAAGTTCGCAGGCGAACACGCCAAGATTCCGCTCTGACCTTCAACCATAACATCTCGACAATCGGCAGCCGTTCGTCCGACAAGTGCGACGCGTTTGGCTCTGCCGTCTTTGATTTCATTGATAATGAATTCAGCACCACATCGAGTTTTGCCCCAACCTCGCCCAGCGAGCACGAGCCAGTTTCGCCAAGTCGTTTTCGGCGCAAGTTGTTCCGGCCTGGCGTTAAAACGCCAGTCACTCATCAAGAGTTCGATCTCGTCATCACTGAGATCAGAGAGAAGTTTATTCCTCTCCGTTTCGCTCTGCGATGCGAGCCAATCTATCCAAGAGCTGCTCACGAACGTCGCCATTCTCATGTTTAATCGGACCGCCATCGAGTCCTGTTAATTCTTGCCGAGTAGTTTCTTTCCAACCTGCCTGAGTTTTCAAATAAAAGATAGCCGCCGTGGTATTGCCCGAGTTCGCTTGCACGATGAGATTCTTTGCCACTGAGCCAATCGCTTTGACTTTGCCTTTTTGATAGCGTTCGGAAACTTCTGGCTGGCGTTTCATGATGTCGTAAAATGTGGTCCGACCTATGCCAAAGTAGTCCGCAATCTGCTCTGACGATAACACTGCTGCCAACGTTTCAACTTCCGCAATTTGCGCATCGGATAACACCGTCAACGGTCGTCCATCTTTCTTGTGTTCGCTCTTTGGTTTCGCCCTCGACTTGCGCTTCTTTGTTGTCATGGTGTCGACTCTTTTGGTTGGAATACATAACTGAACCAAAGCACTTTCTGACGAAGCGATCTGGTTCTCAAATTCTTGGAAGCAATCTTCCCCATTTGCGGACTTGTGTACCCGTAATTGATGAGCTTCCAGCAATCGCTTTTTTGTCGTGATCGATACATTGGAATGCTGGAAAACTTTGCCATGATTTTGTATCCGTAACGCTCATTCATAAGTTTTGAAGTTTCTGTCACCATTTTCAAACCGAGACCAAAGCCAACATAATCAGGATGAATCACGGTTCTATTGGAATGCCAGATCTTCAAATTGCCCGGCACATAATTGGCAAAACATTGAAATCCAATTTGTTTGTCTCCGTGAAATAATCCAAACGTATAAAGTTTTCCTCCAGGCAAATTCTCATTTAGATAATGATAGCGGCTAAAGTTTCGCCACGTTTTTTTGTCAACTTCATGGATGTCGAATTTGATTCGTTCCTCTCGGGGTTGCCTTTGTAACCTCCGATCGTGATATCGTTGATCATTGCAATCGATGACCCAATCGGGTTGCAGCCAATCGATCACATCATGATGGCATGACACCAACACAAAACGTTTGTCATATCTTCGCGCTGCTTTCTGAATTGCGTGACTCATGATTTTCGCCACAGTTCGATCAACCACCGATGTCCATTCATCAATGCAAACAACGGACGAGCTATCAGCCATTGCGATTTTGAGAGCCGCTTCAGCCCTGAACTTTTGCCCATTGCTAAGCGTATACATAGGACGCAACCAACAAACGACTTGACTCAATCCGACGCTGTTAAGAATGCCCGCTCTTTGGTCATAGGTCAGATCTTCCGGAAACAAATCAATGATTGGTTTTGAATAGTCAAAATCGAACTCAAAGCAATCATCACCAAAGATCTGTTTGGTCAATGTAGTTTTGCCAGAGCCAGAATTGCCTATGATCAAACCAACATTGAAATCCGAATCAACGTCCGCTTTGACGTTGAGCTTGTGCGTGAGTTTCTTTTCGATATCGATGTCCATCGATTGTGCGGCTTTCGTCGCCATAAAAGACTTTGACGGCTTCGACTCCAAATGCACCGAATAATCTTTCAACATCTCACACCAACTTCACTTCGAGCCCACGCTCTTCGAGTTCATTGAATAGGCTTTGGAGTTGCCCTTCATTCTCGCACGTCACAAAGAGGCAGTTTTCTTTGACCTCATCGATTGAGATTTCTTTGATATCCTTTTCACCGAGTAAGTCATCCACCATGCCTTCGAGTTCAGTCGCAGAGAATCCGGCTGCCTCGACTAGCGCAGAATCTTCAAGATCGAGCGCCGAGAGTTGTTGCATCAATGCATCATCATCCCAGTTCGCGAGCTCTGCGGTGCGATTGTCAGCGATAGCATAAGCAGTTGCTTCAGAACCTTCGAGCTGAGTTCTCACGATGCGGATTCGATCCCACCCGAGTGATCGCGCTGCTGTCAGCGTGCCATTGCCAGCGATGACGACGCCTTTGCTATCCACCACGATCGGCTTTTGTTGTCCGAATCGACGCAAACTTGATTTGATTGCTGCCAAGTTCTTGTCATCGTGCTGACGAACATTTGCTGGATCTAGATCCAACTCCTCTATCTTAATCTCTTCCACATTCATGTTTTGATCCCTCTTGTGTCTTATGCTTTTTTTACCGGCCCAACCGGCCCAATAATCTCAATGATTGGCTCTCGTGGTTTTCCATCTTTGTAAACCCAAACTTCCTTGGTGACGCGTTCGCCACATTTGAATTGTTTGAGTCGTGTCATTTCCGCGGATCCTGGTCGTCGATTGCATTTCACTTGAATCAATCTCGTGTCATTAGACCCGATCGCAATAATATCCCACTCACCTAGCGACGCTGCGGCTCTTGTGCACCGATATCCGAGTTCCTCTAGTTGTTTCATACAACGATGTTCCGCTCGCGTTCCCTTGGCTTTCCTATTCTTGACCGTCATCAATCACTCTCCACGTCCAACGCATCGTAAAGAGTCGCGACCTCTTGCGGAATATACATCTGCACCTCAGTCAACGGACCCCAGAGTTGCCGCAATGCGTCATAGGCCTCCTCCAGACTACCGTGCGAAGCCGAGACCGTTTGCCAAGGGTAGTCTGGCGCCGGTCTATACTCGATCACGATCCAAGGCTTTCGTCTGACCTCTCCGAACATCGTTCCCCCTGAAGACAATCCTGCCCTTGAGATCCGCCGTGGTCAACGCCATCAATCAAGTGATGCGAACACAGGAACGAAAGTGGCGTTGACCAGTCGGCGAATTCCGACACCGCCAGTGTCGCACACTTCGCACCATCAACGCCAGCGGCGCTCACAATTCTTTCAGCGGCTCGAATCGATAGAGCGCCCAAAGCTCGGTGCCGTCCTTGGCTTCACCGGCGAGCTCAAAGCTGATTGAATCGTGATCGTTCACAACCTGGGCAAACTCCCACCGACGATAGAGCCCTGGTATTCTCCGCCACTGGCTCAAGTCCATTGGACCAGCATTGCGGAAGGGGTCATCTTTGCTCTTGAGTAAATCTTTGATTGGCATCTCTTCACCTCCTACTAACTAAACGCGGATTTGATCTCTCAAGTGGGACACCGCACGGATAAAAAGCACCCCGAAACGGGGTCTATTAAACCCATGAAACTTTGCTCACTCGCGTTGGTACATGCTCTCCCCCCTCTTAAGAGGGGGGGAGAGTTATGTACCAAACGAATCGAGAGTGAGTGATTGGTACATTTAACGGTACATAACGGTACATAACGAAGCATAACATTGCGGAATCAGTCATGATTTCAATTTGTACCCGCTTTGTACCGTTTTCCGATTGTCTGACAAAATCGGTACATTTTGACCCCAAAATCAGGGCCCCTGGTACATGGCAAAATTGTACCGATTTTCACCGTTTTCTGATGTTTGCCGGCATCGTCGTGAACCGACAATCGCCGAGCTTGCCAGCTTCAAAGATCACCAACATCGACGGAGCCGGGGCGGTCAATCCCGGCTCTCGTGTCTTTGGATCTATAAACTTGAGACGACCTTTCAGGAATACAATCTCCGACGCATTAAGCGCCCACTGATGAAAGGCCCGAGTGTCCGTGCGTGCGAACATCAGAATCACCGAACTATTGCCTAGCGTCGCCTCATAATGTGCCTTTTGTAGCCAGTCGGCCACTCGTGAATATGGTGGGTTGCACCACGTCCACGACTGCCACGGCAACGCCAATCCATCGTCTTGTTCGTCGTACCACTCCGAACACTTCGCGGACCATTCTTGTGCGCACGCATCAAGTTTGAAGTCATAACAACGAGAGAGACGATCAAAGAACTCTGGCGGGGTCGCCCAACAATCTTGACCACTGCTATGATGTAGTCCGCCCAATGTCATCGTGCTAGCCTCATGAGATTCAACATTGACGCCCATGCTTCATCGACCACCGACCAACCGTTGGTATTTGACTCGATGAGTTCTGCCGATTGCAAAACGTTGATCAATCGTCCCTTTGAGCTTGCCTTGATCTCTTGTTTCGCACTGCGTTCGGTCAAGTTTTCGACATCGATGAGCCATTGACGCAATTGATTGTTTGAGATCCACGGCAATCGATCCCCATCGAGTGGACATGAGTTGTCGTGCCAGGCTCTAGCAAATCGATCTTTCCGCGTTGCTAGTTTCTCATCGACTTTCTCCGCAGGCGTCACCTCCTCGACTATCGCCGATTTGACTGGCTCACCCTCGTCATCGACCCACCCAGGGATTTCAATCGTGCGCAACTCCGCTTGATGACTCATCGCCAACTCCGCGTCTTTGCTTTTACGTTGTATGATCTCGATCGGTTTGTCGCCTTTCTTCGGCACCACCGACACTTCGATGTCCAACGCACCGCGCCACGCGCTAGAACCTCGCGCACGATGTTGAGCCTCATCACTTACGCCAGTGTGATGCACTAACAACACTGAACAACCGAACGCATTCATCAAGTTTGCGCACGCATCCAACATCGTCTTTGCGTCTTGTGCCGAGTTCTCGTCACCCAATAGGAAACGATGCAACGTGTCCACGATGATGAGCTTTGGCGGCTCTGCAAGACTTCGCAAAGATTCCGCCACTCGTTGATAACCCGCATCCGTGTTGAGATCGCATCCACTTCGCGAGACCCAGATCTTGGTTGATTTCACTTTGTGATGATGTTTCCACGCTGCGACTCGTCCACGCAAACCATGATGACCCTCGCCAGCGAGATAGACGACCGTGCCGGGCGTCACTTTGTGACCTCGCCAGTTCGTGACACCACCCGCGATGCGAAGTGCCCAGTCCAAGACGATGAATGTTTTTCCGCCACCCGACGGGCCATGAACCATCATCAATGCGTTGTCTTGCAACCATCGTTTGACAAGCCACGAAATAGGCGCCGGCTGAGAACAAAACTCGTCACCCGGCACGAGCCAATCACTGATATCCGGAGTCAATAGAGTCATCAAGTCATGACCAGCATTATGATAATCGTTAGCATCACCCGATTCTGGAGGCATGACGACTTGCGCGCCATGACGCGCTGCGGCTTCGTGAGCTTTTGCGAAGCCAACGCCACCCGCGTCATTATCTGCAACGATGACAATTCGCTGATTTTGACCGTATGACTCACGAATTTGACCCGTCACGCTCGGCAAGTTGCTCGCAGAGAATGCCACGATCACCATCTCCTCGGTCACTTCGCGCACGGTTGCACCCGTTGCGAAGCCTTCGACGATGTAAATCGTATCCGTCGGCATACCCAGTGCGAGATAACAACCGCCAACGCGTCCACCCTGATGATAAAGTTTGCCGCCGTTGCCATCGATGTACTGAAGAGAGCTGAGTTGATATTTCTCATCATAGAGCGGGACCATCAATCGCCCGTCTTGTGAGATGCGCACGCCGTGCGCTCTGACTCGCTTGCGCGTGAGATATTGGTGATCATCACTTGCTGTTTGTGCATTGTCCCAAATGCGTTTGACCTCTTGCCTCGTGTTCTCTCGTTGACGCTCAAGCTCTTGACGTCGAATCGTCTTGGCTCTCTCGATGTTTGATTTGCTGCGGGCTATCTCTTGCGGCGTCAATTCTCTGCCGAGACTTGCTCGCCAGTCTTGTTTGATGTCTCGCCGCCAACAACCAAAGGCACCGCCCGGGATATCGTCGCCATGCGCGATGTACCACCCAGTCTTGCCGCCTTTCTCGTCGGCATCGAAACGATAAAGAGTTCCGTCAAGAACGATAACATCCGGTGCCTTGAGTCCCGCTTTCTCGATTGCTTGTCTCAGTTGCTTGTCGGGCGGCTCAACTGGACGCGCATCCGCGTTGAATTTGCCGCCAAAAATATCTATCAGATCAGTCATGGATTCCCCCCGATGACGTGCTGGAGTCGCTGCCGGCACGTTATCAATCCAAATTTTTCGTTTCTACTTCCTGCTCTAATTCTTTTAACCCAAGAACAAGTGCCTCTCGAATCACATCTGAACGCGATGCGCTCACGAGTGACTGCCGAACACTGCCCAGAACAAGAACCAGCGCATCGATTCTTGTGAGCATATCACCCGAACACTTGAACCCAACCAATTGATTTTTCACGTCTTTTCCTCCGAAGTACGTTTCCAATAAAAAAAATGTCTCCCTGGTTAAAACATACGTTAAAAGTCTTTGCAACCAACGTTGAGTTTTGAATAAATGGCTCATGTCGCAGTTACGCGACGCGAAACAAAGGAAACAAAATGAGCCAGTCAAAACCAAACCCAGTACATACTTTCCATCCTACTCGCGACGAGCTTCTGGTGCTTGCGCGAGACTATAACGACAACGAAGGCATTTTGATCATCGAACGTCTCGCACGATTGATGGACAAGCATTTCAGCGAATTTGAAACAATCAACAGCGCACGCACTGTCAAAAGCGTTTTGCGAAAATTCACTGATGAGTTGGAGCATCAACTAAAGTGCCACTCATCGTTTGAAGACTCGCGAAATTATCTCAGTCCAGTCATGGAAGAGCTTCGCATCATGAAAGATTCGGCGATGGAGATTCGTTCCGCGTGGTGCAAACTCGAAGATTTTTGCTACTTCGAATTTGACGAACTCGCCAAGTTGGTTCTCGGCGAAATGCGAGTGCGCAAATTCTTCCTCGCTCGTAGTCATGCTGACGATGATGGCAGCAATTTAAACGACTCTTGGACAATCGACACGCCGCACAGCGTGATCTTGCGTGATCTAAATCGCCAAGGTCATTGCATTGCTTCATTGGTTGAACACGGCGAAATCGTTTTGGATTCATACTGAAAGGAAAACATCATGGCACAATATCAAGGACACAAGAATTGGAATCACTGGAACGTCTCACTCTGGATCATGAATGAATACAATGTTTACAAGTGGGCCGCGTATCTCGTCACGCGATACAATCGCGACGTGGCCGCTCGCAAACTCTTGGCATATTGCAAAGTGTATTGGCGCGAGTTTCACGGATGCACTCCGGACGATGCGCCGTTGACGTTCTCAAGTGTTCGCGCAGCTCTCACAAATTGGGGGAAGTAATGAAAGCAAATATTGAGATCGTGCATCGTGATCACACTATCAAGATTGAAGCCGCAGCCGTTGGCAATGATGGCGGCGGCATTTGGGATGTCGCAATTGAGGAACCAGGCGGTCGTTGCATTTGGAAGGACGTCGAAATCATTACAGGCATTCAGGGAATGGCAGAAATTTTGTCGGGGTTGCGTTGTATGGTCAACGAAATCGACGACGAGAACATCAAGCGTCAATGACGCAAAACATAGAAAGGGATTCAAATGGTAACAATCACAAGAACATCGGACACAACGCATCAACATCTGAAGGTGTTGACGTATGGTCCAGCCGGGTCTGGAAAGACGCGTCTTTGCGCAACTGCGCAAGATTGCATCATCATCAGTGCCGAGAGTGGACTCTTGAGTCTCCGCGGCTTCGACTTGCCAGTCATCGAAGTCTCCACGTTGGCACAAGTCCAAGAGGCTTACCAGTTTCTAACCGACAGCGACGAAGCGCGGAACTTTCGTTGGGTGTGCATCGACTCACTCAGCGAGATCGCGGAAGTCGTCTTAGCTGCTGAGAAAAAAGCAAGCAAAGACCCGCGCAAGGCATATGGCGAACTCCAAGATCGGATGTCTCAACTCATCAGAGCTTTTCGCGATTTGCCAAAAAACGTTTACATGAGCGCAAAAGTGGAACCTTTGCGTGACATGGATGGCGTTTCGGGGTGGACTCCATCTATGCCCGGCAACAAACTTGGCCAGAGTTTGCCGTATTTCTTCGACGAGGTTTTTGCCTTACGCGTCAAAGAGGTCGACGGCGAAACTCGGCGAGCACTGCAAACTGCCACCGACGGCGTTTGGACTGCAAAAGATAGAAGCGGCGCACTCGCGCAATTTGAAGAACCAAATTTGGAAACAATTTACAACAAAATCATCAAGTAATTAGGAGAACAAAACAATGCCAAGCATCACATTCAACGCAGGAAACTATGACTTTAGCACCGAGGACCGCCCAGCATACGAGGCACTGCCTGAAGGGTATTACAACGTGATTGCGATAGATTCTGAGATCAGAGAGACAAAGGCAGGCACCGGCAATTATCTGCAATTCAAGTTCGAGATCTTGGACGGTCAACATAAAGGACGATACATCTGGGATCGATTCAACATCAGGAACCCTAACCCGCGAGCCGTTGAGATTGCGCAAGAGAACTTGGCGCGCTTCTGTCAATCGGCGGGTCTTAAAAGTATCAGTGATTCCTTCGAGTTGCATCATCGACCCGTCAAAGTCAAAGTAACTCAACGCGAGTGGAACGGGCAGACGCAAAACGAGATCAAGGGCTACCGCAAAGCTGATCTTGGCAACGCTACACCAGCCCCAAGCACTGGCAATGTTCCTTTCTGATCAAGCAATCATCGCGCTCGCTCGCACGGCTCCTAGAGTCTCGGGCGGGCGCTTTCTTTTAGATTTTCTTCAACTCATTTTTAGGAAAAACAAAATGCAAAACGCAAAATGGATTTTAGCTCGTCAAGTATTCATCACCGCCAATTCAACTAACATGAAAGACCCTACGCCAATTTGTAAGCCATGCTTTTCAAGCATGGTCGGCAAGCATGGCAAAACTGGCGAGTGCCGAGATTATTTAATCAATCTCGATACCGTGATTCACATTGCCGACTTTGATCCACATCGACTCGTGATTGATGGAGAGGATAAGGGCATTGTGCCGGTTGTGCGCCTGACATTTGCGGCAACTGATGAGGGTGGAATCATTGAACAAAAATTCATCATCGCAAGTTTCGACGAAATTATGCGTTTGACTGATGCTGTCGGCGTGGAGCCAGAACAATGAAAACCACGCTGCAAATTCTTGATGATAGAATGGAACGCGAGCAGGACACGAGCCACCGATCACATCTCGGCGCATCGAGTATTGGCGGCGAATGCGAACGCAAAACGTGGTACTCTTTTCGCTGGGCATTGGAACCCGACTTCACTGCTGACGTGCTGCGCAAGTTTCGCGACGGTCACGAGAGCGAGGAGTTGATCGCTCGTGAGCTTGAACAAGTCGTGGAACTGATGGGTCGGCAGGCACGTTTTCAGGATGGGCACTTCGGCGGTTCAGTCGATGGAATCATTCGCAGCGGACTCGTTGAAGCACCGGACACGCCTCACATTTGGGAGCATAAAGCCGTGAGTGATAAACGTTTCGACGAGTTGCATCGATTGCGCGAACGTTTATCGCTTCTCAACGACGAGGGATCGGTGCTGCTCAAGTGGATGCCAACGTATTATGCACAAGCTCAAATTTACATGCACAAACTGAAGATCGATTGGCATTATATGACCGTAGCAAGCGCGGGATCTCGTCGCCTGCTGAGTCTTCGCACGCCACTCGATGAATATTATGCCCAAGAGATTGAAGACAAAGCACATCGCATCATCAAATCATTAGATGCACCGCGCAAAGTCTCGCCTGACTTTGATTTTTGGCTGTGCCGTTTCTGCGATTTCGCAGGACTTTGCCACGGTAACAATCAACCCGACAAGTCGTGTCGTTCTTGTCGTTATGCTCAGGCAACGAAAGACGGTCGATGGCGTTGCATGTTCTTTGAAACTGAACTGGATGACGACAAACAAAAGCGTGGGTGTGAAGAATGGCGCCGCTTTTTAGACGGTGGGCGAGTTCTCGATTAGACTGAAGGAAACCACCACAAAGGGGGAAAATCATGGATGGATTGGATTTGTTACTCATTGCGATGCTGTTGGCTTTTGGCTTGTTTGTCGCTGTTTCGGGCATGATCTTTGAGTACATACTTGAGAAACGCGAGCAGCGTGCGTTGCATCGTCACGTTTGGGGGAACGTCGTTGATCTTAAGTCGTGGCGAGACTCGCGCAAACGCGCATCCGGCATTCGACGGTGATGCATGAGTTGGCTCTTTTCGCAGGCGCTGGCGGTGGAATACTCGGGGGAAGATTGCTTGGATGGCGCACAGTGTGCGCTGTTGAGTGCGATCCCTACGCCGCCAGCGTCTTGGTTTCCCGACAAAACGACGGAACACTTGATGCTTTCCCGATCTGGGATGACGTGCGCACGTTTGACGGAAGACCGTGGCGAGGCATTGTTGACGTCATATCTGGAGGATTCCCGTGCCAGGACATCAGCGTCGCCGGAAGACGCGAAGGCATCGACGGAGAAAAATCTGGACTCTGGAGCGAGATGGCTCGAATCATCAGTGAAGTTCGACCCCGATTCGTATTCGTGGAGAACTCACCAGCAATTATTCGACGAGGTCTTGCAAGAGTCCTCGGTGATCTTGCCGTTCTCGGGTATGATGCGCGGTGGCGTCGTCTATCAGCCTTGGAACTTGGAGCGCCACACCGACGAGATCGATTCTGGCTCGTTGCTACCGACGCCAACCGCGATGCAATACGGCACGACGAACAACGGCACGAGATCCGACGGCACAACGTTTGCCACTGCGGGAATGCCGAGTCTCCAGACGATGGCCGCGCAGAATCTATGGCCAACGCCGACGGTCGAAGGCAATCGGAATCGCAAAGGATTGAGCGAAAAATCAGGCGACGGCCTGGAGACGGCAGTGAAACGATTGGAAGACCAGAATGGTGGACCGTTGAACCCAACGTGGGTAGAGTGGCTCATGGGGTGGCCAATCGGGTGGACAAGTTGCGATGTCTTGGCAACGGACAAGTTCCATCGGTGGCAGCAAAAGCATGGGAATTACTAACGCGATAGACTACTCCCCCGACCAGCGTGGTTAATGAGTGCCACGTTGTAAATGGGTGGTCTATCGGCTCGGAGAGGCGCGCACCTCTCCGGGCACTGGGGGGAACGATGCGCAAGGAAGATCTAAAGGCCCGAGCGGCTTTTCAATATCGTGAAAAAAAGAAAGAACTGGCGATGTCGATGCGACGCGTCAAAGCGTGGATTATCAAACATTCAGACGATGCCGATCGAGTTGCTGATCTTCGCGACTATCTGCGAAGATTAGAGTTGGAAGATCTCTTTTGGACTAAACATCGAAAGAATCGGCAATCTTAGAGTCTTACGCCAGAGTCGAGGAGACTCACCAGACGTCGCTCCTCGACTCTGAAGCCGACTTCCGCACGTAGTGCATCCAAGTCAAGTAACGGCCCGGGACACTGCTTAGCGGGGTCTGATGAGCTTCCTGGCAACTCGGTGTGACCGTGTATCGTGAGTCCATAACCGGCGAGCTCTATACAGAGCTCGATTAAACTGAGCCATTGAGATTCGGTTGGCTCGTGCTTTGTAAAGTCGCCAATCAACGCGACGCTCACGCTCTCGCTGTTCCATCGTCTCGCGTGCGGACCCGTATCTTTAAGGCCCAAACATTGATCAATGCTGCCATCGACTCGAATGATGAAAGTGTATGGCATTTGTCCGCCAGTCCATGCGCCCGCGGCATTCTTTGATGTATCACGAAAGGCTCTAGCGATTTCTGGACCCGTAGCACCGAGTGATGCGCCTATCTTATGCACCACGACTTTCTTGAGTTTCACAAGCTCCCGCTCTCGCGGTTTGCCATCGTCGCACTCATTGATGCGGTCAAAGATCACCATTGAACTCTCACTCCGGCCAGAGCGGTCCAGTCGCTTGGGCTCGCGATGGAGCCTTGCGCGATGAGCGAGACCGCATCGTTGATTCGTGCAGAAGCATCCAGAGCACCCCGAAGCCCAGTAGGGCCCCCAGCGAGCCCAAGCCTGACGTGACCGCCAGGAGCTTTCGGAACTGCTGCCAGTGCATCGTTTAGCTTTCCGACGAACTGGCCTGCTGCTTTCCCGCTTCAGTGACCGCCTGAGCGCCCATGAGCGAGGCTTTAATCTTGGCGCGACTATTGGCATAGGAAGCACCGCAAACGGCGCTGAGGACGCCACCAGCGAGCGTCAGCCACTGGTTATCACCCTGCGACTGCTCAAGAGTTGCGATGATAATCCCGGCAATCATGCCGACTAGATTGAGCCAGAACTCTGATGACTTAAAGCCATTAGTCTTGTTTGTTACGCTTGGCATGTTCCATCCCTTTCTGAAATGCAATGTACCCTCGAAAGTCTTCTCGAAATGAGCATAGGTCTCGATGCGTCCTAGCCATTTTGTCTCGCATTTCGCTAATGTCCGACTCCATGCGATTAATCTTCTCTTCCACGACAGCGATGCGGTTGCCCGCACTCTTCACGTTGTCGTACACGGTACCGCCGTTGGCTTTGGCTTTGCGAGTCTCATAAACGCGCATCGCCCAAAGCAAGCTCATCGTGAGAACGCCGGTGATACCACCGCTAGCAAGCGACTCTTCCATCTTACGGCTCATCATCCGGCGGTTCGATATTACCCGCCCATTCAGCCGCTTCCGGCTGCGTGTAGATAGTCCAGCCAGTTGCCCGGAATGCGTCTAGGTCACCACCGGCCATGAGCGTCGGGCTGTTGCACTTCCAAATAGTATGGACCCCATCGCTAGCACCCAAGGCACAATTGGTTCGGTTGAACTCTGCCGACGTGCGGTAGGTTGGATGCACCGTCACCGGTGGTTGGTCCGGGTCTGGATAGGTTTCGTAGTCGTACCGAGTGACCGCCGATGGCAAGTCATCGTCGAGGTTGCCGACTGGCACCAAAAGATATACCCAAGTTCCGCTACTCATTTGCTAATCCTTTTATGAGACGAAGGTCTGATCGATAGATTTGTTCTATTTCGTTGTCGCTCAAGGTCACTTGATAGAATTTAGGACAAGCGATCGGACCATTCATTTCATTGGCCCCTGACGTCACGTAGTCCCCGAAACGCAATGCCGTTGCGTTAGGTACGCCCGCCAAGGTTGTCGCTGTGCTGGTAGAGTCTAGAACGCCATCGAGAAACAGCTTGATCGTTGTGGTAGAGCCGCCACCATAGTCAACGGTAAACGCGAAATGATGCCAGTCCGAGTCCGAGATTGTGCCAGTTGTATTGGGGTTGGCTCTAGCCGATACGCCATCGCCTAACTCAAAATACACTTTATTTGCTGAGTTTAAGTAAACCGCGAATCGATGTTGAGTCCCTGAGCCATAATCGTCATTGATGAAAATCGAAGAGAACTCTCCAAGCTTTTGCAGTCTGAAGAAACAAGAGAACGCGCCGCCATTTGCGAAACTTGGAAGGAATGCCGAATCTTTAGCGGAGAGCGCATACTCGTTAGCAGCATTAGAGACCGCACCAAGATTCAAAACGCTCACACCCTTCCGCTTCATCGAGAAGTCGCCAACGATAGTCGAGCCGCTGGCGTTTTCGGGGAAGGATGCGAGCCCCGGCGCAATGGTGCCAACCGTCACGGCACCAGAGACACCGTTTCCGCTGTAATCCTTGAAGCTAGTTAGGTCGTCACACTTCCACCAAGCCTGAAGATTAGCCGATGCAATTCCGGACACGTCGCCAGGAATGCCAGAGTTGTATACTTGTGTCACTTCAGAATCACTAAGGACCGTGTTCCAGGCCGCTGTATCCACCGGTATAAAATGACAAACTCCACCATAAGGGCCATCACCCCAACGACCGCCGGAAAGTTTATTATCTCCGAAGCTCCAAGTTGTCCTTGACCCACTAAAGGATCTTGCGCTCACTGTTTTCTTTTCGCCATTGATCCAAAGCTGCCAATAAGGAGAAGTCGCCAAGGTTGTGATAACAACGTGTTGCAATTTGCCTAGCTCAAAGGTGTGATTATAACGGACGCTGACCGACCCACCCCCATTTGATAACCAGATATTTGGCGTACCGTGTCCAGAGTCGTTATCGTAAACAATTTCCAACATATCCCCGCCTGGATACTTACCAAGGATAAAGATCGGGTTGTAATCACCAGAAGTAGTACCGGGTAGTTCTTGCATGATAAACCACCCGGAAAGCGTCCCTTGGTTTGTAAAGGGCGTGCCAGACATAACGTCGCTTCTGTAGTAAGTATTATTGGTCGTGTCTTGCATACTGATACGACTCGCACTCTGCTGCAATCCAAGTTGCGGACACGGTACGGGTTGAGCGAACTCCATGGAGCATGAACCAATATCTTCCACCGGTTCGCCATCTGCGCCCATATCTTGGAAGTATCGGCCGCCGGTGCCGCCGGTATCGTTGTAATCGCTTAGTGGGTAGTACCGTCGCAGATTGCTAGCACTAACGCCGGTAGGTAGGACTTGCTCGGGGTTGTGGTATAGCTCGCGAGCTTGAGCGTCGGTGAATTTCATATTGAAAACTTTGACGCCTGCTATTAACTGGTTCTGATAGCCGTGAGACGTCCCGCCAATGTCGAAAGTGGTGGTATCCCAAATGACACCTACAGCGCCAGGGCTGTCGTATTTTTCACCGTTGAGATACAAGATCGTAGTGTTTAGGGACGTTGTACCATTTCCATCTAAGACGAAAACAACATGGTGCCATTGATTCAAAGGAAGGCTCGATAAAGTGAATCCCAGCCTATTTCCAGAAGTAATTTCCCCGGCGATGTAAAAACTGCTTGAAGACATAAACGCAATGAATCGATCAACGGCAGTAGCACCACCACCGAAGTTGTGAATAATCCGCCCGGGTCCGCCATCTCGCTGATACATCCAAAATGAGACGGTGCAAGCTGTGGCGGTTGCGTCTGTAAAGTTGGCTCCCTGTAATCGATCAACCGAACCGTCTTGGTCAAGGGCTCTCCCCGTATACACTCGCGCCATTGCCACGCCGCGTGCCAAATCGAGACCGCGTGGGAGTTGGGGGCGGTTGACGGTGAAGGATGGGGAGCCAAAGGCAGTTAAGTCATCGCCGCTTGCGCCAGTGTCAACATAGTCAGTTTCGAGTTTGTAACGGTGTCGCAGGTTGGATGCACTAAGACCCGTCGGGATAGTCAAGCCTGGGTTGTTGTAAATCTCCCGGACTTGATCTTGCGTTAAAACTTGATCGTAGATCCTAACATCCGAGACAAGGCCATCATGGTAATGAGTATTTCCTAGACTATAGCGACCAAGCTCGAAATCACCATTGGTGATATTTGGCGACGCTGTATTTGCTAAAGACTCACTTATTCCATCAAGGTAAACGGTGTAGCTATTTGCACCAGTGCCGACCGTCAAAACTGCGTGGTGCCATTGATTCAAATCTGCTGTGAGGCTGCTAGTTAGAAAAAGGCTTTGATCATATACCGCGAGCGCATTGGCTGCTGTGCAACTTAGAGAGATAAAACTTCCCCCGCCTGCACTACCGGAAGACATAAGGTAATTATTTGACCCCGTGGTAGAACGTTTCAAGAACCAAAGTGAAACACTAAAACCCGAACCTAAAGCCGTGGTTAACGTGCTTTCTAAATAGTCGCTAGTTCCGTCAAGGCTGGTAGATCCATCCCCACAAAACTTGGGCTCACTCCGAAAACCTACATCCGCCGTCAATCCGCGCTTTGGATAGCTCCTGGCTATGTCCTTTGGTGGTGCCATTACTGCATGTCCAAGCCGAGCACGTGGCCGTAAATCTGGTCAGAGCCATCGTTAGTAATATCGAACGCAATGCGGTCAATGTCGCCTACGCCGGTGCTGAGAGTCGGTGCGATGCCAGAGTCAAATTTCGTGCTGGTAAAGGTGACGGTGTATGAGCCAGAGCCGCCTTGCACAAAGTCAACGACGACGCTCTTGCCTTCGCCGCTGCCGGGGCCATTACTGAACGCCAAGGAAGTGACGTCGCCGGTCAGAGTTAGCTCTTGATAATAGCCATTGGCGAAGTCGATAGTCAGGGCACCAGAGACGCTCGCCTCTTGGTAGAACGTGCCTTCACCCATCTGGCCACCAGCGGCAGCCGCCGGAATTCTTACAACGTTAGGCATGACGCGCTCCCTTAGTAGCCGATGATCTCAGCCTTAACGACTGAGCTGGTTACCG